>Ga0075520_1000074_pt1 | contig 31380 bp, 27 predicted proteins | sample NGEPerB_FD_75100 | JGI IMG/M metagenome (GOLD analysis project Ga0075520, IMG submission 75100) | Arctic peat soil microbial communities from the Barrow Environmental Observatory site, Barrow, Alaska, USA - NGEE PermafrostAB12-B | ecosystem: Environmental > Terrestrial > Soil > Wetlands > Peat ... | reverse complement strand
TCATCAAAGTTCCCATGGCCCAATAGCACGACGAGCGGCAATGAGGGCACCCAAGGTCACAGCCGTTAACATTCACTGGGAGGGGTTTTGCTGGTTGGTAAATCTCGCTTGCGGAACGCCAGCGGGCGACGCCGGCGAACCCGGGGCCCCTTTACGGGGCGCTTCAGCGTCAACGAACACCCAAGTTTTTCCGCCGTTGGCAGGTCCGGTGGTCGAGCGTCCGTAAGCGCACCATGCCCGGAACGCATTAGAGAAATACGGAGCGGGCCACTTCAAACCGTTGAACTGCTCGGTGATGGCGGCAGGTTCAACGGACAACGGATCAGGCGGCACGGCGGCAGCATCCACATCAGGATTGAATGCCGTCATTTTCGCTGGATCATAATCCGCAGGCCGGTCCGCTCGCTTCACCGCCCTCCGGCGCTCAATAGTTCTTTCCGCCTCAATCACAATTTCGGCCGCCTGAAATTTGACGGTGGCCCGATACACGACTTCACCGTTCAGTTGGTCGGGCCGAAACCATAAGTACGGGCCGTCTAACCTGGTCCAGTCATGTTCGAACTTCCGTGCGACCAGGCTGGTGTCGCTAACTAGATCCGCCAGTTCAATCCACGACGGGTCCCATTCCTTCTGGTCCGCGGTCAGATACACCGGGAACTGCTCGGCCTCGAAGGTTGTGCCCTTCCGCTTCATTACGACCACGTCGGCTCTTTCCTCAAACTCTCCTCTGGCAAGGGGTTCGTCAAGGTTGGCAGGAAGATACAGAAGCAGCGTCGCGGTTTCACCGTCGGAAATCTGCAGCGGCAATTGATGCCGGAGGCGGTTCGTGAAGTCCACCATGTCGGGGGGCGGGGAATCCGCTTTGTCAGCCCATTTCGTCTCCATCCGGACCAAGGCAACAGTCATGGCATACAACTGTATTGCCTGCTTAAGGGACAATCGCCTCTTCGGCGTCCGATACTTCACTCCTTTTACTGTGGCCGTGGCGTCGGTCAACTCGTCGACAGCTTGGCGCAGCTCGTCCAGCTTCCAAATGGAGTAATTCTCCAGCGCCATGGCTGGCACTAATTCGTCGTGCAGATTCTTCAGTGGACCGGAGAGTTGAGATTCGGGAAGCGACCCAATCATGCACAGTAATGGCATGGGGCTGAAAGCGGGATCTTCGTTGGCATTGCTGGCAAAGAATCGGTGATCGGCTGGATCCTCAGGGTGGACCCTCTTTTTGGGTCCTTCGTGGCTCGTACCCAGGGTTGGGTAGTATTTGTGAATCAGGCCCCAGCCCGTTTGGTCCACACGTAAGAGTGCTTCGCTGACTCGGGCCACCGGCTCGGCTTTGCTGTCGTACGCGTCAATGTCCGCGCGATGAAGCCCCAACATGCTATAGGGAAGGGTTGGCCTGTCGGGATTTGGTTTCTTCTGGGCCGGAACTCCCCAAAGCGAGCTCGGCAACAAACCCAAAACAAGCGTCCCGGCGATACGACCTTTTAACCAGCCAACCATTCCGGCAACCCTTATTCGTTTGTCAGCGGAAGACCCTTCTCGCGCCACTCACGAATCCCACCATCCATGGAAGCGACATTGGTATATCCCATTCTTTGCAGGGCGTCAGCCGCCAGCGCCGACCGGAACCCGCCACCGCAGTACAAAACCAAGGGAGCACCCAGGTCAGGCACGCGCTGCTCCACGTCGCGTTCGAGAATTCCTTTGCCAAGATGCACGGCTGCGGGCAGGTGGTCCTTCGCCCATTCGTTGTCTTCGCGGACATCGATGAGGAGAAAATCTGCCTTGTCGTCCAGCATTTGCTTAACGTCGCCCACAGTTATTTCGCGGACACGCTGCTTGGCGGTGTTGACGATGTGGAGAAATCGAGCAGAGTGATGAGGTGCCATGCGCAACATGATAGCGCGAAAAATAAGTCTGGAAGGAGTTTTCCTAGGCGAAGAACTGCAGAATCAAAGGTCCTCTTCGTCGTCGTCTTCCGCCAGTTCTTCGCCGGGATACTGGGCCTCGTAATAGAACTCCAGCTCCTTGTCCAGCTTGGCCCAAAATGCCGCATCTCGGACTGGAGGCAAGTCGTTGCGCAAGGCATGCTCTCGCGACGTAGCCCGCAGGGTGAGCATCTGGTTCAGCGCATCCAGCAGACCCCAATCGTCGGCGCGCCAGCTCGCCACCGGCTTGTTCTTGTAGGCCAGCATCTTCCGGGCAAGTTCGCCGGTCTTGATGTTGCGAAGCACGGGAAACAGTTCAGCCCACAGCCGTGGGGTGTACTCGTCATCCACAAAACGCAGCGGCATGTCCATTCCGGTATTTTGATTGTCCTCCGCGAGTAGGGCAAGCTTTATGTTGGTACCGCGTCTCCTGCGACAACAACGGCGTAACTCGAAAGCCGATGGCGTTAATGTGAGACCTCGCGCCAGAGAGCAGATCAGAACAAGTAGATCAGGTTGATGGCCGATGTGAACTGCCGCCCGATGAATGTGTTTTGCCGTTGGAACACGTCTTTGTTCGACCGATCCAGACGAACTTCCCCGCGGATGACGAACTTGCCGTCCAGCTTCTTCAGCCGGGTGTTGATGTCTGAGAACTTCGCGGCCATGTCGTATTCCGGAGTCAGGGTGTATCCCTGAAGAGTCTGTGGAACTCCAGTACGGGTGCCTCCACCGTCGTTGAAAACCTCGCCCCGGAAGGCCAGCGAGAAGGGGTTGGTCAGGTTGTACTTGGCGTATCCGGCAATGCCCTTCCAGATTGCGTCGTGGTGAAGACAGACCCCATTCTCTTCGTGAGCGTAGAGCGCATCAAGACCGAGGTTCAGCTGCGCAGTCGTTTTCCAGCTTCCTACCACTTCGTATGCGCTGCGCTGGTCGTGATCGTCATTGGGACGCTCCGGGCCATGAATGAAATTGAGGTACAGTGCTGTGGTCTTGGTTGGAGTCACAGTTATTTGCCCGCCCACCGAGTAGCCGTGATTGGACCTTTGAAACTCATCCCATCCATTGGTCACCAGCAGCATGGCGGAGATCTTGCTGGTGAAGGCGTAAGTGGCCTTCACTCCGGTGTGGGTAAACGGCACGCCGAAGCCGAAGATGAATCCGCGGCTGAATTCATCGTTGTAACCGTCATACCCTCCGATGACCTCCGATCCCATGTGCGTGGCAAACTTCCCGGCATCGAATCGCAGACCTTTCCCCAGCGGCGCGATGTAGCTGAGGTACAACTCGGGAACATCGACGTGGTGCGCAATCCCCGTCTCGCAGCTTCGGAACAAACCGTAAGCCGCAGTGACCTCGGGAACGCCCGAGCCGGCGAGCAGGTTGAAGCGGAAGCCAAACTGGTTGGGTTTGTCAATGGCCCGCTGGATCACAAGCTGCGCCACGTCGAGCTGGGGCTCGTTATCGTTGAAATCGAAGACGCGGAACTGGTTCTGGCGGGAGTCAGGCTGGTTGGTGTTGTAGCTGTACGATAGCGACAGGAAACCATTGGTGGTGATCCCGCGCCACCAGGCGTGAGTTTCGGGGGTGCCGGCCGGATTCGCCGATGCCAGACCTGCGGAAACCGGGTTCTCCTGTGCGCCCAGAAACAGGGGTGAGATGACCATCACCCCCGCCAAGGTAATGCTTCCCAGGAACCGGCCAACCGCGATGAGCGGCTCCGCCATAGCTATTCTCTGGGGCCGACCAGATGTTCTTTTTCGTCAAACCGTTCGATCACATCGTGCGGCTCACCCTGGAACAACTCCTCGATTTCGAGCGTCTCGTAGGCGTGCTCGCCGTGAATAGATTCATCCAGACCGAGCTCTTCGCTCATCTCGGTCACTTTGACGGGAGTGAACAGGTTAATGACCCACAGCATGCCATAGGTGAACCCAAATGCCCAGACGGATGAAAAGACCACCGCAACCAGTTGTTTCATGAAGAACGACGGATTGCCATACAGCAAACCGTTGGTCCCGGCGGCGGGGTTGAACGCCTTGTTGGCGAGCAGCCCCAGCATAATGATGCCGAGGAAGCCACCCACGCCGTGCACACCCCAAACATCGAGGGCGTCGTCCCAGTGCAGATGGTTCTTCATTTCGACCGCGAAGTAGCAAACCACGCCAGCCACGATTCCAATGATGACGGCCGTGGTGGGCGAAACATAGCCTGCGGCCGGAGTGATGGTCGCCAGTCCGGCGACCGCGCCGGTGAGCAGTCCGAGGAACTTGGGCTTTCTCTCCCGGAACCATGCCACCGCCAACCAAGCCACGGCGGCGAACGAAGCGGCGATATCGGTGTTAAGGAACGCGCTGGCCGTCACCGAGTCAACTCGCATTTCGCTGCCCGCGTTGAAGCCATACCAGCCAAACCACAACAGCCCTGTGCCCAACGCAACCAGGGGAATGCTGTGGGGGCCGCGATCGAGTATCCGGCGCTTGCCGACGTAGAGGACGGACGCCAGCGCAGCCAATCCGGCAATGTTGTGCACCACAATGCCACCGGCAAAGTCGAGCACGCCCCAGCGCTGCAGCATTCCGCCGCCCCAAACCATGTGCACGAAGGGGAAATAGACGAAGGTGAGCCACCCCGTCAGAAACAGGCAGTAGGCCTTGAAAGTCACGCGGTTGGTGAAGGCGCCCGAAATGAGAGCCGGAGTGATGATGGCGAACATCATCTGATAGGCGATGAAGACCATCATGGGGATGGTGTTGTTGGGCGACGGGGTGGTGAGACTTATGCCGCGCAGGCAAAAGTTATCCAGGTTGCCGATGATGCCGTGCCAGTCACCGCTGAAGCACAGCGAATATCCGTAGAGATACCAGATCACGGTCGTCCAGCCCATCGATACGAAGCTCTGGATCATAATGGCAAGGACATTCTTCCGTCCTACCAGCCCGCCGTAAAAGAAGGCGAGGCCCGGGGTCATCAGCATGACCAGGCTGGTGCACAAAATCATGAAACCGGTATTACCGGTGTCGAGGTGAAGCATGAAAGCCTCCAGAAGATGAAATGTGGCAGAAGGTCAGCTCATCGCTCCGACAGGAGCGGGACTTGGTGGACGCGCTAGCGCAGTAACTGCCGGAAGGTCGGAAACTGAAGCGGGAATTTACAACCCTTTGGTTAGGCAATTCCTTCTTCACATTCGAGACGAGCAGGCTATGAAATGCAATCGCGTATAAGGGCGAGGGGAGCGTACTGTGCCTCGTAGCAATGTCCACCAAGCAGCATCAAGCTGCCGCCCAATAAGTTTCTTCTTCTGGGGTAGCGGAATCTGTGTGACGCGTCACAAGGCGGGGTGACGTAAGGGGGTGCGCAGGGAGGTCTAGCCGCGCCAGCCCTCCGGCACAGCCAACTCCGCCAGCCTGCCGATGTTCGGCACTTCCAGATCAGGATGGGCTTCCACCAACTTGGTGGCTGCCGCCTCTTTGCCCTGCCGGCGATTGACCCACACGGTGGCAATCTCCAGCGCATGAGCAGGTACCACATCGTGGTACAAACTCTCGGCGACGTGCAGCAGGCGCTCGCGTGGAATTTTGAAGCGCCGCAATAGCGCCTCAAAATTATTGAATGACGGTTTGTAACTGTATACCTGTTGAGCGGTTACAACGGCGTCGAAACCTACCGCTAGCTTCGGCGCGGTGTAAGCGAACAAGTTGTCGTCAATATTGGAGAGTACGGCCAGCTTGTAGCGGGCCTGCAAACCGCGCAGCGCGGGGACGGTGTCGGCAAAGGGCTGCCAGCCGCGGATCGATTCCGCCAGTCCGCCGGCGTCAGCAGCGCTGACAGAGAAGCGCAACTGGCGCGCGAATTCGCGAACCACCTGCGCCAGCACCTCGCGATAGCAGCGGTAGGGACCGCTCTGGGCGCGCGGCTCAAACTCCGAGTATAGGTTGAGGATATCGGCGTCGCTGAGCGCGCGGCCCTTGTTCTCCAGCAACGGACGCAGATAGCCGAGCAGGCCGGTTTCCCAGTCAATCAGTGTGCCGTAGCAGTCGAACGACAGCCATTCAAAGCGTGCGAAGTCGAGCATGTAGGTTCTTGGGAGCGGCGGTCAGAACGACGATTTTCCAGTGCCGGCCGGCGTTACCTTGTGCGAAGCAAACTTGCGTTCGAGGGCTTCCAAGGGAGATACCGCCGGCTCTTTTTCGGCCGGTTGGGTGGGGCCGGTTTCCGGTTGGGCTTCAACCTGCTGCACCACCGCCGGTTCCTGCGCGGAACTTCCGTCGCCGGCAACTGCCGCGGCTTTCCGCGACTCCGCCAGGCCTTTCTCGAGAAACTTCTTGGTATTCAGCAGCGGACGCGCCAGCGATGGGTTGTAGCTGGTCCACGGGCTGTCGAACTCCGCCTCACGTTCGAACTGTGCGCGCATGCTTTCCATCTTGGAGTCGAGATCGTCAAGATAGTGCAGCATGAGCGCCTCGGGAAACATGGGCAATTTAGGCGAACCAAATTCATAGTGCCCGTGATGGCTGATGATCATGTGCTCGATCAGGATCTTCAGTTCGGCGGGAAATCCGGGCAGATGCGCCAGCTTCTGGTGCAGCATTTCCAGTTCGATAATCATGTGCCCCAGCAACTGGCCTTCGGTGGTGTAAGAAATCGACCGCTGATACGCCAGTTCGTGCAGCTTTCCAACGTCGTGCAGAAATGCGCCGGTCAGCAGCAGGTCGCGGTTCACCTGAGGATAGTTGCGAGCGGCAAGGTCGCACACCGTAAACAGCGAGACCACGTGATCGAGCAGGCCACCGACGAAGGCGTGGTGCAATGTCTTGGCCGCGGGAGCGTTTTTGTACGCGGTGACGATCGCCTCGTCGGCCATGAATTCCTTGAGCAGCGATTTCAGCCAGGCATTCTCGAAGCTCTCGACGAAGTCGCTCAGCGTGCGCCATAGCTGGTCGATGTCCTTCGAGGTCTTGGGGAGGTAGTCGGAGTAGTCGATTTCCGCATCTTCCAGCTTGCGCAACTTGTGGATGGTGAGCTGCCAGCGGCCGTTGTATTTGTGGACCACACCCTTCACTTTGACGAAGTCGTCCTGCTCGAAGGAGTCAAGCGTGTCGGCGACGTTGTCCCACATGTTGGCTTGGACTTGTCCGCTGCGATCGGCCAGCGTGACGGAGAGATAGAGCTCACCATTCTTCTTCGACTTCACCTGTTTGGCGGCAACCACGAACAGCGAGGTGATGGTCTGGTTCTCCAGACGGGCGCAATCGCAAATGTAGAATTCCTTCATAGTGGCACCGTGGGCACATCGCGGCACGACAATGCGGCCAGGGGTTCATGGTATCGCACTTGGCGGGGAATGGCGCCAGAGAAACGCGGGGCGGGAGCCTCTTTCGAGGCGCGTGATTAGGAGCGCAGAATCCGATTCGAGCAAAATCAGCTTAGGTGGGATACCCGCCACCCTCAGTTTTGGAACGCCACGCAAGCAGCTTGCCTGGGCCACCCGCCTTGTCATGTGAGGCTATTTCTCAGGACACTTTGCTCCTGCGATGGCTTCGTTATGCTCCAAACATCCGCGAATCGTAGCTGAGCGGCTCAAGGTCGCACACCACAATTCTCTTGTAATCGGGATGCGCGGGATTGATCAGATAATTGTTCTCATTGGGGGCGAGAACCGAGGGCACCAGCAGCAGACAATGCTCGCCGTTTTGCGCAAATTCATCTCCGAATCGCGCGAGCTCGGGAGGCGGTGCGGCTTCCCGCCAGTTTGCAGGGAGATCGCTGACTTCCAATTGCTCTCTGGTCAAGTCTTCAGGAATTTCCGCAATCGCCAACACTAGATCACCGGGAGGATCGTCCTTATCAAGATGGACAAAATACTCCAGCATGGCGAGCGATTGATGTTCCGAGGTGTAGCTGAGGCGGATTCCCGGACTCGACCAGCGGCCGCCGTAGCGGTACGCTCCCTCGCCATCGAAGGGGCTGCGGGCGTAGGTCCGGCGCAAGATTCGGTAAACTCGGCTCAACTAATTCCGCCGTAGGCGATACGGCCCAGGATGTTCTCCACCTGGCGAGCGCCCAATTCAGTGTCGATTGCCGACACGGGGGCGATCCCGCCAAGAACGCGATTAGGGTGCTTGAGCCAGCGCGTTGCACGCTCGTGATCGCCGAGGTACTGGTTGGCGATAGCGACGATGCGTGCCAGGCGATAGAGCCGGTCGGATTCAAAACGAGCCAGTCGCCCGCTGCGACGGCGACGCTGCAAGCTTCGAGGCGAGAGATCAAGTGCGCTGGCGAGTTCTTTCAGGGTCAAACCGGAGGCCCGCATCAGCTCCTCCACTACCGCCGGAGGAAAGCCCTCCCGGATCGCCTCGCGAAGATCACGGTCGCTGGACAGGGCGCGGCCCAAGGCCCGTTCTCCACCCAGTTCGTGAACCACGGCCCTGATCTCGTTTACCATAATGTCGCCTATGATAGCGCCAAATGTCGTCACCGTCAACGTCGCTCGATTTCGTGATTTGGCGGCTACGTTGGTACTTATAGACGAGGGAGTCGGGATATTAGGATTCGGCTAGAAGAGCCCGAATTTTTTCTTTTTCTTAACCTTCGACGAGCCTTGGGTCGCGGTAGTGGTGTAGATCGGCTTGGTTTCGTTGGGGCTGGCGCCGGTATCAGTGTAGCCGGCCTTGATGTCGATGTAAGCATTCTCGCGCAGCTTAGTCAGGTAATCGCGCAGCGCGGGCTGCATCTTAGTCATGTAGATCTGCTCTTGAACCCGGCCCTCCACTTCTTTCAACGGAGGAATACCGGCGGTCTGGTGTTCGCTGACCTTCAAGATGACCCATCCCTGATTGGTGCGGACCGGCTCGGTGTAGCCTCCCGCGTTCAAGGCAAACACCCGTTCCTCGAGATCTTTGGAAAGGGTACCGCGCTTGAAGTATTCCAGGTCGCCGCCCGAAGCGGCAGTCGGGCCGTCAGAGTATTGCTTGGCCAGGTCCTCGAACTTGCCACCCTTTTTCAGCAGGTCGTAAACCTTGTCGGCCTTGGCCTCGGCCGCTGCGACCACTTCCGGGCTCGGAGTCTCCGGCAGCGCCTCCTGCCCCTTCTCAGTCTTAACAGCCGACGTCTTCTGGGTAGAAATCAGAATCTCGCTCATGCGGACCTGTTCCGGACGCTCCATCTCGCTTTTGTGCTGGTCGTAAAGCTGCTGGATCTCCTGCTGCGACACGTTGATGTGCCCGCCCACCTCCTGGCCGATCACTTTCTGCGTGATAATGCTGTTCTTCAAGTTCTGTTTGAATTCTTCCCACGAGACGCCCTGCGCTTGGGCCGCCTTCTCCATGTCCTCCATGGACTCGGCGTGCATCTGTTTGCGCAGCTCGTCCAGCCGCTTGACCAGGTCGGTGTCCGCGGAGATCGTCAGCTCCTCGCCTTTTTGCAGCAGCAGTTGCTGGTCAATGAGATCGCGCAGCAAGTCCTGCTGACGCTCTTTGGGGTCGGACGGAGCACCGGAGGGATCCGGCTGACGGGAATCGGCCTGCAATTGCTCCTGGCTGCGGCGCAGATCGGCCCGGGTGATGATGTTGTTGTTGATGCGGACGATAATTTCCTCGACGACAGTGTCGTCCTGGCCAGCCGATGGGCTGGTTTGGGCCATCAGCCAGGGCGCACCGACGAATGTGGCAAGCAGCAGGACAGCAAATCTCTTCATCAAATACCTGACCAGGCGGAGCTGCAAACGCGCTGCCTCACCCGAGGACCAGAATCGCTTTCGTTCCAGTTATTCTACCGCGTCTAGGCATGTTTTGCTGGCGCGAGGCGGCAGCGAAGAATACGGCAGCAAGCCGACCGGCGCCGGGAGCTAATCTGACGCAGGGCTTAGCTCGCAGCAGAGCAGTGTCTTCATCAGCCGCCCGCTTAAATCACATTCCGAGCACAGAGCTTCTCAAGTCACGGCGTCAACTCAAATACCATGCCCTGGCCGTGAACGCCGCCTGCTACAGCCGTTCCGAAGAAGTTGCCCATTCCGTCGGGAGTCATTCCGTAGTACAGGTAGGCTCCGTCGGGAGGAGTTCCGAAAGTGTGGAGTACGCTCTCGTTCCAGCCGCCACTCCCGTTAGGAGTTAGTTCGAAGGCCACGCCACAGTCGCAGCCCGGGTCGCCGCCCGCTGAAGTTGTGCCGTAAAGATTTCCGGCTGCGTCGAAGACCAGCGTACTGGTTGGAGAACCTCCGTCGGTGCCGCCTTGAAAGCTATACAGCACGGTGTCTCTCCAGCCTCCGATGACGCTGGGGCCGGGAGCCACCTTGAACACGGCACCGGCTCCGTTGGCGCCCCCAAAGTAGGTTGTGCCGTAAAGATTGCCGTGCGCGTCGGCGATCAAGCCGCCGTAGGGAAAAGCCGCGTCGGGCTGGCCTCGGAAGGCATACAGCGTGATCAGATTCCATGTGTCGGCAGAAGAGGACAGCTTGAACACGGTGCCCGCCCCGTTGGCGCCGCCCAGTTCGGTTACGCCATAGATGCTGCCGGTTGAATCGATAAACAGCGCGCCCAGTGAGCCCACGGCCCCATCGTTGCCGCCCGTGAAGTCATGAATTATCTTCTCCTGCCACTGTCCGCCATTGGGAGACAGTTGGTAAATGGTGCCCTCGGCAAACGCACCTCCGTCCGGCGTTGTCCCATAGAGGTTGCCCGCTCGGTCGAAGATCACCATTCCACCCGGACCGAACCCATCGGTACCGCCGGTGAAGCTATACAACACGCTCTCGATCCACGAACCACCGGACGGCGTCAGCTTGAAAACCACGCCGCAACCATCGCCAGTACAAGCCCCACCTGTACCGCCGGCGACGGTTGTGCCGTAGAGATTGCCTGCGGCATCGAGGGTCACGCCACCGTAAGGGTTCTTTCCGTCGTCGAAGCAGCCGAAGCTGTACAGCACACTCTGCTGCCACTGGCCTCCGCCGGTGGGAGAAAGTTGGAAGACCGTCCCACAACCGGATGCGCCTCCCGTCACCGTTGTACCGTAGGCATTGCCCGCGCTATCGAATGTCAATTGTGAGGCGGGATCGCCTCCGTCATTTCCGCCGGTAAAGCTGTAGAGCGGCGTCTCAGTGCCCGCCGCCCAGGTGCTGCTGAGTAGCATTGCAGCCAAGGTGAAAACCACAGCAGTCCGCTTTTGGTTTGCCATATTCCATCTCCTCGATGCAAAGACTTCTTCGGGCCGAAGACGAAGATTCACGCAGACGTGGCAGCGGACAAAACTTTAGCACTGAATTGGTCGCAAAGAACGCAGAGATTGCAGTTTTGACATTGTTTTTGCGATCAACTTGGGGAGTGGCGGACGTGGTTGGGGGCGAATCCGCTCGCCTTTGCATTGCCCTCACCCGTGGCTGCGAGTGATGGGGACCGGCACAGCTCCGGCCGCAACTGAAGCGCGCAATCGACGAAAGCCCTACGTTCCTGATCCGGTCGTGGGCTTGCGTGACGGTTCGGCAAGCTGTTTACGGCGCCATGCCGTCGTCGATCCACTGCTTGAACTTTGCGATTTGCTCCTTGGGCCAGGGTTCGTCGCACGGCATGCTGCCGTCGTCAAGGCGTGAGTAAATCGCCTCAGCGTGCGTTTTGACGTCCTCGTAGGCCGACAGGTCAATGCCGAACTGTTTCATGGTGTCCACATCAGGAGTGTCACGGAACAACGGGCGTATGTCTTTGGCGAAGCTGAGAGCCATGCAGCACCTCTGAAGAAGGATTTTGTCACAAAGCGAAAGAAAGTTCCCGTCTCCTTGATCTCTTATTCGGGTGTTCGGCAAACCAATCTGCGGTCTGGCGCGTCGCCTCCGCCACCTCTGTGACGCAGGTCACTGCGTCTCTTGGCTTGGTTCGGGCATTGTGTGGGGGTATCGTTTGGTTTCCATCCAGATAAGACCGATCTCACGGTAGGAATTACCTCTACGATCCGAAAGTTGCCGGAGCGGAGCCCATGCGCCTTAATCGTTTCCGAGCGGGCCCTTCCTCGTTGTCTTCTTCAACAAGTCGGAACTGCGGCGAATGGCTGATTGTCCTCGTGATCGGTTGTTGCGCCTGCTTGTCAACCTACTCCGCGGCACAGCAGAGAGCTTCCATCCCGCAAACGCCGCGCGCCGTAGAGGAAGGTACTGCCCAGCTCATCGGACCCTATGGCTCGGATCAGATGCTGCGCCTCGTCTTCGCGCTGAAGCCGCCGCATCTGGAGGAAGAAGAGCAGTTCCTGAACCAGCTGCAGGACCGGAACTCGCCGCTGTTCCACAAGTATTTGAGCGAGCAGGAGTGGAACCAACGTTTCGCGCCGTCGGCGCAGGATGAGCAAGCAGTGGCGGCATGGGCGCAGAGTCAAGGCCTGACCATCACGCAGCGCTATCCCAACCGGTTGCTGGTGGATGTCGAGGCGCCGGTGGCGGTCATCGAGAAGGCGCTCGACGTCACCATCAACCGCTATCACATCGGCAGCGCCTCGTACTACTCCAACGATCGCGACCCTGCGCTTCCGGCGCAGTTCGTGGGCATGGTTCATGCAGTGCTGGGGCTGAATAACATCGAGGTGGCCCACACTTTTTCTAAAGGCTCGCAAAATTTCAAGGGGCCAGATTATTCGCCGGGACCGGCGTACACGGTAGGCTCACATCTGGTAAGCGACGCCAGCAAGGCGAGAACTGCGATGAGCAGGAGAGCGAAGGGCCCGGATGATTACGTAAATGCCTACTGGCCGTATTACCTGTGGAGTCCTGGAGGCTACAACTACGGGGGAAACATTCAGGTTTACACGGGCGGACTCAGCGGTCTGGGCCACTGCTGCAATCCGCTGAACAACCCCAACAACTCCCCACCCGAGGCCTCCATCGCTATCGCCATCTGGGGCGATTTCAGCGACGATGACTTTCAAAATTTTCTCGTCGGTAGCGAGTACGGCAGTCTTGTCGCCGGCAATGTGCAGAGATATTTTGTTGACGGAGTACCGGCCTGTTGCAGCCCGGAGACGACACTGGATGTCGAATGGTCCACCGCCATGTCGAACAGCTTCGACACCTCCGCAGATACGGCCGAGGTCCACGTCTATGAAGGCGCCAACGCTCAACAGTCCACCATGCTGGATGTGCTCAATCGCATATTGACCGACGGCCATGCGCGTGTGCTCAGCATGAGTTGGGGAGCCGCTGAGTTTTATGGCGTGGGTGGTTCCACAATGGACAGCTATCATGCGGTCTTCAATCAGATGAGTGGTCAAGGCTGGACGCTGGTAGCGGCCTCGGGCGATGGCGGAGCTACCACCGATTGTGCCGATCATCTCTCCGTAAGCTATCCCGCATCGGATCCTGACGTCACGGCGGCCGGCGGAACCACGCTTCAACTGACATGGGCGTACTCGGTTTTCGTGTCCGAGACTGGCTGGACTGGTGGAAGCGATGGTTGCGCGAATAATGATGGCGGGAGTGGGGGTGGTTGCAGCGCCTATTACCCCGCCCCCCTCTACCAGTTCCCTCCTTCTGGCTACCCGGCGTGCGGCGGAAGCAGTCGGAGTCTGCCCGACATGGCGCTCAACGCCGATGGACTAAATACTCCTCAATTTTTCAACTACAACACCTTTTGGATGCGAGGCGGCGGCACCAGCATCGTGGCCCCAGAGTTGGCCGGATTTTACGCTCAAGCCAACGCGTATCTCCTCTACATTGGGAGCATCGTGGGCGACACGTGCGGTCCGTCGAATTCTGCCCCTTGTGCGCCGCTGGGCAACGCCAATTCGTATCTGTACTCCGAGGGATTTCAATCAACCGCGCCCCATTATCCTTTTTACGACATCACTTCGGGGTGCAATGGCAACGACATCACGCAGCAGTACGGTCTGACGCCTTTCTGCGCAGCCCCAGGCTACGACATGGTGACAGGCTGGGGCTCGGCCAACATGCTGCAACTGGCCTGGATGATGAATGCCTTTGTGGCCGGCGATTCTGGGGCGCCGGTCGCGACGTTTAGCGGTCCGCAGCCCAATCATTGGTACAACACAAACCAGATGATTAGCTGGACAATAATGGACACCAGCACGAATGGCCACCTCCCCAATGGGGTGGCTGGATATAGTTACTATTGGGACGTTGATCCTGGGGATCCTTCCAGCGAACCCACGCCGTTTACTAGCTGGGACTTCAAGTCAAACTCCTTCTATTACGGTCCTCTTACCCCGAACAATTCGACCGGACAGTTGCACCTCTCCGAGATGCCGAATGGTCAAGGTTGCCATACGGTGTTGTTGAGGGCCTGGGACAATGCTGGGCAGGCGTCAGTCAACTCCGTCGGTCCAATGTGTTATGACCCTTGGCCCCCATCCACTTCCGCTACCCTTACCGGAAATCTGGAAGGTCAGTATTACGTCGGGTCCGTGCTGGTCACTCTCAGTCCGTGGGATGGAGGCGGCAGCGGTGTTGCCAGCACCCTGTACAACGTCAATGGAGGCCCGTGGCAGAGTTACACTACCCCGTTCTATGTCACTGCGCCTGGAATCTACGTGGTTGGGTACTACAGTACAGATAATGCCGGCAACGTTGAAACTACTAAGTACGCGGACTTCATCATCGCTTACAACTGGCAGGTTTTGCTATCTGTCTCCAAGACCGGAGCCGGCAGCGGCACCATAACCAGCGCCGACGGAGACATCAACTGCGGAAGTACGTGCTCATACAACTACTGGGCTTGGGAGCAGGCCACGTTGACTGCGACCTCCGCCCCAGGCTCGATATTTACCGACTGGAGTGGCTGCGACTCGACTTTCGGCTACACCTGCACCATATTGATGACCACCGACCGCACTGCGACGGCGACCTTTGGTATTCCCGTTCCTTTGCAGTTCATTCCTATAACACCGTGCCGCCTGGTGGATACCCGGCCAGACCGCGGTGGCAGTGGCCCCATTCAGGGCGGCACCGTCCGAACCTTTAACCTTCCGCAGTTGGCGCAGTCGGCGAATCCACCGTGTGAAAGTCTGACCTCGGCGGCTGCCTACTCGCTCAATATCTCGGTCGTCCCGCAGGGACCGCTCGGTTACCTGACAGTTTGGCCCGACGGCCTAACTCGACCGGTCATCGCCACCCTGAACTCGCTCGACGGTCGGATCAAGGCCAACGCCGCCATTGTGGCGGCTGGAGATAATCAGGCCATCGACATTTACGCAACCAACACGACCGATGTCGTGCTGGATATCGATGGCTATTTCGCGCCGCTGCCGAATCCGAACGCGCTGGCGTTTTATCCGCTGACGCCGTGCCGGGTGGTGGATACCCGCAATCCGAACAGCGATCTCGGCGGGCCTTATCTGCAGGGCCATCAGGAGCGGGATTTTCCGGTGCTGGAGGCGACCATGTGCAACATTCCATCCAGCGCGCAGGCGTACTCCATGAACTTCGCGGTCGTGCCGAGACAGGCCCTGGGGTATCTATCAGTATGGCCGACCGGTCAGTCACGACCGGTCGTCTCGACCCTGAACGACCTGACTGGAACCATCGTGGCCAATGCCGCCATCGTGCCGGCCGGGACGGGTGGTAGCATCGCTGTCTATCCTAGTAACGACACCCACCTGGTGGTTGACATCAACGGGTATTTCGCCCCGCCGGGTACGGGCGGCTTGTCGCTTTATACGTTGGCGCCTTGCCGTGAGCTGGATACAAGGCAGATCGGAAATGGTCAGCCCTTCAGCGGGATGCTGAATCCGCCAATTGACGTGTCGAGCGGCCCGTGTACGCCGTCGAACCAGGCGCAAGCCTATGTGGTGAACGCGACGGTGGTTCCGCAGGGCCCGCTCGGGTATTTGACGCTGTGGCCCGATGGCCAGCAGCGGCCGCTGGCTTCAACGTTGAATGCGATCGATGGCATGATCACCTCGAACATGGCGATCGTGCCCAGCAGCAACCAGAAGATCGATGCCTATGGGTCCGGGATCACGCAATTGATCCTCGACATCTCCAGCTACTTCGCGCCGTAAGGGGCCGACCTGGCCACTAGCGGGAAGAGTTGTGCCATTCGCAGTCGTCGCCAACTCGGCGCTTCGTCCCAAAAGGCAGCTCATTCCAACGGCGCCGTTCGACTTCGGTTTCCCGCGTGAACAGGTCGTAGCCGTCGTCTTCCGGAAGGTCGCACTCATCTTGGACGTTCAACATGGCAGTCATCCTCGCGGCATCCGCTGCTATTATGGTCGGCCTTGCCGGCGGACGTGCGCAGTGACGCAGCGCACCTTAGCGAGGGTTGACCTTCCCGAAGCTGCACTGTTGCGATTTGCAATAGCTGGCTCACGGGATGCGACGCCACGACCAGTTAAAGTGGACTAAATAGGCTGGAAAAACGCAGAAAGCTGGCGGACGGCACCAACTTTTCACGCTTCCGGGAGGATAAAGTGGGAAAAATTGATGTTCCGAACGAAGGAACCCGCTTTCCCTCCATTTTCAGCAGCCTGCTAGGGATGCGGCTTGACCGATGGAACCTGGCGCTCTGCTGCCGACGGCGTCTTTTTGCCGGTGCGGCGCTGCTGCTCGCGATCGATCTGCAGCCGCAGGTCGCGAATCAGGATTGTCCACATGCGGGCGTTGCTGTTCAGCAGGATTTGCAGGTTCTGGTCTCGCAGAAAGGTGATCTCGCTGCTCATGTTGTTGAGCAGACTTTCCATGTGGTCTAGATCGGTTCGCATCTGCGCCAGATCGTCACCCGCTTCGCCAGGCGATGGCTGCGTCGCAGCTTGCGCCGCAGTGTCTGCCTGGCTTTGCCCGCCCTGAGCCGACGGACTGAGGTGCCCGCCAGCGCTTTGCGCCCATAATGTCGAACTCAACAGAAGGAGAAAACTCATTTGCCGCATCATCGCCGCACCCCCTCTCAGAGTGTAATAGTTTGCACCGGCCCTGGAGACGTCCGCCTTAAGCGCGAGCTGAATTCAATCTCCGGAGTGGCTGCCAGCAGACTGCGCGTGTAGGGATGCTGCGGCGCAGTGGTGATCTGCTCGGTGGCGCCAACCTCGACCAACTCTCCGCGCTGCATGACCGCGATACGGTTGGCGAGATAGCGCACGATGGGCATCGAATGCGAGATGAAGAGGTAGGTCAAGGAGAAATCGCGCTGCAGTTGCTTCAGCAGATTGACGATCTGCGAACCGACGCTGACATCGAGGGCGGAGACCGGTTCGTCGGCCACGATGAACCGCGGCCTCAACACCAAGGCGCGCGCGATCCCGACGCGTTGGCGCTGCCCGCCGCTGAATTCATGCGGGTAGCGCCCGAGAGCCGAGGCATCCATTCCCACGGCTCGCATCGCCTCGGCGGCGCGTTGGCGGCGGTCGGCACGGCCGTCGGTTGCATGGATGGCCATGGGTTCGCAGACAATCTGCTCAACCGTCATGCGGGGATCGAGAGAGCCGAACGGATCTTGGAAGATGATCTGCATATCGCGACGCAAGCGACGGAGTTGAGCTCCGCCGGCGCGCAATACGTCGTGACCATCGAAGAACACCTCACCCGAATCCGGTTCGATGAGCCGCAGCAGCATTCGCCCCAGCGTGCTCTTGCCCGAGCCGGATTCGCCGACCAGCCCCAGCGTCTCCCCGGATTCAATTGCCAGCGACACGTCGCTGACGGCACGCACGTGCCCCGATGTCCCGGTTCCAAACATGGTCTGACCGGAACTGAAGGTCTTGGTGAGGTGGCGAGCTTCCAGCAGAGGCATGACTGGCGATAGTAACAAATGGCGGTGAGAGTGGTGTCGTGCTGATTGAGTGTTCGCCGCAGTTAGCGAACACGAGTCGAAGCACCCCTAAGTTGAGCCGAGGTTCGTGGTAACTATAGGGGTCCTTCGACTCCTCGCTACGCTCGTCGCTCAGGATGACAGCGGCTGATTGGAGTCGCTTAAGTGAAAATCCAAATTGCGCGCATCCCGCGCGGGACACGACTCTTGCCAGATTTTCACAATTCCGCGCGAGCTTCCCGCGACCACGAGCTAAGTTCTCCATTTGGCGAAGCCCGCGAAATTAGCGTCCCAACAGACACCTTGCCAATCTTGGTTTTCGGGGTTGCACAAAAATTCGGCATCCCTCTGTGGACGAGCTGCACTCGATTGAAAACACAGGAGATAAAGTTGCGAAAAAATTGTTGACTTCTGCCGTGGCAGGAGTAAAAACACACTCGTTCCTTGACGGTTTTGCGGTTGTTCCAAGTCGGCAGAGACTAAGGGCTGAAGCGAGTTCACTGCGTCTGCTTCTTCGGGAGCGGACGCAGAAGAACCACAACAGTAGGCAGCGACTGCTGGCTGAGGAAAACGCGAGGCCGGTCGAGGGCAAGACGGAATCCCGAGGCGTTGAGCGGTCATTCCGGCTGGTGACGAGCCCAAAATTCAAGCTGAGCATGCCCTGCGTACGCCAGTACCGGCGGCACAGTCCAGCAGGAACTGAATGCAAGTCACTGGTCGAGAACAACGGCCCAACATAGTCCTCGGGATTCTTTATTGATTCACAGTCCTCCCCCGTCTGTGGATTACGTTCCGCAACTCCCAACTGCATCTGAAATTAACCTGCGGGCCGGAATGCTGCCTTTAAGAACTCCGCGGTGTCTCGCAATCCTTCCGGCGAGCCGATCTCATAAAACCGCTGCTGCACTTCGAAAGCCGCCAGATTTCCGGCGTGGAGCAAGTCCTGGTAAACGGGAGCAAGGTCGCGCGCCTGCCCCTCAGGAATCGCCTCGAAGACACTGCGGTGAAAGGCGCCCAGACCGTAGTCGATGTGGTGCATGGCGGGAGTGCGATTGCCCTTGTCGTAGCGCAGAATCCGGCTGCCGTCGTATTCCACGTTGCTGCTATCGTAGAGGCCCTCGTTGCGATACACGGTCATGAGTCCGGGCAAGCCGCTGTGCCGGAAAGCCGCTTCCACGGCCGCGTAATTGCATGGGAGGTAGGAATCGCCATAGAGTACGAAGAACCGCTCCGGCAACAGCGGCAACGCCTGGCGGATGGCACCCGCAGTTCCCAGCAGCACCGGGCCATCGAAGCAGTAGTCGATGCTGATGCCGAGCTCAGCGCCATCTTGAAAACGCTGTTGAATGCTCTCTCCCAGATGACCCACCAGAAGCACTACCCGCCGGATGCCGCTGCGCTTGAGGAGTTGGAGTTGGTGCCATAGGAATGGATGGCCGGCAACCTCGATCAAGGCCTTGGGAATGCGTTGGGTAAGCGGCCGCAGACGGGTCGCCAGGCCTCCCGCCAGAATGACCGCGGGCATGAGTTCCACCGTTTGACTCATGGCTTGCCTATTCGTGCGAGATGACGCGGGTACCTTCAAAGTCGAAGCGGAACCTGACTTCCTTGAGTCCCTGCTGGCGCATGGCGTGGCGCAGCCGGGCCTTGTCTCCGGCGTAGAACATCAGGAACCCTCCTCCACCGGCGCCAATCAGCTTGCCACCCAGGGCGCCGTTCGCCATGGCGCAATCGTACCACTGATCGATGGTTGCGCTGCTCATGCCCTGGCTGCGCTGCTTCTTGCGCTCCCAGTGGACATTCATCAGACGGCCGAACTCGGCCAACTCGCCGTTTTCCAGGGCCTGCCTGCTGCGGAATGCGAGCTCCTTTATGAAGTGGAGGTTGTCGGTCATTTCCGCGTCGGCCCGTTTGCTCTTGTCGTCCTGCTCTTTCAGAATCGCGGATGCGGAACGCGAGTAGCCGGTAAAGAACAGCAGCAGGTTGTCCTCCAGGTTGAACAAGGTCTCTTCCGAAATGGCCAGGGGCCACGCTTTCACCTGACCATCTTTGCCGAATTCGAAACAGGTGATGCCGCCGTAGGCTGCAATGTATTGGTCCTGCTTGCCGATCGGCTCCCGCAGAATGTCGATCTCGACGTGACAGGCCTGCTCTGCCAGTTGGTCCGGGTGAATCAGGTTCTTCTTGTAAGCATGCAGGGCTTTCAGGAGCGCAGTTGTGAAGCTGCCGGAAGAACCCAGGCCCGTCCCAGCCGGAATGTCGGCCATGCTGGTAATCTCCAGATTGCGCGCCTGCATGCCTATTTCCCGGAGGGCTTCGCGGATTATGGGATGCTGGATGTCGTCGATGGAGGAAACTTCCTCAAGGTGGGAGTACTTGAGCAGGAAACCATCGACGAAACGAGGGTGAACATTAATATAAACGTACTTGTCGATGGCCCCGGCAATCAAAAAGCCTCCGTGCTGGCAGGAATAGGAGGGCAGGTCCGTCCCTCCTCCGCCCAAGGAAACCCGCAAAGGTGAACGCGTGATGATCATGGCTCACTGTATTCTATCGGGATCGCGCGAAACCGTAAGGCAGGACTAGAGCGCGGGTCCATCCCGGCCGCATGTTTTGCTATACTTAATTGCCTCTACGTTTCTGCTTGGAGCCCGTGATGCTCGCCGCATCGGGTCGGGTGTGCGGAAGTGGTGAAATTGGCAGACACACCATCTTGAGGGGGTGGCGCCGAAAGGCATGGGGGTTCAAGTCCCCCCTTCCGCACCATGCCTCACCCAAGTTGTAAGCAACGTAAAGAGTTACGAAATTGCCGATACCGGCGCGGTTTCCGCGTAAACGCGGCCGCCGGACGCAAGGATTGAGAATTACATGGTTGTCCTGGTCACCGTTATTCACGTCGTCGTTTGTTTGTTCCTGATCATTGTGGTGCTGCTGCAAAGCGGGCAGAGTGCCGACATTGCCGCCGCCTTTGGAGGCATGGGCAGCCAGACTGCCTTCGGTACCCGCACGGCTGCAACCGTGCTGTCGAAAGCCACCACCTGGGCGGCCATCATGTTCATGATCACGTCCATCACGCTTTCGGTGTTCGCCACTCGTCATGCCAACCGTACCGGGTCGGTATTGGAAGGCTCACGACCCGCGCCCGCGAAGTCGGCCCCGCTGCAGCAGAAACCCTCTGCGCCTGTGCCGAACCGCTAAAGAGCAGCCTCACTTGTGTTCAAAGCCCGCAGGACGTCCGGTCTGCGGGCTTGATTCCTGTCTGTTAGCTACTCCGTCTTCTTCTTTTCTGCCATAGCGCCGGCCTTCGTGTAGGTGACGGTCATGGCCTTCTGCAGCTTGCTGGCATCCAGGCCCATTTCCATGGTCATCACGAAGGAATTGGGCTTGAAATCGGAATAGGTGAACCGGGTCATCATTTTTTGACCGTTCACCTCGCCTTGCATAGTGCCGACCAGTTTGTCGCCTTCCCACTTTGAGCTGCCACTGTCGTCGCAGCCATTCGGCGACATATTGTCGCACCAGGCACCCCGGTACACTTGCGCCTTGGGGTCCCACCAGGAGGTTCCGAATCCGTCGAAGCTACCCATGGCTCCGTTGGAGTGATACTTTTCCATCAACGACATCCCGCCCGGACCCGGCGTCAGTACGGCGGTGCCCTTGCTGGTGCCGCTGGTGGGCATCCAGGGATTGGGATCGTGCTTCTCGGTTACCGTCCAATTCCCGCCCATCATCTTGGTCATCTTCGTCATCTCTGGCGTGGGCTTGGGCATCGGCATGCCCATCTGCTCTTTCGCCTTGGCTGCCGGTTTGGCTGCCTTGGGCTTCGCCGACATTGCCGAGTCCTGCGCCGCCAGCGGCATCCAGCAAAGTCCGCCCAGTACCAACAACATCGTTACCCTTAGAATGGTTTTCATAGCTACTCCTCTTATGGAAGTTTCGTGCGGCAAGAATCTTATACGATAAAGGGAGTTTCGCAACAGGTTTGAGCCTCAGTCGTTCTTGTGCCAGATTTGACCGGAGTAAGTCGCCTTGACCGAACGCCTCTACTACACTGATTCCTTTCTCACCGAGTTCGAAGCTCGCGTGGTGGCTGTCAGCCGCGAAGCTGGAGACACCGCGGTCACCCTCGACCGCTCGGCGTTTTATCCCGCCAGTGGCGGACAGGTGTTCGACACCGGCTGGCTGGAACTGCCAGGCGCGAGCGGCCTGCAGCGGATTCGGGTGAAGGACGTCGCCGAAAACGAGCAGACCGGAGACGTGCTCCACATGGTTGAAGGCGGCGCTCAAGGTCTTCAACCCGGCGCAATCGTGCGCGGCGCGATCGACGCCGACCGCCGTCGCGATCACATGCAGCAGCACTCCGGTCAGCACGTACTTTCCGCGGCGTTCGAAGAGCTCTATGGATTCGCTACGGTTTCGTTCCACATGGGTGACGAGAGCTGCACCATCGACCTCGGCAGCGAGGCGGTCAGCGCAAAGCAACTGGAATCGGTCGAGAAACTGGCCAACCAAGTGATCGCCGACGATCGACCGGTCGAGATTCGCTTTGCCACCCCGGACGAGGCCCGCGCCCTGGGCGTCCGCAAGATACCGGCAACGGAACGCGACCAGCTCCGGCTGATTGACATCGGCGACTTCGACTTAAACGCCTGCGGCGGAACTCACGTTCGCAGTACCGGACAGATTGGCGCGATCCTGCTGCGCAAAACTGAAAAGGTGAAGCAGGGCGTTCGCGTGGAGTTCGTTTGCGGCTTGCGGGCGGTCCGCACCGCCCGTCGTGATTTTGAGACTCTCACGGAGGCTGCCTCGGTGGTGTCGACGCACATCTGGGAGGTCCCGCAGCAGGTGCGCAAGTCGCTCGACGAGATCAAGTCAGCGCAAAAGGCGCAGCATCATCTGCTGGAAGAGGTCGCGGGCCTGCAAGCTGAACAGCTGCTGCAGGCGGCACAAAACCGTGGCGAGTACAAAGTGGTGGTGCAGTTCTTTCCCGATCGCGATCTCGCCTACATCAAGATGCTGGCACAGAAAACTACGCGAAAAGGTAACGCGGTTGCGTTGCTGGGTTGTGGAGGTCCGCAACCGTCGCTGGTCTTCGGGCAAACACCGGGGCTCGCGCATGACATGGGCGCTTTGATGAAGCAAACTGTGCAGCAGCTGGGCACGCGTGGCGGCGGCAATCGCGACATGGCGCAAGGCGGCGCGCCCGACCGCGCAAGCGCCGAACAGTCCCTGCTTCAGGCCGCCAGCGCGCTACGATAGTGGCTACTGACAACTGACAACAACTGACTACTGGCAACTGACAATGGACCACCGCCTCATTCTCGTTACTGTGCTGATCCGCCTCGGTGTCGCCGCGGCCATCAGCAGCGTACTGGTGCGGGCGCGACGTTTTCGTGTTTTGCTGTTTCGCGAGGAACGCACCCTCAGCGAGAAGATCGAGATTGTCTTCATCGTGGGCACGCCCATAGCCCTGGGCGTATTGGTGCGCCACTGGGTCCACAATTTCTACGCGGCCGACATTTCCTTCGAGGGCGCGATCCTGATGGGCGTGATCGGCGGACGCCTGGTGGGAATCGCGGGGGGCGTGCTGGTTGCTCTGCCGGCGGTAGTTTTCGGCGAGTGGCTAACCTTGCCCATGTATGTTCTGGCGGGAGCATTGGCTGGCGTGCTGCGCCATCTTGGCCCCGATCGCGAAGCTATTTGGTCGTTCTCGCCGCTGTTCGATCTCAGCATCTATCGCTGGATTCGACGCAGCATCCGCAAGTCTTTCATCGATTGGCAGACTTCGTTTTTCTTTCTCATCCTGGGCCTGGAATTCATCCGCATACAACTGCATCGTGCTTTTCCCGCGCGCATCTTCGCGCTCGATGCGAATAACTGGCTGATCAACCTGGCCATCTACGCGGGCACGGTCATGGCAGTCGCAATCGCCTTAAAGGTGCTGAACAACGTGCGCATCGAGATGAAGCTGGAACAGCAGGCGAGATTGCTGTTGCAGGCGCGCATGGAAGCGCTGCAGAGCCAGATCAATCCCCACTTTCTGTTCAACACGCTGAATTCGGTGGCTTCGCTGGTGCGCCGCGATCCAGATTCGGCCCGCGAGATGATCGTGAAGTTGGGCAACATTCTGCGCCGGTTGCTGCGCAAGGGAGACTCGTTCGTCCCGCTACGCGAGGAGTTGGAATTTCTGGATGATTATCTCGATATTGAAGTGGCGCGCTTCGGCCGTGACAAGCTGAAGGTGGTCAAGGAACTGGAGCCGGCCTCGCTTGAGCATCTGGTGCCCAGCATGATCCTGCAACCGCTGGTGGAGAATGCGGTCAAGCATGGCTTTTCCTCCACGGTTGACGGAGGAAGTATCTACATTCGCAGCCGCTGTGCCGATCAGCGCGTGGTCATCGAGGTGGAAGACGACGGAGTCGGAATGTCCGTCACCAGTGCCAGCACGGGGACTGGTATTGGAATGGTGAACGTTACCGAGCGCCTTCAGGTGGTGTACGGCGATGCCGCCGAGATTACGATTGAGAGCCAGCCCGGCCGCGGCACCCTGGTGCGGCTGGTGCTTCCGATGCTGCAGGCCGAAGAGATGGGCGGTTCGGTGGCAGGCGCGATCTATGAAGAGCGATCCAGTACGCCGCGATAGAATCTCTCGTACATAGGGATGATTTTGCTGGCGCAGAATCGCGCTTGTGCGCTGGCGCGCGCCGCTTCACCCATTTGCCTCAGCTGGTGTTCGTCCGACAAGATTTCAATCGCATAATTCGCCATCGTTTCCACATCGCCCACATCCGCGAGGAATCCGGTCTCCCCGTGATCGACAACTTCCGGAAGCCCGCCTTCGTTGGTTACGATCGGCACAACTTCGCAAGCCATCGCCTCCAGGGCCGCGAGTCCGAACGACTCCAACTGACTGGGCAGCAGCATCACGTCGGCTACCGCCAGCTTTTCGCTAATGCGGTCCTGTTTGCCGAGGAAGTCCACCTTTTTGTGGATCCCCTTCTTCACCGCCAGCCACTCGGCGCTGGAACGCTCCGGACCATCGCCGATCATCAGCAGTCGCGATGGAATCTTTTGCTGCACCCGATCGAAGATCTCGATGACATCCCCCAGCCGCTTCACCGGCCGGAAGTTCGACAGGTGCACCAGAATCCTCTCGTCGGCACTGGCGTACTCGGAGCGATGCTCCAGCAATTCCGGAGTGCGGTGGTAGAGATCGCAGTTGACGAAGTTGGGAATCACTTCGATGGGCGTCTGCACCGCAAACACTTCCAGGGTCCGCCGCTTCAGATACTCGGAGATCGAGGTGACGCCGTCGCTCTGATCGATGGAAAAGCGTGTGATCGGCAGATACGACGGATCGGAGCCAACCAGCGTGATGTCGGTACCGTGCAAGGTGGTGACGTAGGGCAGTCTGCGACGAGGGCGGGCGTGATCGCAGCTCAGCATCTGTCGCGCCAGCATCGCGCTGACGGAATGGGGAATGGCGTAGTGCACATGCAACAGGTCGAGCTCGTAAATTTCGGCGACCTCCGCCATGCGCGTGGCCAGCGCCAGATCGTACGGCGGATACTCGAACAGCGGATACCGCGAAACCTCCACCTCGTGAAAGTGGATGTTGGGGTAAGTCTTGGGAAGCCGGATGGGCTGCGAATACGAGATGAAATGCACCTCGTGGCCGCGATCAGCCAGTTCCAGTCCCAACTCCGTGGCGACCACACCGCTGCCACCGTAGGTTGGATAACACGTAATTCCGATTTTCATGATGAAAGGATTTCGTCCGTGCGCCGAATCGCGTTCTACCGAAGGCCGTTACGGGCAGCCAATGCAAAACTGATCAACCAAGGATTGGATGGATTTCCGGGAGCCGGGATTCAGGCGCACTTTAGGTGGTGGGGTCGGGTTTGAAGATCATGCCCTGGCTGGTTTTGCCGTTCATCAGCACCACCAGGGGCGTCGCGAACCGCAAGTGGCGGACGCAGCCATGTTCCTCGAGCGCAGGTTGTGCCGCCAGCCACGGCCAATCGACGAAGCCCTCGCCGGCATCGGGGTTGACGGTGAAGTAGCCGATCTGAAACGCGGTGAGATTCTGGAAGAAATGGCTGCCTTGCGACGGAATCACGCGCAGGTCGCGGAATCCCGACTCCACAATGACGCGCGCTCCGGAGATCTGGTCCCAGGCCACGGGAATGCCGAGCCACGGATCGGTCGATCCCCAGCGCCCCACTCCGATCAGCAGATACGGCGTATTCTCCTCGGAAAGCTGGGCGTTGAAATGGGCGACGCTTTGGGCCACGTCGTGGCTGCGGGCGCGTTCAAAGCGCTGGAAGTCAACCAGGATCACGTCGCGCAGGTCCTGCAAACGGCCGTGTCCCAGTACCTGCGAGCTCTGGCATACCAGGCGTTCCGGTTCCACGCTCTCCAGGCGAATCTCTTCGCCCCCGCGGGCCAGCACCAGCGGACGCAACTGAAGGAAGCTGAACTCAGCAGCTTCGTTGGCTTGCCGGGGCAGCCGAACGGCAAACTCGATTTCCACCGGACGTCCCATGGCGTCCTCACCGATTCTCATAAGCTGATCGAGAATGGCGGGCAGGGGAAACAGGCCGTGCTTGAGAATGGGCGCGAAACTGACAATGCGCTGGCCGGGCCGGCTCAGCCCGTCATAGACCGCGTGATTGTCGCGCGAGTAGGTGGATCCCAGCATCTGCAAGGTGCCGTCGGCCTCGGCCGCGTCGAGTCCAAACGGCACTTCGCGCAGCTCAGTGACCGGATCGGCTGGGTCCGCCGCATGGTCCAAATTAAGCGCCCAGAATTGCGTCTGCGAGTTGGCCAGGATGTCTTCCACGGACGAAAACTGCACCAGGTGCCGCGGGTGACGCGGACTGAACGTCAGCGATTTTCCTCCACTCACCACGGCGCATCCCAAGCCCAAGGCGACAGCAGCGAATCCGTCCTCCACCTTGACGGGCGCAACGGGATAGAAGTTGCGCGATCGCACCACCCCGGAGAAATCCGGATAGAAGCGGTTGCCATGGGTTGCGCCCGCCACCTGCTGAACCAGCACCGCCATTTTTTCTTCTTCCAGACGATACGGCGTGGCGCGCACGTAGGACTTGGCATGCTGGCTGAAGGTGGAGGCGTACACCCGTTTGATCGCCTCCAGAAGCTGCTCCAGACGCAGTTGAATGTCGGCTCGATGGTTCCCCAGCATGAAGGTTTCGTACACACCGGAGAACGGCTGGTATTGCGAATCTTCCAGCAAACTGGAAGAACGGACCGCCAGCGGATAGCGCACCTCCTGCAAGAAGTCCAGAAGCTTGTCGATCACGGCGATGGGCAGCGGCGCCGCCAGAAAGCGCTGCACGATCTCCTGGTCGTCGGTGCTGTGAATGGCGAGTTTCAGCAGGTCGTTTTCGCGCAAGAAATTGTCGAACAGGTCGGTAGCCAACACCAGCGTGGGCGGCACAGCAATGCGAATGCCGGGAAACCTGCGAGTCACGCTGCGCTGGTGCAGCAGATGCCGTATGAAAGCCAGGCCGCGCGCCTTGCCGCCCAGCGACCCGCCGCCGATCTGCAAAAAGAAAGCATCTGCCGGCTGAAATGTCGCCGCATTGAATTCGCCAATGAGCGTCTGGGTTTGCTCGCGGCGATAGTCGGCGATGGACGCAATGAGGTCGCGGCGCAGGTGCTCGGTGTCGTCGAAGTCGGAAACTTTGCGCGGCCGCAGCTTTTGGGCCAGAGCGAACTCGGTCCGCGTCATCAGCCAGTGCGAGAAGTGGTTGCGTTGGGCGTGGTATTCAACGCTTTCGGCCGGGACCGTCGCCAGTTGGGTCTCCAGTTCGTTCAGGTTGCTGGCGCGCCCGACCTCGGTTTTGCCGTCGGAGAGGCGGAAGACGAAGTCGCCGAAGCCCGCCTCGTCCACCAGCATGCGCCGCAAATCGCCCAGCAGGGTAGGCGAGCGTTTTTGCAGGAAGCCAAACCCCTCGGCGAAGGCGGGCTGCATGAACTCGGTGCGGCTGGACTGCAGCACGATGGGCACATCCGGCACGATGCCGCGAATCATGCGCGCTAACTGGAAGCCGGCTTCCGGCGTGAGCGTCTGATTGCGCGGAAACTCCACATCCGACACCACGCCCAGCAGGTAGTCGCGATACTTCATCACCTGCTTTTCTGCGTCCTCGTAATTGGAGCAGAGGAGGATCTTGGGTCGGGCCCGCATGCGCACCAGCTTGTGCGCGACATTGAGGCCCTCGTTGAGCAGGCGCCGCGACTGGCTGATGAGCTCGGTGTAAATCACCGGCAGGAAGAGCGAGTAATAGCGGATATCGTCCTCAACCACCAGCATCACGGGAACGCTCATGGCATGAGTGTCGTGCAGAACGTTGCGCTTGTCTTCGATGTACTTGACGATCGAGATCAGGATGCGGGCATTGCCTTGCCACAGAAATATGCGTTCGATATCGGTCTGTGGATTACGCGCGATAAAGTTCTTGATCTCGCGGTAATCGTAGGCCAGGACGATGACCGGAACATCGAGACCCGCGGCCTTGACTTCACGCGCCAATTGCGCGGCATCCATGTCGCTGACTTGCAGGTTGGTCACGATCAGGTTGAAGCGCGGCTGGGAGCGCGCCAGTTCCAGCGCCTTGGCCCCGCTCGGAACATGCGTGATGCCGGGGACCTGATGAATGTCCAACTCCAGCGACTCGCCCATCAGCAGTTCGTTGAGGCGCCCGTCCTCGCGCAGAATGAAGGAGTCGTACAGGCTGGAGACCAGCAGAATGTCGTTCACGCGGAACGGCATCAGGTTCTCGAAGCTCTCGAATTGGAGGTCAGCGTGAGGTGTAGCGTCGAGCGTTGGGCCAGTTGCCATGAGACGTTCCAGGGTGGAAGCACCGGACCTTAACCTGTGATCCTAATTGGAGTGTAGCCAACTTCCGAGGGAATTCGTCACCGGTGAATGTGCGCGTGTCACCAGCCGTCGCACTGCTTCTTGTGCCGCGGCAGGCTTTAGCAACGCTTCGGGCCGTTTCGGGACAAGAGAGCACACAATTAGAGAACGTCACACGAACAGGGGAGTTGGCCTAGCCGGCGTTTTGCTATAGTCATGGCGCCACCCAAGTCGAAGCGAATTGTTTTCTTGCTGTTGATAGTTGCCGCGTTAAGCGCATTGGCGCACGACACGAACCAGAATTGGGTTGAAGTTCGCAGCCCTCATTTCGTCGTTCTGACCGATTCCAGCGAAAAGCAGGGCCGGCGTATCGCCGACCAGTTCGAGCGGGTGCGCTCCGTCTTCCATGTCTTGTTTCCGAAGGCGAATGTCGATCCTGCATCGCCGATCGTGGTGATCGCGTTGAAGGACAAAAAAGGCTTTCAGGCCCTGGAGCCGGAAGCATACTTGGGAAAGGGGCGGTTGGATCTCGCTGGATTCTTCCTGCGTACCCCGGACAAGAACTATATTCTGCTGCGCCTCGATGTTGAGGGAGAGCACCCGTTCGCCACGGTTTACCACGAGTACACGCATCTGCTGATCGGCAAAGCTGGCGAGTGGTTGCCGCTATGGCTGAACGAAGGTCTGGCTGAGTTCTTCCAAAACACCGAGATTCATGACAAGAATGTGCAAGTGGGCGAGCCGAGCACCGACGACCTTCTTTATCTGCGCCAGAATCGACTGCTGCCCTTGACCACGCTGCTGAAGGTTGACGTGAACTCCCCGTATTACCACGAAGAACAGAAAGGATCCGTCTTCTATGCGGAGTCGTGGGCGCTGACCCACTATCTGGAAATGACGGACCGCATACAGCAGACGCACAAGCTGTCCGATTATGCTCAGTTGGTAAGTCAAAATCACGATTCGGTGGCGGCCGCTCAGCAGGTATTCGGGGACCTGACTGTGCTCCAGAAAACGCTCGATGCCTACGTATCGCGCAGCAGCTTCAAGTACTTCACCCTGGCGACGGCCACCGACGTGTACGATGCCGCCTTCAAAGTAAGGGCACTCCAACCGCCCGAAGCAAATGCCGTCCGCGCAGATTTACTTGCCTATGACGGGCGCACGAAAGATGCGCGCCCACTGCTGGATGCCGTGTTGCGCGACGATCCCAACAATGTGTTGGCGCATGAAACCATGGGTTACCTGGAATTTCGTGCGAGCAATCTCGAGGCAGCCCGGAAATGGTACGAACAGGCCGTGAAGCTGGACTCGCAGAGCTACCTTGCTCACTACTACTTCGCGACCATTTCCATGAGGGCAGGCGACCTGAATGTGGCGGACGTGGAAGCCAGTCTGCGCGCCGCGATCAAGCTGAATCCTAACTTTGCGCCGGCATACGACCAACTCGCGGCATTCTATGGAATGCAGCACAAGAACCTCGACGAAGCTCACTTGTTGAACCTGCAGGCGGTGCAACTCGACCCCAGCCAATTCGGCTTTCGGATGAATACGGCGAGTATTCTGATGGAAGCCGACCGGTACACGGATGCCATAGCTGTACTGCAGCATGCGATACCTTTTGCCAAGACACCGGAGGAAGCCGCTTTGGTCCAGAATCGCATAGACCAAGTCCAACAGTACCAGGCAATGCGGGAACACGCAGTGCAGGCTAACCGTCAGGCAGACGAAGGTGCACAGGACGAGGTTGTTCTTAAGCGGGTTTTACCTTCTGAAAAAAACAGCGGAACCGAACCAGCCGAGGTAAATCCACCCACCCCGAAGTATCCCAGCGGGGATTCCCACGGCCCCCGACACGTGGCGAACGGCGTGATAAGGAATGTGCATTGCACAGCACCTGCACTGCTCGAATTGAAGGTTGAGCTCGCTGGGAAAGATGTTTCTCTATATAGCAATAATTATTTTAAGGTCGCGTTTACTGCTGCCAACTACATTCCGGAGGGCGAGATACATCCCTGTTCCGATCTGGAAGGAAAGAAGGCGCGCGTGCGATATTCGGAAATCTCGAATAAGTCGGTTGACGGGCAGATACTTTCCATCGAACTCAGCAAGTGAGCAGCTCACCCGCCCGCACTGGACGTACCTGCTTTTCACGTCGCCAACCTACAGCGGACCCGGTTTGTATCAGGGTCCAACGCTCGCGTCGCAGGCGCTGCACGCGATCGATCAATTCTGGGGAAGTGGAGCGGGGAGATCGATGGGGGCGCGAGCTGCGATCGCGCCCGCCGGGTTGGCCGGCTTGGCGGAAGCGACGCACCCACTTGGCCGCACTCTGCCGGCTGAGCTTGAACTCGGCCGCGGCCTCCTGCAAGCTCAGTCGGCCCTGGATCACGGTTTCGGCAAGTTCCTCTCGACGATAAATCGTAAGTCGAGCATGATGGTGATAGTCCATTCGGTCTCCTCGGTAGCTGTTGCTTCGCAACATCAGCTTCCCAGTTCTTGGCCGAATGGACAACAACCTATTGAAACATCACAGCTAAAGCCCATCTCTCCACGCTAACAACGGCACGGCTGAAGCCGTGCCCTTTCAAAACATGAGCTCCCGAAGGGCCCTTTTGACCGAATCCCTCACTAAACTTGTGTTCGCTCTGGCCGTTGGGATTTCCTGCGTCAGCCCTCCTGTGTGCGCGCAGCAGCCAGCAGTTCCTCCGGGTGCAAGCGCATCGTCGCCGCAAGCTACTGCTGTCGCGGTCGATGGCTCCATGCCTCATCCGAACGAGACGCGCTTCCTGCAACATCTGGCCGAAGATCAAAAAGACATCTGGACCAG
>Ga0075520_1000073_pt1 | contig 31493 bp, 35 predicted proteins | sample NGEPerB_FD_75100 | JGI IMG/M metagenome (GOLD analysis project Ga0075520, IMG submission 75100) | Arctic peat soil microbial communities from the Barrow Environmental Observatory site, Barrow, Alaska, USA - NGEE PermafrostAB12-B | ecosystem: Environmental > Terrestrial > Soil > Wetlands > Peat ... | reverse complement strand
GTCCTCGCGCCGGCCACGGTCACCTGTTGCCCGAGCACCGCGCGCACGGCGAGCTCGAAGCCGTCGACGCTGCCGGGCAGGCGCAGGCCGGGGCTGCCGGGGAGATCGGCGAGCGCGGCGTCGATGATGTCGGGCGAGGCGTCGAGGTCGAGCCAGCGGCGCACCGCAGCGATGACGGCGCCGCTCGCGGGCCCGCGCGACGGCGCGAACGCGAGCCGCACTTTCGATTCGGTGGCGACGAAACGGGCCTCGAGCCAGCTGGCCTGCGGCGGCTCGCCCGCGCCGCAGGCTGCGCCGATCGCGCCGGCCCGGATGGTGCGGCGGACGACGAGCGCCTCGACTGTCTCGATGCCCGGAATCGCCCGCGCTGCGAGGAAGGCGAGCAGCGCGGCGTGGTCGTGCGGTGCCCGGTAGCCGAGCGTCACGGTGATCGGATCGCCCTCGTTCGCCGGTGTCGCCGAGTCGCCGCCCGGTCGCCGCGCCGTCGAGGCCCGGCGCAGCCGCGTTGGATTCATCCGGTAGCCATCGACGAACGCCGCGTTGAAGCGCCGCAGGCTCTTGAAGCCGCTGGTCAGGGCGATCTGCGCGACCGGCATCTGCGTGTCGGTCAACAGCTGCTTGGCGAGCAGCAGGCGTCGCGTCTGCAGGTACTGCAACGGCGTGACGCCGTGCTCGGCGAAGAAGATGCGGCGCAGGTGCCGGTCGCTGACGCCGAGGCGCGACGCCAGGTCGGTGATCGTCGCGGCGAGGCCGGGCAGCTCGCCGCTCGCCAGCCCGTTGTCGAGCAGCGTCGACGCCTGCCGCGCCAGCGTGCGCGATGCGTCCATCACCGTCCACGGCAATCCGGGGCCGGGTGCGATCTCGGGGCGGCACTTGAGGCACGGCCGGAACGACTCGGCCTCGGCCTGCGCCGGCGTGTCGAAGAAGCGGCAATTGCGGCGCGACGGCGTGCGCACGCGGCAGATCGGCCGGCAGTAGATGCGCGTCGACGTCACGCCGACGAAGAGGTGTCCGTCGAAGCGGGCGTCGCGTGCGAGAAGAACCTGGTAGGCAGCATCGCCATCGATCGTCATGGACTGGATTATCGCGGTCTTCACCGTCTTGACTCGCCGTTTCCGGACATGTGCGAGGAGCGTCGCTGCGCGCCGCCGGATGACCACGCAGCGCGTGCGGATGGATCGCCGCCCGATACTCGCCCGCTCGCCCGCTCGCCATCCAACACGGGAGACTGCCTTGCATCGAATCCTTGCCATCTGCGTGATCCTCTGCGGCGGCGTTGCCGTTGCGCAAGCCGCCGAGACGCCGATCCGGCTGCGCGGCACGCTCGAACGGGCCGATGCCACGTCGGTCGTCGTCAAGACCAGAGAGGGACAGACCGTCACGCTCGGACTCGCCACCGATCTCGTCGTCACCGAGGTCGTGCCGATCGATCCGGCGGCGATCCAGTCGGGCATGTTCGTCGGCACGACCGCGATTGCCGGCGCCGACGGCTCGCTCTCGGCCGTCGAGGTTCACGTCTTTCCCGAAGCGGCGCGCGGCACCGGCGAGGGCCATCGACCCTGGGATCTTCGGCCAGGCTCGACGATGACGAATGCGACGGTCACGACGATCACGTCCGGGCCGAACGAGAGGACGATGACGCTTCGCTACAAGGACGGCGAGAAGACCTTCCACGTGCCGAACGGCGTGCCCGTCGTCACCTCGAAGGCGGCCGACCGATCGCTGCTCGTCGCCGGAGCGAAGGTGATCGTCACCGAGCAGCTGCGCGATGGCCACGCCGTCGTCACGCGCATGCTGGTCGGACGCGACGGCTTCGCGCCGCCGATGTGAGCCCGGCTGTCGTCAGGACGCGTCGAACCTTCCGTGCTTGCCGGCGCCGCTGACGAAACGCTGCGCGCCGCCTTCCGCCTCGCCTGAGGCGAGCGTCGCGCGGCCCAGCGCGAATTCCTGCGCGAGCGCATCGCGCAACGACAAGCCGCCTTGGTGCCGTGCGCTGCGCCGGTCGTTGCGCATGCACTGCGGCGGAAACGAGGCGATCTGGCGTGCGAGCGTGAGCGCTGCGACCAGCGCCTGGCCGTCGGCGACGACCCGATTGACCAGTCCGAGATGCAGCGCTTCTTCGGCGCCGACGGCCCGGCCCGTGAGGATCAGGTCCATGGCCCGGCTTTCGCCGATGAGGCGCGGCAGGCGGACGGTGCCACCATCGATCAAGGGCACGCCGAAGCGGCGACAGAAGACGCCGAAGGTGGCGCTGGCGGCGGCGACGCGCAGATCGCACCACAGCGCGAGCTCGATGCCGCCGGCGACGGCGTAGCCCTCGACGGCGGCGATCACGGGCTTGCCCAGGTCGAGGCGGGTCGGACCCATCGGCCCGTCGGCGTCCATGTCGTCGTCGAGGCCGAGCCCACGGTCGTCGGCGGCGAGCGCGCCGCGCGTCGATCCGCTGGCCACCGCGCGCAGGTCGGCGCCGGCGCAGAAATGGTTGCCCGCGCCCGTGAGAATCGCGACTTGCGCCGTGTCGTCGGCATCGAAGGCGCGAAAGGCGTCGGCGAGGGCGCGGGCGGTCGGACCGTCGACGGCATTGCGGACTTCGGGGCGGTCGATCGTCACGACCCAGACGCTGTTGTGGCGTTCGATTCGGCAGCTCGACATCGTTGCTCTCCGTGTGCTCAGCCAGCGGCTTTCGGCGGCCGAGAATAGCCGAGCGACTGGCGTACAGTCGCCGCCCGCCCATGCCGAGCCCCGATCCCTTGTCGCTTCCGCCTGCCGAGCCGCCCGGTTCCCCGAGGCCGAGTCGCTTGGCCAGTCTGCGATTGGCGCTGCACAGGCCGCGCTCGCCACGCACCGTGGTCGTTGCGCTCGCCTTGTGGCTACGGTGATCGGCAACCTGGCGCTCTGGCGTGCGCTCTGGCGCGATGGCGGCAGCGTCGACCTGGTCATTCTGGGCGCCGGTTCGGTCGTCATCGTCTTCGCGGCGACGGTCGCGCTGATGGCGCTGACAGCGTGGGGCAGGGCGATGAAGCCGCTCTGGATCGCGATCCTCGTCGCTGCCGGCGTGGCCCAGCATTTCATGCTGAACTTTGGCTCGGTGATGGACGCGGCGATGCTGGCCAACACCATGCAGACCGACCCGCGCGAGGTGCGCGACCTGCTCGGCGTTCCCATCTTCGCCGACATCCTGTTCGTCGCCGCCGTGCCGAGCGTGCTTCTCTGGATCGTTCCCGTCAGACGAACCGCCTGGTGGCCGCAGCTCTGGAAGAACACCGCGCTGTTCGCCTGCGCCGTCGCGGCGACCCTGCTCGCCTCGTTCTCGATGTACAGCCAGCTGTCGCCGCTGGTGCGCAACCACATGAACCTGCGCTACATGGTCAACCCGATCGGCGGTCTGACCTCGGCAGTGTGGGTGGTCGTGCGGCCCGTCTTCAAGAAGAGCGACAAGCTCGTGATCATCAGCGGCGGTGCCGCGCTCGGGCCGAGCTATGCGGCGCAGACCAGACCGCCGCTGCTCGTCATCGTCGTCGGCGAGACGGCCCGCGCCGATCACTTCGCGCTCAACGGCTATCCGCGCCCGACGACGCCGAGCTCGCCGCGCTCGACGTGCTGAGCTTTCACGACGTGCGCTCGTGCGGCACCGACACGCGCGACTCCGTGCCCTGCATGTTTTCGTCGCTGGCCAAGACGGCGTTCGAGAAGCGCTCGGCCGAGCAGGAGAACCTGCTCGACGTGCTCCAGGCCGCGGGCCTCGCCGTTCTCTGGATCGACAACCAGGCCGGCTGCAAGGAGGTCTGCGGCCGCGTGCCGCATGCATCGACTTTGGAGCTGCCCGCGGCCGCCGCGAACGGACTCTGCAGCGACGGCGAATGCTTCGACGATGCCTTGCTTGTCGACCTCGATGCGCGCATCGCCCGCCTGGCGCTGGAGCGACGCCGGCGCGGCATCGTCCTCGTCATGCACCAGATGGGCAGCCACGGTCCGGCCTACTTCAAGCGCTCGCCGCCGTCGCGCAAGCGCTTCATGCCGGAGTGCACGAACGCCGCGCTCGGCTCCTGCGATCACGCGCAGCTCGTCAACGCCTACGACAACACGATCGCCACGACCGACCACTTCCTCGCCGCGACGATCGCCTGGCTGAAGACGAAGGACGGCTACGCGCCCGGCCTGCTCTACATGAGCGACCACGGCGAATCGCTCGGTGAGCTCGGCATCTACCTGCACGGGCTGCCGTATTCGATCGCGCCCGAGACGCAGAAGCGTGTGCCCTTCGTCGCCTGGCTCGGGCCGGCCCTGACAGAGAGGCGCGGCATCGACACCGCCTGTCTGCGCAGGCACCTCGACGACAAGCTGAGCCACGACAACCTCTATCACACGGCAGTGGGCGTGCTCGACGTGACAACGCCGACCTACCTGCCCGCGCTCGACGCGTTCGCACCGTGTCGGGCGATCCCCTGATCTCAGGGCTGCAGCACGGTGCGGCCGCGGATCGCGCCGCTTCGCAGCGCCGCCAGGGCCTCGTTGACCTCGGCCAGCGGGCGCGTCGTCACCGGAAGCGCGCGCAGGCCGCCTTGCCGCGCCAGCGCCATCGTCTCGCCCATCTCGGCCAGGCTGCCCACGTAGGAGCCGGTGATCGTCACCGCGCGCAGCGGCAGCGTGGCTGGCATCACCGGCGCCGAGCCGCCGAAGAGGCCGACGCACACCAGCTTGCCGCCCTTGCGAAGCGCATTCAGGCCGTACGAGAACGTGGCCGCGGCGCCGACGAAATCGATCACCGCGGCCGCTCCGCCGCTCGCCTTCATGAAGGCCTTCGTGGCTTCGGCATCGGTCGGGTCCACGCAGTCGGTGGCGCCGGCCTCGCGGGCCAGGTCCCACTTGCTGCGGTCGATCTCGGCCACCACCGGCTGCACGCCGAGCGCCGCCGCCGCCATGCGCACGCCCGACAGGCCGACACCGCCGGCGCCGATGATGAGCAGCGTGTCGCCCGCGCCGAGCGGCGCGCACTTCTTGAGCGCGCCATAGGCGGTGAGGCCGGAGCAGGCATAGGTGCAGGCCTGGTCTTCGGGCAGCGGATCGTAGGCAAACAGATAGCGCGGATGCGGCACCAGAACATGGTCGGCAAAGCCGCCGTCGCGGTTGATGCCGAGCGCGCGTGCGGTCATGCACAGCTCTTCGTGGCCGCGTTTGCACGGCGCGCAGGCGCCGCAGCCGATCCACGGGAACACCACGCGCCGATCGCCCACCGCCGCGCCGTTGGCATCGGGGCCGACGGCCACCACGGTGCCGGCGATCTCGTGGCCGAGCACGCGCGGCGGCGCGATGCCGCGGCTCAGGTCGAGCTTCTGGCCGTTGCCGAGATCGAAGTAGCCCTCGTGCAGGTGCACGTCGCTGTGGCACAGCCCGCAACTGCCCACGCGCAGCACCACTTCGCTGCCGGTGGGCTGCGGCGTTTCGCGCAGCACCTGAGCCAGGGGTTTGCCGAACGCCTCGAAGGGATAGCTGAGCATGAACGTCTCCGGAGGTCGCGTCTGGCGCACTCTAATGGCATCTCGGCGGCGCGCCTCGATTGCCGGCACGACGCGTACAGTCGTCGTCAACAGACTGTCGGCCAATGAAACCTGCTGACGCTGCGCCGCGGCCGACGCTCGATCTGGTGATCGACACCAACGTCGTCCTCGACTGGCTCGCATTTCGTCATCCCGTCGGGGCGCCGCTCGAAGAAGCACTGACGTCGGGGCAATGCCGATGGCTCTGCACCCGCGCGATGCGCGATGAGCTCGCTCACGTGGTCGCGCGCGAATCCCTGGGGCGCTGGGCGATCGATGCAGACGCCGTGCTGTCTGTCTTCGATGCGCTCGGGGTGGACGTGGGCATGCCGCCGCTGCTCGGCCCTGCAGAACGCCTGCGATGTTCCGATCCGGACGACCAGCCCTTCATCGACCTTGCAATCGCCCGACGCGTGCATGCGCTGCTGACGCGTGACCGCGCGGTGCTTCGCCTCGCGTCTCGAGGCCGCCGCTTCGGTGTACTGATCACGACGCCTGAAGTGTGGCTGCGTCGCCGCTAGCCCTGCCGGGTTTTGTCAGTTCCGAACGGGTATGGCCATTGCGTGCCTGATATGACGCGTCAGGAGACGATATAGGCCGAGGCGCCGGTGGCGAGCAGCTCACCTGCCGCGTCCCTGAACTCCATGCGCGTCGTGGCGACGCGAGAGCCGAGCCGAAGCACCTCGCCGCACGCCGTGAACCGCTCGCCGACGGCCGGGCGCAGGTAGTCGATGCGCAGGTCGATCGTGCCGAGCTTGGCGAAGCGCTGCATGCGCTCGTGCGGCGTCTCGCTCATGTGGCGCGCGCCGATCGCGGCCATGATCGCCAGGCCGGCCATGGCGTCGAGCGCGGCGCTGATGACGCCGCCGTGCAGCCGCTGGTGCCCGTAGTGGCCGATCAGGTCCGGCCGCATCTCGAGCGCGCCTTCGACCCGTTCGGCCGAGACCGTGCCGATGCGCAGTCCGATCACGCGATTGAAGGCGATGCGTTCCTCGAACAGCGTGCGCAGCGCTTCGACGAACTCGGGCTCGAAGGAGAGAGGGCGGGTCATCGCCGAAGTGTCGCCGATGGCACGCTGCCGATGCGGCCGCTCAGCCGCCGCGTGCCGGCAAGGTGTGCATGTGCTTGGCGATGATGCCGAGCATCACCTCGTCGGCGCCGCCGGCGATCGAGCCGAGCCGGCCGTCGCGGTAGTAGCGCGCGACCGGGTTCTCCCACGTGTAGCCCATGCCGCCCCAGTACTGCATGCAGGCATCGGGCACTTGGCGGGCGAGGCGGCAGGCCTTGAGCTTGGCCATCGACGCCCACTCGGTCACGTCGGCTCCGGCGACGTACTTCTCGGTCGCCATGTAGACGAGCCCGCGCAGTGCTTCGACCTCGGTCTTGAGCTCGGCGAGCTTGAAGTGGACGACCTGCTGGTCCAGCACGCTCTTGCCGAAGATGCGCCGCTCGCGCGTGTACGCGATGGTCTGCTCGATGCAGTTATGCAGGCTCTGGATGGCGTTCGCCGCCGCCCACAGGCGCTCCTCCTGGAACTGCATCATCTGGTAGGCGAAGCCCATGCCTTCGTCGCCGAGGCGGTTGGTCTGCGGCACGCGCACGCCGTCGAAGTGGATGAGGCCGGTGTCGCTCGACATCATGCCGATCTTCCTGATCTTGGTCGCCCGCGTGATGCCCGGCAGATGCATCGGCACCATGATCAGACTCTTGTTCTTGTGCGCCGCGCCGTCCGAGGTGTTGGCGAGCAGGCACATCCAGTCGGCCTGCAGGCTGTTGGTGATCCACATCTTCGAGCCGTCGATGACGTAGTCGCCGCCGTCCTGTCGCGCCGTCGTGCGGATGCTCGCGACGTCGGAGCCGGCGCCCGGCTCGGAGACGCCGATGCAGCCGACCGCATCGCCGGCGATCGCCGGAACGAGAAATTCCCGGCAGAGCGCATCGGAACCGAAGCGGGCGAGCGCCGGCGTGCACATGTCGGTCTGCACGCCGATCGCCATCGGCACGCCGCCGCAGGCGACATGCCCGAGCGTCTCGGCCATGACGACCGAGTAAGAGTAGTCGAGCGCCATGCCGCCGTACTTCTCCGGCTTGGTGAGGCCGAGCAGGCCGAGCTGGCCGAGCCTTTTGAAGACCTCGTGCGCGGGAAAGGCCTCGGCCGCTTCCCAGGCGTCGACGTGCGGATTGATCTCGTCGTCGATGAAGCGCTTCAGGGTGCGCCGGATCTCGTCGTGTTCGTGCGTGATGAGCATGCGGGGATTCTCCGGTCATCGCCTCGCGGCGCACCGCCGAGTGTGCACATCCGGATAATCGCCAGTCAATGCGCAGACTCCGGCGTCGCCGGTCGGCGCCCGATTGCAGGAGACATTCGATGACCCACGCCATGATCTTCGACGCCGTTCGCACGCCACGCGGCAAGGGCAAGCGAGACGGCAGCCTGCACGAGGTCAAGCCGGTCGACCTGCTGGCCGGCCTGCTCGTCAAGCTGCAGAAGCGCCACGGCTTCGATCCGGCCGAGCTCGACGACGTCGTCATGGGCGTCGTCTCTCCGGTCGGCGAGCAAGGCGCGGTAATCGCCAAGACGGCCGCGCTCAAGGCCGGCTGGGACGTCAAGGTCGCCGGCCTGCAGATCAACCGCTTTTGCGCGTCCGGGCTCGAGGCCGTCAACATCGCGGCGCAGAAGGTGGCGAGCGGCTGGGAAGACCTGGTCGTCGCCGGCGGCGTCGAGAGCATGTCGCGCGTGCCGATCGGTGCCGACGGCGGTGCCTGGGCGCAGGATCCGGCGACCAACATCGCCACCGGGTTCGTGCCGCAAGGCATCGGCGCCGACCTGATCGCGACGCTCGCGGGCTGGAGCCGCGACGATGTCGACCGCTACGCGCTGGCGTCGCAGCAGCGCGCCGCCGCGGCACAGGCCGCCGGCCACTTCGATCGTTCGGTGCTGGCGGTCGACGACGACATCGGCCTGGCGATCCTGGAGCGCGACGAGTTCATCAAGCCGCGGTCGACGCTCGAAGGTCTCGGCCAGCTCAAGGTCGCCTTCGCCGAGCTCGGCGCGATGGGCTTCGACGCGGTGGCGCTGGCGCGCTATCCGCAGGTCGAGCGCATCGCCCACGTGCACACGGCGGGCAACTCGTCGGGCATCGTCGACGGCGCCGCGGCCGTGCTGATCGGCAGCGAGGCGAAGGGACGGGCGCTGGGCCTCGCGCCGCGCGGCCGCATCGTCGCGACGGCGCTCTCGGGCGCGGACCCGACCATCATGCTGACCGGGCCGATGCCGGCGACCCGCAAGGCGCTCGCCAAGGCCGGCTTGAGCGTCGACGACATCGATCTCTTCGAGGTCAACGAAGCCTTCGCCGCCGTGCCGATGCGCTTCATGCGCGAGATGGGCGTGCCGCACGAGAAGGTCAACGTCAACGGCGGCGCGATCGCCATGGGCCACCCGCTCGGCGCCACCGGCGCGATGCTGGTCGGCACGCTTCTCGACGAGCTCGAGCGCCGCTCGCTCAAGCGCGGCCTCGTCACGCTGTGCGTCGGAGGTGGGATGGGCATTGCCACGATCGTCGAGCGGCTTTGATGGGGCCCCCACGCTCACTTCGTTCGCTGCCCCCCGAGGGGGCCGAGTGCCGCGGCTCCATGCCGGCCTGTGCCGGCATGGACGGCACGAGGAGGCGTTGCGTCTCGCAACGCCGCGGCCTGCAAGGCCGGCCGGCCTTGGGGCGGCCCGGCGGCCGGCCGACGATGGCTCTCCTACGTTCGCTGCGTTGGATGTCGCGGGAGCGGCCGGCGTGAACACGATTCGCTATTCGCTCGATGCGTCCGGCATCGCGACGCTCACCTTCGATGCGCCCGGCTCGTCCGTCAACACGATGACCCGCGCGTGGCAGCACGACCTCGCCGAGGCTGCAGGTCAGCTCGAACAGGACAAGGATCGCATCAAGGGCGTGTTGCTCGAGTCCGCCAAATCGACCTTCTTCGCCGGCGCCGCGCTCGCCGAGGTGCTGACACTGAAAGAGGCCGATGCCGGGCGCTGCTTCGGCGAGATCGAGGCGCTGAAGTCGAGTTTTCGCCGCATCGAGACGCTCGGCCGGCCGGTCGCCGCGCTGCTTGCCGGCGCCGCGCTCGGCGGTGGCTGGGAAGTCGCGCTCGTGGCGCACGCCCGCTTCGCGCTCGACGACGCTGCCATCCGCTTCGGCACGCCCGAGGTGACGCTCGGCCTCATTCCCGGCGCGACGGGCATCACCAAGACCGTTCGAAAGCTCGGCCTCATCGCCGCGCAGCCTTACCTGATGGAAGGCAAGCTGTTCGATCCGCGCGAGGCGGCGGCACTCGGCTGGGTCGACGGGCTCGGCCCCGACGCCGATGCGCTGAAGGCGCAGGCGCTGGCCTGGATCGCCGCGCATCCCGAGGCGCAGCAACCCTGGGATCGCCGCGAGTACAAGATGCCCGGCGGTGCCGCGTCGAGCGAGAAGATCGCCGCGGCGCTGACGATCGCACCGGCGATGCTGCTGCAAAAAACGCGCGGCCTGTACCCTGCGCCCGAGGCGATCCTCGAAACGATGGTCGAGGGCGCACTCGTCGACTACGCCACGGCGACGCGCATCGAGAGCCGCAAGCTCACCAGGATCATGGTCGGCCAAGTCGCGAAGAACATGGTCACCGCCTTCTTCTTCAACCTGAACGCCCTGCGCGGCGGCCCGCGGTGGCTGGCGAACGGGCCGCCCTGGCGGCCGGAAAACGCTGCCGCCGATGCACGCGGCTGTTTCACCACGCGTGTCTTCGGCAGCTTCGTCCTGGAAGGCGCGGCGATGCTCGCCGAGGGCATTGCGGCGCCGCTGGTCGAGCATGCCGCGCTCGCCGCCGGCATGGCGGTCGGGCCGCTGGCCGCGCTCGACGACGCGGCGCTTCCGTCGGTGCTGCACATGATGGAAGCGATGCGCACCGACCCTGCCCGGGCTGGAACGGTCGCCGCGCCCTCGGACGGCGAGCGGCTCATCGTGCGCATGGCCGGCGAGTGCAAGCGCACTGGACGCGCAGCCGGAGGCGGCTTCTACGACTACCCGCCCGGCGAAGCGCCGCGCCTCTGGCCTGGCCTGCAGGCCGCGCTCGCGATCCGCGCGCTTGTCGAGGCCGACATCGCCTGGCTGACGCGGCGCTATCTCTACCGGCAGTCGATCGAGGCTGCGCGTTGCCTGGCCGAGGGCGTCGTCGCGAGCGTCGCCGATGCGAACATCGGCTCGATCGTCGGTGCCGGCTTCCCGGCGTGGACGGGTGGAGCGATGCAGTTCATCGCAGCCGAAGGCCGCGACCGGTTTCTCGCAGGCGCCGAGGCGCTGGCGGCGCGCTGCGGCGAGCGTTTCGCTCTCGCCGACGCCGTGCGCGGCGCGATTCCGTCAGCCTGAACGGCCGCCCATCATTTCAGAGACAGGATCCACTGCACGAGCTGCTTCGCTTCGGCTTCGCTGACCTGGGGATTGGCCGGCATGGGCACCGCGCCCCACACGCCCGAGCCACCCTTGACGATCTTCTGGGCCAGCTTGGCCGGCGCGTCCGGCTGGCCGGCGTACTTCGCGGCGACGTCCTTATAGGCCGGACCGATGATCTTGGAATCGATCTGGTGGCAGGACAGGCAATTCTTCTTGCCGGCCAGCACCGGCCCGGCCCAGGCCGACGGCACCAGCGCGACGATGGCCGCGGCGGCGGCCAGAAAACCGGCCAAAGAGCGGAATGTCATGCGTGTCTTTCGGGATGTGCCTCGAATCGGTCGGCTACTATCAGCATAGCGGAAGGGTTCGGCGATCGATCGCTCGGCCGCCGCGTCGTCGCGCGTTCCGCGCTTGGAGATTCGCATGCTGTTCGTCGCCATCGGCCTCGTGGTCATCGCCCTGAACATATTCAACATCGGGCCCATCGGCGCCTGGAACTGGGATTTCTTCGGCGACCTCTGGAAGTTCACCGTGCCCTTCTGGTTCGCCGTTGGCTGGTGGATCTGGTCCGACAAATCGGGCCTCAACAAGCGCCGCGAGATGGACCGCATGGAAAAGAAGAAGGCCGACCGGCGCAAGAGCAACCTGGCGTCGCTCGGCATGGACCGCGAGTCGCGCAGGGCACGAAAGCAGCGCTAGAGGCGCTCTGCGTCTTGCGTTCAGTCTCCGTCGAGAACCGCGCCCAAGCTGGCGCTCGACGCATTCTTCGCGAACTTGGCCAGCACGCCGCGCGTATAGCGCGGCGCCGGCGCCTTCCAGGCGGCACGGCGCGCCGCGATCTCGGCATCGTCGACGTTGAGCTGCAGCAGCAGCCGGTGGGCGTCGATCGTGATCGAGTCGCCTTCGCGAATCAGCGCGATCGTTCCGCCGGCAGAGGCCTCGGGCGCGACGTGGCCCACGACCATGCCCCAGGTGCCGCCGGAAAAGCGCCCGTCGGTGACGAGACCGACGCTTTCGCCGAGCCCCTGGCCGGTCAACGCGCTCGTCGGCGCGAGCATCTCCGGCATCCCGGGTGCGCCCTTCGGGCCGAGATAGCGAAGCACCATCACGTCGCCCGGGACGATCCGCCGATCCATGATCGCGGTCATCGCCGATGACTCGTCGTCGAAGACGCGCGCCGGGCCGGTCATCACGGGCTTCTTGAGGCCGGTGATCTTGGCGACGGCGCCTTCCGGCGAAAGATTGCCCTTCAGGATGGCGAGATGGCCTTGCGCGTACATCGGTGCCGCGATCGGCCGGATCACGTCCTGATCGGCGCGGGGCGCCGCCGGAAGCCCGGCCAGCGTCTCGGCGATCGTCTTGCCGGTGATGGTGACGCAGTCGCCGTGCAGCAGGCCGGCCTCGAGCAGCATCTTCATGACCTGCGGGATGCCGCCGGCCCGGTGCAGGTCGACGGCGAGGTACTTGCCGGACGGCTTCAAGTCGCACAACACGGGCACGCGCTGGCGCATGCGTTCGAAATCGTCGATCGACCAGGCGACGCCCGCGGTGTGCGCGATGGCGAGGAAGTGCAGCACGGCATTGGTCGAGCCGCCGGTCGCCATGATGACGGCGACCGCGTTCTCGATGCTCTTCCTGGTGACGATGTCGCGCGGCTTCAGGTCGCGGCGCACCGCCTCGACGAGGACGCGGGCCGCGGTCTTCGCGCTCGCGACGATCTCGCCTTCGACGTTGGCCATCGTGCTCGAATACGGCAGGCTCATGCCGAGCGCCTCGAATGCCGAGCTCATGGTGTTGGCCGTGTACATGCCGCCGCACGAGCCGCTGCCGGGAATGGCGCGGCGCTCGATCTCGCCGAAGTCGGTCTCGCTCATCTTGCCGGCCGTGAACTGGCCGACCGCCTCGAAGACGCTGACGATGTTGAGATCCTGGCCCTGGTAGCGGCCGGGCAGGATGGTGCCGCCGTAAACATAGATGGCCGGTACGTTGGCGCGCAGGATGCCCATCATGCCGCCCGGCATGTTCTTGTCGCAGCCGCCGACCACGAGCACGCCGTCCATCCACTGGCCGCCGACGCAGGTCTCGATGCAGTCGGCGATGACCTCGCGCGAGACCAGGCTGTACTTCATGCCCTCGGTGCCCATCGCCATGCCGTCGCTGATGGTCGGCGTGCCGAAGATCTGGGCGTTGCCGCCGGCCTCCTCGATGCCGGCGACGGCTGCATCGGCGAGCTTTTGCAGGCCCGAGTTGCACGGCGTGATCGTCGAGTGGCCGTTGGCGACGCCGATCATCGGCTTGCCGAAATCGCCTGCCTCGTAGCCGAGGGCGTAGTACATCGACCGGTTCGGCGCGCGGGCGACGCCTTCGGTGATGTGGCGGGAACGGCGGTTGATGGGCATCGCGGTCTCTGGCTTCGGGAGTTCGTCGGGACTATACGGCGCGTCATCGCCGCGGCCGCGGCGCCGCGTCGTGCGCGAGAGCCGAACGTATCATCGCTGCATGCTCGTTCATCCGCAGTTCAATCCGATCGCGCTCGACCTCTCCAGGATTGGCGTGCCGATCGCGATCCACTGGTACGGCCTGACCTACCTCGTCGGTTTCGCGCTCTTCCTGTTCCTCGCCGTGCGCCGCTCGCGGCTGCCGCAGTTCGCTGTCACCGGCTGGACCGCGCGAGACGTTGAGGACCTGCTGTTCTTCGGCGTCCTCGGTACTGTGATCGGCGGTCGGCTCGGCTATGTGCTGTTCTACAAACCGGGCTTTTACTTCGCGCATCCCGCAGAGATCATCGCCGTGTGGAAGGGCGGCATGTCGTTCCACGGCGGCCTCATCGGCGTGATCTTGGCGATGGCCCTGTTCGCCCGCTTGCGCGGCCGCCGCTTCCTGGAAGTGAGCGACCTCGTGGCGCCCTGTGTGCCCACGGGCTTTGCGGCCGTTCGTATCGGCAACTTCATCAACGGCGAGCTCTGGGGCCGTTTCTCCTCGCCCGACCTGCCGTGGGGTATGGTGTTTCCGCAGTCGGGATCGCCGCTGCCGCGCCACCCGTCCGAGCTCTACGAGTTCGCGCTCGAAGGCCTGCTCCTCTTCGTCGTGCTCTGGATCTACGGCAAGAAGCCGCGCGGCCTCGGCCAGGTCTCGGGTGCGTTTTTGGTCGGTTACGGCGTGCTGCGCTTCATTGCCGAATACTTCCGCGAGCCCGACAGCTTCCTCGGCCTGCTCGCCCTCGGCATGAGCATGGGCCAATGGCTCTGCGTGCCGATGATCGTCGCCGGCATCGCGCTCTGGCTCTGGGGGCGCGGTCGCGGGCCGCGTGCCTCCGCCATGCCGCTGCAGCCGACGCGAGCCTGACGCGTGCACGTTCGACAGATCTTTCTTGACACGGAGACGACCGGTCTCAGCCCCGAGTCGGGCGACCGCGTCATCGAGATCGGCTGCGTCGAGCTCGTCAACCGGCGCCTGACCGGCCGCAATCTCCACTTCTACGTCAACCCGGAGCGGCGCAGCCACGAAGACGCGCTGAAAGTGCACGGCCTGAGCGAGGAATTCCTCGCCGACAAGCCGCTCTTCGCGCACGTGGTCGACGAGCTGATCGACTATGTGCGCGGCGCCGAGATCATCATCCACAACGCCGCCTTCGATATCGGCTTCCTCGACGTCGAGTTGCGCCGTATCGGCCGGCCCGCGTTCACCACGCACGACGTGCGCATCGTCGACAGCCTGTCGATGGCCCGCGAGTCGTTTCCCGGAAAGTCCAACTCGCTCGATGCGCTCTGCAAGCGGTTCGAGGTGAGCACGCTCGGCCGCAGCCTCCATGGCGCCTTGCTCGACGCGGGCCTGCTCGCCGAGGTCTACGTGCGCATGACGCGCGGCCAGGACTCGCTGGTCATCGACGCGGCCGATGCGCTCGCCGCCGAATTCGCGGCCCGTCCGGTCGACTTCAGCGGCCTGACGCTGATCGTCATCGAGCCCGACGCGACAGAAGAAGCCGCGCATGCGGCCGTTCTCGCCGCCATCGACAAGGCCAGCAGCGGCCGCACCGTCTGGCGCGAGCCTGCGCGGGAGGCCGTGGCACAATGAAAGGCTTGCGTTGACGGCCTTGTTCGGGCCGCCGCACGGGCGGTTAGCTCAGGGGTAGAGCACGACATTCACACTGTCGGGGTCGGGGGTTCGAAACCCTCACCGCCCACCACGTTCGAAGGTCCGCGCCCGGTCGGGGCACGCCGCTTGCCTGGGATCGCGCGGACTCTTCCGTGAGCTCGGCGAACCCCTTGGCGTCAACTCGAAATTCAGGAACGTCACGCAGCGCGGCCGAGCGCAGCCAAGTCACGCACGAGTGGCTGCGCGCCTGCGAGGAGCTGCATCGCGCGTTGCTCACGCCGATGGGCCTGCCGCCCAGGCCATGGGCGGCAAAGGTCGCGCTGGCGCGCCAGGTCGACATTCTTCACGGCCATATGATCGTGGCTTGGGGACTGCTCGAGAAGTCTCCGTCCACCGCTCCCGAACGAGAGACATGAGCAAACCATCGACGCAGGATCTTCGCCGACAGGGCCTTCAGGCATGAACGACGACAAGGTACGCGTCCTCGTCGTCGACGACGAGCGCGACGGCGCCGATTCGCTCGCCGAGCTGCTGACCCTGAGCGGCTACGACGCCGAAGTGGCCTATGGCGGCGTCGAAGCGCTGGAGAAGGTCGAAGCGCATCGGCCGCATTGCGTGCTTCTCGACGTCGGCATGCCGGGCATGGACGGTGGCGAGCTGACCCAGCGGCTTCGCGCGCTCTATGGCGACGACATCGTCCTGGTCGCGATCACCGGCCGCGCCTGCGACGACACCCGCGTCGTGCCGACCTTCGCGCTGGTCGACCACTATCTGCAAAAGCCGGTCGATCCGGCCAAGCTGCGAAAGCTCCTGCCCAACTAGGCCGGCTGAGCGCAGCGCCGGCCGTTCAGGCCGGCCGCGGCTTGATCGGCGTGTAGAGCTGCTCCGCCGCGGCTTCGGGCTTCATCAGACGCCAGCGCTCGAGCTCGGCCAGGTCTGTCACCGAGCGGCGCGCCTCGTCGGCCTTGATGATCGGGTCGAGTTGCAGGACGCGGCCGACGCAGCGAGCGATCCATTCGTCGGTGTCCCGGACGTAGTCGCCGGCGGCCTGGAGGCGCTCGACCGGAATGCGCTCGGTCTGCTCGAAGCGTTGCGTGTCGTCGACGCCGCGATGCGTGTCCTCGAAGACATCGGCCGAGGCGGCGTGCGCCGCGACCTCCGAATCGGCCGCAGCCTCGGGCGCGAGCTGCCCGCGCGTGGGCCAGAGCCGATGGGCGAGATCGAGAAAGCTCGCCGGCTCCGCGCCGGCCTGCAGGTTGGCGAGGCGGAGCACGAACCGGTCGATCCACTGCTCGCGGGTGACGTTGAAATCCATGCGCTCAGGCCTCCTGCCATTCGCCGTTGACCAGCAGCTCGTGCGGGCCGAACTGAGCCTTGTAGGCCATCTTGCCGCTTCCGTCGATCCAGTAGCCGAGATAGACATGGGCCAGGCCGAGCAGGCGCGTCTGCGCGATCTGCCAGAGCACGTTGTAGGTGCCGTAGCTCGTCTTCGGCTCGGGCTCGAAGAAGGTGTAGACGGCCGACAGGCCATCGTTCAGCACGTCGAGGATGGAGACCATCTTGAGCGCGCCCTGGCCGTCGGGCGACGGCTCGCGAAACTCGACCAGCCGCGAATTGACGCGGCTCTGCAGCAGGAACTGCGTGTATTGGTCGATCGAGTCGTGGTCCATGCCGCCGCCGATGTGACGGCCGGCCTGGTAGCGCAGGTAGAGCTGGTAGTGCTCGGGCACGAAGCACAGGCGCAGCACCCGCGCCTCGAGTTGGCCGTGCGCGCGCTCGGCGCGTCGCTGGCTGCGCGAAGGCACGAAGGCGGCGACCGGAACGCGCAGCGGCAGGCAGGCGCGGCAGCCGTCGCAGTACGGCCGGTAGGTGAACATGCCGCTGCGCCGAAAACCGTTGGCGACGAGGCCGGAATACGCGTCGGCGTGGATCAGGTGGCTCGGCGTCGCCACCTGCGATCGCGCCATGCGGCCCGGGATGTAGCTGCACGGGTAAGGCGCCGTCGCATAGAACTGCAGCGAGGCGAGCGGGAGCTCCTTCGGGTGGGTCATCGCGATGCGCCTTCACCGGCAGAGGGCTTGTCGATGGCGATGCCGAGCTCACTCCACATCCGCAAATCATAGGTCCAATCGGTGACCGGATGCATCGCAAGCGCCGCGCCGACACGGCCGAGGAAACTCTGGCGCGCCAATTCCCGGCCACCGAACGAGGCGAGGTGGCTGGTCCGCTGCTGGCAGTCGATCGTCTCGATGCGATTGGTGCGGCAGAAGGCGACGAGCGCGGCCAGCGCGATCTTCGACGCGTCGGTGCGGTGCGCGAACATCGACTCGCCGAAGAACATGCGGCCGAGCGAGACGCCATAGAGCCCTCCCGCCAGCTCCCCGTCGATCCAGGTCTCGACGCTGTGCGCAGCGCCGGCGTCGTGCCAGCGGCAATAGGCGTCGATCATCTCGGGAACGATCCACGTGCCGCCCTCGCCGCCGCGTGGCGCCGTCGCGCAGGCGGTGATGACGGCGCGAAAGTCGTGGTCGATCCGCACGTCGCAGCCCGGCGTGTCGACGAATCGCCGCAACGTTTTTCTCAGCGACCGAGCCAGCTTGAATTCACCCGGCAGCAGCACCATCCGCGGGTCGGGCGACCACCAGAGAATCGGCTGGCCGCGGCTGTACCAGGGAAAGATGCCCTTGCCGTAGGCCTCGGCCAGCCGCTGGGTGCCGAGGCCACCACCGGCCGCGACCAGCCCCGGAGCCTCGCTCTCGGCGCCGAGCGCCTCGTGCGCCTCGGGCAGCGGATCGTCCGCCCCCTGCAGCCAGCGAATCACGCCGCCGCGCTCACACGGCGGCCGCGACCGGTTTTTTCTGGGTCAGCGCGACGCCGTGACGCACCGCCACGATCTCGGCGAGGATCGAGACGGCGATCTCGGCCGGCGTGCGGCTGCCGATGTCGAGGCCGATCGGGCCGTGCAGGCGATCGATCTCCGCGGCGCTCAGGTCGAACATCAGGAGGCGCGCCTTGCGCTTGGCGGTGTTGCTGCGCGAGCCGAGCGCGCCGATGTAGAACGCCGGTGACTTGAGTGCTTCGAGAAGCACCAGGTCGTCGAGCTTGGGATCGTGCGTCACGGCGACGACGGCCGTGTGCGGATCGAGTTGCATCTCGATGGCCAGGTCATCGGGCATGGCCGTGCTGAAGGTGGTTCCCGGCACGTCCCACGTCAGGTGATATTCCTCGCGCGGGTCGCAGACGACGACCTCGAAGTCGAGGCCCATGGCCATCTGGGCGAGTGCACGCGACAGCTGGCCGGCGCCGATCACGAGCATGCGCCAGCGCGGGCCATAGAGGGCACGCATCTGCTTGCCGTCGAACGAGAACGCCTCGCCGCGCGTCGCTGCTTCGACGCGCACCACGCCCGTCGCCAGATCGACGACACGGGCCGCCAGCTCATGGCGGGAGGTGCGCTCGAGCACGTCGTCGATCCATGCCGTGTCGAGGAGCGGCTCCTGAACGAGCCGCAGATTGCCGCCGCAAGGCAGGCCGAACCGCGCTGCCTCTTCCTTGCTGACACCGTAGGCGATCAGCGACGGCGTGCCGACACGTTCGCCGCGCCGGACCCGATCGATCAGGTCGTCTTCGACGCAGCCGCCGGAGACGGAGCCGACGACCAGACCGTCGTCGCGCATCGCGAGCAGGGCGCCCGGTGGACGCGGTGCGGAACCCCACGTCTCGAGCACCGTGACGAGCGAGACGCCGCGCCCTTCGCGGCGCCACGCGCGCGCCTGGCCGAGCACTTGCAGATCGAGGCTGTCCATCGCCCGCTATCGTACCCGCGAGCTCTTGCCTGCGACGACGTGAGAAAGCCCGCGCACGGCGGGCCTCGATCAGGACTGGCGGGGAGAGTCAGATCTTTCCGAGCACCAGCAGGACCAGGACGATGACCACGACGAGGCCGAGGCCACCGGTCGGGCCATATCCCCACGAGCGGCTGTAGCCCCAGCTCGGCAATGCGCCGATCAGGAGCAGGATCAATACGATCAGCAGGATGGTTCCGAGAGTCATCAGGTTCTCCTCATGTTCGATCCGCAGGAGCGGAGTTCGTGACGAGGAGCGTAGGGCCGCCACCCTGCGGCGAGCATGGGCAAGCGCAGCGACATGGTGTCGGCTCGGAACGGGTGCGGCGGTCGCTCGCGTCCTACACGCGCCGCCGAGGCAGCCTCGCGGCCTACTGCATGAACCAGCCGTGGCTGACCACCAGCGACTGGCCGGTCAGCGCGCTGCTCGGGAAGCTCGCGAACAAGAGGGCGACCTCGGCGACGTCGGCGACCGTCGTGAACTCGCCGTCGACCGTTTCCTTCAGCATCACGTTCTTGATCACTTCCTCTTCGGTGATGCCGAGCGCCTTGGCCTGTTCGGGAATCTGCTTGTCGACGAGCGGCGTGCGCACGAAGCCGGGGCAGATCACGTTGGCGCGGACCTTGTGCTTCGCGCCTTCCTTGGCGATCGTCTTGGCCAGGCCGATCAGGCCGTGCTTGGCCGTCACGTAGGGCGCCTTCAGCATCGAGGCTTCCTTCGAATGCACCGAGCCCATGTAGATGATCGAGCCGCCGCGGCCCGAGGCGTACATGTGCGGCAGGCAGGCCTTGGTCGTCAGGAATGCGCCGTCGAGGTGGATCGCGAGCATCTTCTTCCAGTCGGCGAACGGAAACTCCTCGACCGGATGGACGATCTGGATGCCGGCGTTGCTGACGAGGACGTCGACGCCACCCCAGGCTTGCACGACCGCGGCGACGGCGGCATTGACCTGCGCTTCGTCGGTGACGTCGGCGGCGACGGCCATCGCGCTGGCGCCGCTCGCCTTCAGCTCGTCGGCCGCCGCCTGCGCGGCTGCCATGTTCATGTCGAGGATCGCGACCTTGGCGCCTTCCTTCGCGTAGACCGTGGCGATTTCCTTGCCGATGCCGCTGGCGGCGCCGGTGACGATGGCGATCTTGTCTTGTAGCTTGTTGCTCATGTGGCGAGGGTCCGGGAGGTGGTGTTCGGTGTAACGGTCTTGTTGGCGCTCTGTTCGCTCGACGCGAAATCGAAGACATGGACGCCGTGCGCCGGCAGCTCGCGGCGCGTCCAGCGCGGATCTTCGAGCGTGCCCTGCGTATCGGCCATGCCGGCGGCCCAGTGCTCGAGCATCGAGGCACGCGAAAACTCGTAGTCCTTCGACTGGCTCTCGTAGTGCTTGCTGCGATAGATCAGGTGCACGACCGAGACGGCGGCCTCGGCCGGCAGCGCCGCCAGGGCCCTGGCATCGGGGTCGTCGCGCAGATTCGCCGGCAGCTTGGCGACGAGCCGCTTGGCGGCTTGCAGCGTCGCTTGTCGCCTGAGCTCGAACGAGGTGTTGAGGCGGGTCCGGCTCGAGAAGCGGATGTCTTTCTCGCGCTCGTTCGCTTCGGCCAGCGTCGCCGGCATGTCGCCCCTCGCGGCGAAGAGATCGACCTGGAACACGAGCCGCCGGCGCCGGCCGGGCTGGTCGAGCACGTACTGCAGCGGCGTGTTGGAGACGATGCCGCCGTCCCAGTAGAAGGCGCCGTCGATCTCGATCGGCGGAAAGCCGGGCGGCAGCGCGCCGCTGGCCATGATGTGGCGCGCGTCGAGCGGGTGACGGCGGTCGTCGGTGTCGAAGTACTTGAAGTTGCCGCTCGTCACGTCGACCGCACCCACCGAGAGCCGCACCCTGCCGGAATTGAGCAGGTCGAAATCGACCAGGCGCTCCAGCGTTTTCTTCAGCGGCTCGGTGTCGTAGTAGCTGATCGCGGCCACGGTTCCCGGCGGCTGGAACGGCGCTGCCGGAATGCGTGGTCGGAAGAAGCCGGCGACGCCGAACAGCATCGCGATCGTCGCATTCGTCTCGTTCATGGCGTCACGCGCGCTGTCGTGGACCGTCGCCGCGCCGGGCAGATGGGCGGCGAACGGGAACGACGAGACGCCTTCCCAGAATTCGCGCAGCCGCTCGACCCGCTTCGCAGGCACGTTGCCGGCGATCAACGCCGCGTTGATCGCACCGATCGAAATGCCGGCGACCCAATCGGGCGATTGCCCCATCGCGGCCAGCGATTCGAAGACGCCGGCCTGGTACGCACCCAGCGCGCCACCGCCTTGCAGCACGAGGATGCATTCCTCGTTCGGGGCAGCGCCGTTGCCGCGATGTGTTGCTGGTGCTGTGGCGCGCATCGCGGTGCGCTTGGTTGTTGCGTCGATCGGCTTTTTTCGCGTCGCCATCAGTGGCGCCAGCTGTCGTCGGTGCGGTCGAGGCGGCGCAGCAGGCCCGGCCAGACCAGCGGGCCTGCTCCGCCGCCGCGGGTTGCCTGCCGGACCTGCTCGGCGGCGCCGCGCACGATCTCCGGATTCACTTCGATGAGCTCGCCGTCCGCGAGCGTTCCGGCGGCCTGCGCCCGGAGCTGGACCGCACACGTCGCCTCGAAGAAATACATCGATGCGAACGCGTCGGCCACGGTCTTGCCGACCGTCAGGAGGCCGTGATTGCGCAGCATCAGGAAGGTCTTGTCGCCCAGGTCGGCGACAAGCCGGGGCTTCTCCTCGTCGCGCAGCGCGATGCCCTCGTAGTCGTGATATCCGAGGCTGCTGAGGATGCCGATCGAAAACTGCGAGATCGGCAGCACGCCTTTTCGTTGCGCCGACACCGCGACGCCATTGAGGGTATGGGTGTGCATGACGCACTGGATGTCATGGCGTGCCGAGTGCACGGCGCTGTGGATGACGAAGCCGGCCGGATTGATCGGGAAGGGCGTTTCCTGCAACACCTTGCCCTGGATGTCGATCTTCACCAGGCTCGACGCGGTGATCTCGTCGAACATCAGCCCGTACGGGTTGATCAGGTAGTGCTCGGTGCCCGGAATCTTCGCCGTGATGTGTGTGAAGACGAGGTCGTCCCAGCGAAACAGGGCGACCAGCCGGTACGCTGCCGCCAGGTCGACACGGGTCTGCCATTCCTCGACAGAGACGCGGTCTTCGAGGCTGGTGATCATGCGCGACAGTTCGGTCGGTGCGTTCATCGCGGGCTCCGTTCGACGGGGGTGAAAGTATCGCCGATGGGGCGATCGCAGGCCCCGTGCGCGCCTGCGCCCACCCCACCAGGGAATCTGCAGAGCCGGCCGCGCCGCGGCTCAGGGCATGTCGACGTGCGCCGTCACCGTCTGCAGCCTCTCGAGCAGCGCCTTCGTCTCCACTAGCGACGTGTCGGTCCGCTTGCGGATGCCTTCGAGCCGGTGCACTTCCCTTTCCAGGGCCGTCGCCGACTTCTCGAGGCCGACGATCTTCGACGCGCCTCCGGCGAGGTCGGCCTTCAGTCCCTTGTTGGTGGCGCGCAGCAGCTCGATCTCGGCCTTGAGCCGCCTGCTTCGGGCGTGCGCACGCCGCAGGCGCGGGCTGACCGTGCCGTAGAAGAACGCGAACAGCAGTGCGGCGGCGAAGAAGACGGCGGCCAGCGAAGCCAGGCCCATCAACAGAATCTTCATTTCGCCAGCGTAGATGGCGAGCTCGGTCGGAGTCACGAAGCGTGGGTACGGTGCAGGAGACGGGCCAATGTGCCACGTGCCGCGACGTATGCGCGACGCCGCTGCCAGGCGACTGCCAACTGCGACACGCTCGCCTGTCGCTGCCGGGAATTCTTGCGCATTGATACTGGATGGGCATACAGTATCACGATGAACCGCGACAGAGACAACCTGGCCGACGTGCAATGGATCGCGCAATGTGCACACCGGCTGCGCGAACAATGGCCGCGGGCCGATCCCACGTCCATCGACGAAGCCGCGCTCGAGCTGTGGCAGTGCGAGTCGCTTCGCGGCATGGCGCCGGCCGATGCGGCTGCGCGCTGGCTCGCGCCGCTGGTCGCCGATGCCGCTCAGAGAAAGCCGGTCGACAGCCAGGGCACGGCTGCCACCACGACGACGCCGGCAAGCAACGCCAGCATGTAGCCGACGAGCGGCCGGATGCCGGCATCGGGGTGCACGCGGCCGATCGCGCAGGCCGCGTAGTAGCCGACGCCGAGCGGCGGCGAGAACAGCCCGAGGCCCATCGACAGCACGACGACCATGGCGTAGTGCACCTCGTGCACGCCGAGCTGTCGCGCGATGGGAAAGAGAAGCGGCCCGAACAGCACGATCGCCGGAATGCCTTCGAGCACCGATCCGAGCACCGTGAAGGCGACGATCGAGACGGCGAGAAACATCGGCACGCCGCCAGGCAACGCGCCCATCGTCTCCGCCAGGTGGCGCGAGAAGCCCGACTGCGTCAACCCCCAGGCCATCGCCGTCGCGGTGCCGATGATGAGCAGGATCGCACCGGACAGCGACGCCGTGCTGACCAACATCGGGCCGATGCGCCGCCAGTCGAACTGGCGGTAGATGACCAGACCGGCCAGCACCGCATAAGCGATGCCGATGGTCGAGACCTCGGTCGCGGTGGCGACGCCTTCGACCACGGCGGCGCGGATCACGAAGGGCAGCGCCAGTGCCGGCAGGGCGATGGCGAAGAGCCGCGCGCTCGCGCGCCACGGCGCCCGCACGACCCCGTCCAGCTGATCGTGGCGGGCGCGAAAGCGCACGACCGCGCACAGCACGAGGCCGAGCACGAGGGCTGGCAGCATGCCGCCCGTGAACAGCGCCGCGATCGAGACGCTGGTGACCGAGCCGATCGTGATGAGCACGAGACTCGGCGGCACGGTCTCGGTCTGTGCGCCGGTCGCGGCCAGCAGCGCGACCAGATCGCCCTCGTTCGCGCCGCGCGCTTTCATCTCGGGAAAGAGGGCCGGCGCGATTGCCGCCATGTCGGCTGCCTTGGCGCCGGAGATGCCCGAAACCAGGTACATCGCGCCGACGAGCACATAGGAGAGGCCGCCCTTCACGTGCCCGAGCAGGCTGCCGAGAAAAGCGACCATGGCGCGCGCCATGCCGGTCATCTCGATCAGCAGCCCGAGGAACACGAACAGCGGCACCGCCAGCAGGATCAGGTGCGACATGCCTTCGTCCATGCGGCCCACCACGACGGTCAGCGGCGTGCCGGTCGTCAGCGCCAGATAGCCGAAGGTGCCGAGGCCGAACGCGAACGCGATCGGGATGCCGGCGAGGACGCTGCCGCCGGCGACGCCGACGAAGAAGACGAGCAGGTTCAGGCGACCGAGCGTCGACAGCGCCGGTCCGAGCAGCCAGAACGCGACGACGACGACGCCGACCGCGCCGAGCGCGACGAGCGCGTCCTTGCCGGTCGTCGAACGCAGCATGCGCAGGATCGCGAAGCTCGCCATCAGGACGATGCCGACCGGCAGCGCCGCCGCGCGCCAGACGTTCGAGATCTCGAGCGCCGGCGTGGTGATGGCGCGCTCGTCGGCGGCGTATTGCCACGCCGGCCAGATCACGAGCGCGAGAAAGGCGAGGCAGGCCGCCATCGCCACCGCCTCGAGCACGGCGCGCGGCTGCGGCGAGAGCCGGCCGACCAGCGCGGTCATGCGCATGTGCTCGCCGCGGCGCAGCGCCGTGACGGCGCCGAGCATCGCCAGCCAGAGGAAGAGGATGGACGCCAGCTCGTCCGACCAGACCAGCGGCCGATGCAAGACGAAGCGCGAGAACACGCCGGCGAAGAGGACGACGATGTCGGCCAGCACCAGCAGGCCGGCCGGCACTTCGACCAGCCAGCCGAGCGCCCGGTCGAGGCGCGCGAGCCGCGCGTGGCCGCCGGCGTTCACGCCGCTCGAACGCCTCTGCCGGTCACGCCAGCTTGCCGGTGTTGCGCTCCAGGATCGCCCAGGCGTCGTCGCCGAACTTCGCCTTCCACTCGGCGTAGAAGCCGGCCTTCCTCATGCGGTCGCGAAAACTCTCGGTCTTCGGCGAGTTGAAGGCCAGGCCCTTCGCTGCGAGATCCTTCTGCAGGCCGGCGTTGAGCGCGGCGACGTCGATGCGCTCCTTCATGCCGGCGGCGTTGACGTTGCGGGCGACGATCAAGCGCAGGTCTTCGGGCAGGCGCTCCCAGGCCTTGCCGTTGGCGAGGAACCAGAAGCCGTCCCACATGTGGTTGGTCATCGAGCAGTACTTCTGCACTTCGTAGAGCTTGGCCGTGGCGATGACGGCGAGCGGGTTTTCCTGGCCGTCGACGACCTTCGATTGCAACGCGCTGTAGACCTCGCTGAAATTGATCGATGCCGGCGAGGCGTCGAGGGCCTTGAACATCGAGGTCCACAGCGGCGAGACCGGCACGCGGATCTTGAAGCCCTTCAGATCGTCGGCCGTCTGGATCGGCTTGGTCGACGACGTGATCTGGCGAAAGCCGTTGTCCCAGATGCGCTCCATCGCGACCAGGTTCGACTTGGCGATCTCCCGGCGCACGTAGGCGCCGAGGTCGCCGTCGAGGGCCTTCCACACGGCGTCGTAGTCGCCGAACGCGAAGCCGATGCCGGTGATGGCCGCAGCCGGGACGAGCGTGGAGAGGATGAGCCCCGAGAGCGTGAAGAACTCGATGCCGCCGGAGCGCACCTGGCTCAGCATGTCGGTGTCGGAGCCGAGCTGGTTGTTCGGGAAGATCTCGATGTTGACGCGGCCCTTGCTGTCCGCGCGGATCGCATCGGCCATCTCCTTGGCGCGGATGTTCATCGGGTGCGTCACCGGCAGGTTGTTCGCGTACTTGTAGTTGAACTCCGCCGTCTGTGCCTGCGCAAAGCGCGTCGGCAGGGCGACCGCGACCGCGCCTGCGCCCGCGCTTGCGATGAGTGTCCGTCTGCTGATCGTCATGCTGGCCTCCTGATATTGATACGATCTTCCACCACCCGGAGGCCCAATGACATCAGATGTTTCATCTACTCCGGTGGCTGTCGTCACCGGCGGCGCGCGTGGGATCGGCCTGGCGATCGGCCGCTGGTTCCTGGCCCACGGTCATCGCGTCGCGCTGCTCGACATCGATGCCGAGACGCTGGCGCACGCGGCCGCCGCGATCGACGACGGCGCAAGCCTTCTGGCGCTGCCGTGCGACGTCTCCGACCCGCGGCAGGTGCAGTCGTCCGTCGCCGCGATCGAGGCCCGCTTCGGCCGCATCGATGCGCTCGTCAACAACGCAGGCGTGGCGGTGTTCAAGCCGATCGGCGAGACCTCGTTCGACGATTGGCGGTACGTGCTCTCGACCAATCTCGACGGCGCGTTCCTCTGCACGCAGGCCTGCGTACCGGCAATGAAGAAGACGGGAGGCGGCAGCATCGTCAACATCGCCTCCATCTCGGGCCTGCGCGCGAGCACGCTGCGCGTCGCCTACGGCACCAGCAAGGCAGCGCTGATCCACCTCACGAAGCAGCAGGCCGTCGAGCTCGGTGCGGTCGGCATCCGTGCCAATGCGATCGCGCCGGGGCCGGTCGACACCGAGATGGCCAAGCTCGTGCACAGCGTCGCCATTCGCTCCGACTACTACGACGCCATTCCGCTCAACCGCTACGGCACTTGCGAGGAGATCGCCGACGTGGCGGGCTTTCTCTGCAGCGCCGCGGCGGCCTTCATCACCGGGCAGGTGCTGGCCGTCGACGGCGGCTTCGACGCCGCGGGCGTCGGCCTGCCGACGCTGCGGCGCCAGGCCGCTCCAGTCACAAGCCAGCCATGAGATCGCATGCACCGTCGCCACGACGGCCCCGCCCGGTTGCCCGCTTGCGGATGCGCGTGATGTCGGGCGATGTGATTTCGATCGGGCCAGGCAAGATCGCGTTGCTCGAGGCCATCCGGGACACGCGGTCGATCACGGCTGCGGCCAAGTCCATCGAGATGTCCTATCGGCGCGCGTGGATCCTGATCGACGCGCTCAACGCCGCGCTCAAGAAGCCCGCGGTCGCGTCGTCGAAAGGCGGAGACCACGGCGGCGGCAGCGAGCTCACTGCCGTCGGCGAGTCGCTGATCGAGCTGTATCGCCGGATCGAGAGCGAGGCGGCCGCCGCCTGCGCCGACGACATCGGCGCTCTGATCAAGCTCGTCAGATAGGGCCGGATCGCGCCGGCGCCGCAAAGGTGGCGCCGAACACCGCCTTTCCGGCGTCGACCTGCACGATGTCGTCGGCAAAGGCTTCGACGTCGGCGACGTCGTGCGTGATGAGCAGGATCGGCAGCGCGAAACGCTGCTGCAGCTCGCGCAGCTCCGCACGCAGCTTGCTGCGCAATGGCATGTCGAGGGCAGCGAACGGCTCGTCGAGCAGCAAGGCGCGGGGCTGCGCCGCCAATGCCCGTGCCAGCGCGGTCCGCTGCCGCTGGCCGCCGGAAAGCTGGTCGGGAAACCGGTCGCCGAAGGGGCGCAGCTCCAGCGCATCGAGCAATCGATCGACCGCCGGTGAATCGACGTGTCGGCGCGGGTTGCGCCAGCCCTTGTCCAGACCGAAGGCGATGTTCTGGCGCACCGTGAGATGCGGGAACAACGTGTATTCCTGGAACAGATAGCCGAGATGGCGATCGCGCGCGGGAACGTCGATGCCTGCCTCGGCGTCGAAGAGCACTTCTCCGTCGAGTGCGACATGTCCTTGGTCGGGCCGCAGCAGCCCGGCGATGGCCTTGAGCGTCAACGTCTTGCCGGCGCCCGAGGGCCCGAACAGCACCAGCCGCGTCGCATCGCTCGCGAAGGCGATGTCGAGCTCGAATCGATGCAACGGCTCGCCCATGGTCTTGCGGACCGCGACGTTCCATTTCATGGCGATGCGCTCACGAGCGCCCCGGAATGCGTGCCGGCGCCAGGCGGCCTGCGAGCAGCAGCACCGCGACGCAGGTGACCGACGTCAGAAGGACGAGCCCGTTGGCCAGATCATCCTGGCCGGCCTGTACGGCTTCGTAGACGGCGATCGACAGCGTCTGCGTCTTGCCGGGGATGCTGCCCGCGACCATCAAGGTCGCGCCGAATTCGCCCAGCGCTCTGGCGAACGCGAGCAAGGTGCCGGCGAGGATGCCTCGCCACGCCAGAGGCAGGGTGACGCGGCAGAAGATCGCCGCGGCGCCGAGCCCGAGAACCTTTGCCGCCTGCTCGAATTGCGCGTCGACCGACTCGAAGGCGGCGCGTGCCGATTTGCAGACGAAGGGAAAGGCGACGATCGCGGCGGCGATCACCGCGCCTTGCCAGGTGAAGATGAGATGGATGCCGAACGCGCGCTCGAGCCAGCCGCCGAGCCAGCCGCGTCGACCGATCACGACCAGCAGGTAGTAGCCGAGGACTGTCGGCGGCAGCACCATCGGCAACAGCAGGATCGAGTCGAGCAGCTCGCGGCCGGGAAAACGCCAGCGCGCCAGCGCGAAGCCGACGGCGACGCCGACGATCAGGTCAATGCCGGTGGCCCAGAGGGCGACCTTCAGCGACAGCCCGAGCGCGACCCATGCCGGCTCCACCGATCACCTACGGCTTGCCGAACCCGTACCGGGCGAGAACCGCCAGGCCGGCAGGCGACGCGACGTAGGCGACGAATGTCCGCGCAGCGTCGGCGTTGGTGCTCGCGGCGACCGGCGCGATCGGATAGAGCACCGGCGTGTCGGTCGGGACCGTGAACGCGATCCTCACCTTGCCGGGCATGATCGCCGCGTCGGTGCCGTAGACGAAGCCCGCCTCGACTTCGCCGCGCGCCACGTAGTCGAGTGCCTGACGCACCGACTGCGCGCCGATCATCTTCGTTTCGATGGCCGGCCAGAGCTGCGCTTTCTCGAGCACGGCCTTCGTGTAGCGGCCGACCGGCACACTCGCCGGCACGCCGATCGCCACGTGCCTGATGCCGGGTGCGCCCAGATCGGCCAATGATGTCGGCAACGAAGTCGCGTCCTGCGGGACGATGACGACCAGCGAGTTGCTGGCGAAATTGACGCGAGCGCCCGAGATCACGAGCTGCTGCCGCTCGGCCTGGTTCATCGTCTCCTGGTCGGCACTGGCGAAGACGTCGACCGGTGCACCCTTGGCGATCTGCTGCAGCAGCGCACCCGACGCGGCGAAATTGAACTGAACCTTGGCGTCCGGATGGGCGGCGTCGAAGGAACGGCCGAGCTCGGTGAAGGCGTTGGTCAGGCTGGCCGCTGCCGACACGATGAGGTCGGCAGCGAGTGCGGGTGCGCCGGCGAACGACAGCGCAATGGCCGCCAGATACGGCACCAGACGCCTGCGTCGGCCGGCACTGCAAAGGGCGGCGCGAATCGTCATGGGTCGATCCGATGCAAACACGATCGGGGGGAGGGAAATATCTGGCCGACTATAGCGGCTCTTCACGCGGCTGGCTCGGGCCCTCCCAGGCCGTACTGGCTAGGCAGCCTGGCGATGTTCGTGCATGGTCGTGAAGGCTCGGCCGCTGCGCAGAAGCCAGCCGGCGCCGCGAATCTTCGGCTCGATGCGCAACCCCTGCAGCAGCGCCCAGACGGTGGCGGTGGCGGCGCTGATCACCGGCAGCCCGAGCCGTTGCTCGGCGGCGTCGAGCACATCGAGCGACGGCATCTGCACGCAGGCCGCCAGCACGAGCGCATCGCAACCGCGGACATCGAGCTCGTCGGCGAGCTCGAGCAACTTCATCTGATCTAGCCGGCCGATGGCGGCATCGTTGGCGGCATCGAGCGAGATGGCCTGGCGCACCGCGATGCCGTGCTCGGCGATCGTCGCCCCGACCTTGGCGGTGATGTCCTTCCGGTAGGGCGCGATCATCGCGATGCTCGTCGCGCCGATCGATTGCAGCGCGGTGACCAGGGCGTCGGCGCTGGTCACGACAGGGACGGGCTCGCTGCGCGCATGCGCGGCGCGCCGCGACAGGCGCTGGCCGCATTCGGCAACCGACGCCCGGCCGCCGAGCATCGTCGAGACGAAGCAGGCGTAGGCGATAGCGTCGACCTCTGCATCGCACAAGGTCGCGACGGCCTCGCCGGCGTGGTCGTTCATGGTCTCGATGGCCTCGGGCGTCAGCTGGCGAAGGCGAAGCCGCGCCGAGTGGAACGTGAAGTGGCTGCCGTCGGCAACCGATTGCCTTTGCAGCAGCGCCGGGATCTCCGTTTCCATCGTCGTGTTCGCGCTTGGAACGACGAGGCCGATGCGGTGGTGATGCGCGGCGTGATAGGCATTCATGGTGTTCGCTCCGAGCCGGTGATCGCTGGCTGGATGCGGACTGTAGGCATCGCCGAACGGCGCGTCTTCCCCCATGAAGAGGGTTCATCGGAGACCGGCGCCCCGGGCCGAACGGGACCCGCAGTCAGCGGATCGAGACGAGCTCCCGGCCATCGACAGGCACGCCTTCCCGCCTTGCGCGGCTCGTCTTCTGCAGGGTCGGCGCACCGACCACCGACCAGGCACCCGAATCGTCGCGGATCGCCTGCACGGCCAGTTCGACCTGCACGCCGTCGACGTCCGCGCCGGCGAACGCGGCGCTCACGACCGTCGTATCGATCGAGCCGCTCTCGAAACCGAGCCAATAGGCGTTCGCGGCCCGGTAGGCCAGGGCGAGCTTCGCGCCTTCGCCGCCAAGGCCTTCGAAGGTGTTTTCGTGCGTCACGAATTTGAGAACGGGCATGGTCGGATCGGTCGGGCGCGTCGCTGGTGGATCGGTGATGCGCCCTGGCAGGAGGTCGATGCAGGAGATCCTAATGCCGGTTGCGGCAGGGTCTGCAACAAGAGGTTCCTGGGCGCGGGCAGGCCGTCACGTTGCGTTGCCGGCGCTGTCGCCCGGCACGGCCGGGCGGCACTGCCTTACATTGCCTGATTCAACCTGGAGTCTTTTCTATGCCCGTCCGTATCGCATCACTCTCCCGTCAGCTCCGAAAAAACGGCGCGCGTCTTCATCTCGCGATCGCCAGCCGCACCGTGTCGCCCGGAGCGGACCGTCCTGCTTCCGAGCAGGAGCAGGCGCTGCTCGACGAGCGGCATCAGCTCAAGGACGCCCAGGCCAAGCGCCGTGCCGCGGCCAAGCTGCCCAAGCCGAAGGCGGTCAAGGTGGTCAAGGAAGCAAAGCCGGCCAAGGCGCCGAAAGCTCCGAAGGCTGCCAAGCCGCCGAAGGAAGCAAAGGCGACCCACGCGAACAAGCCGTCGCGCGCCGACAAGCTGACCAAGAAGGCCGCCAACCTCGAAGCGGCGAAGAAGGCCGACAAGAAGTCAGCCAAGACCTGACGGGCTGGCAGGCGAGGGAGAACGCGTGGCACAGCCAGTGATGGGGCGCAGGCGCGTACGCCGCTGGATCGGCGCCTTCCTCTGGTTCTTGCTGGTGCTGCTGCTCGCCACCATGATCGGCGCCTACGCGTTGATGCGCGCGAGCCTGCCCGTGCGCGACGGCGAGGTGGCCGCGGCCGGCTTGCGCGCACCGGTCTCGGTGACGCGCGACGCGCTCGGCGTCGCGACGGTGCGCGGCAGCGACCGCGGCGACATCGCCTTCGCGACCGGCTACGTGCACGCGCAGGAGCGCTTCTTCCAGATGGATC
>Ga0075520_1000072_pt1 | contig 31521 bp, 22 predicted proteins | sample NGEPerB_FD_75100 | JGI IMG/M metagenome (GOLD analysis project Ga0075520, IMG submission 75100) | Arctic peat soil microbial communities from the Barrow Environmental Observatory site, Barrow, Alaska, USA - NGEE PermafrostAB12-B | ecosystem: Environmental > Terrestrial > Soil > Wetlands > Peat ... | reverse complement strand
GTGGGGGCCATGATCCAGTCGGCATCGTACAGACTCAGAGATAAGCTGTATCCGTCGGGCCGCGACGAGATTTGAGTTATCGTAAGCGCCGACGCCGCTACCTTGGCTCGAGGCGGCAAGATTTCGCGTAGTGCATCAATGGCGCGATGTCGAGCACGACCTTCGTCATCCCAACCGAACCTGTAATTCGTTGGACCTCCACGTGAGGTGTTTTGCTGCATCATGGAACCGTACTGATATGTACACAGCAATGTGCCCAGCCCGAGGGCACACAGCGCCCCCCCCCGGGTTGCGCTATCCATCCCCCCGAACCGAGAATATAAGATTGGCTCGGGTGCCCAGGTTAGCTTCTTGCACACAGACCCACTCGGGCGTTCACCTTGAAGCGCAATCACGAGTGCGGGAAAGAGAAACGCCAGAAAATGCGGCGAGTATTGGAAGTGAATGTCGACCAGCGCACTGTAGTGAGTTGCCATCAGGCAAAAGATGGAACCAGGTATTAGAGCAAACCATCCAACCTTGCGAGTCAGCGGCAAGAACGCCAGTGGCACCATTATTTGCAAGAAATACACCAGTTTATCCATGTCCAGCAGAGACCGAATAAAATACGCCGGATTGCCGATGACTGTGATCAGTGCCCAGGCAAAGCTCTGCTTGCCTTGTGGAATCAGCTCACGATACATGAACGTGAGCTCGTCCTGTCCCCCCGAGAAGGCTGGCATTGCGACAAACTTTATCAGTGCAACATATAGGCAGCTAAGCGCGGTGATAAGTATGCTGGCGCGCCGCGAGCGATCAGCAAATATACCCCAGAGGCCGAGTAAGACCACCCAAGTGGAGACGTCTTCACGAACGGCCAATGTCAAACACGCGGCCACGACGGCCCAGCGACTTCGCTGAGAATCCAGCAACCACAGTGTGGTGAAGAATGGCAGTGGGCCAAACTTGACATAGTGGGCTTCAAAGAGATTGCTCTCCTGAAGTGCCGGTTGAAATAGGTACAAAATTGCGATGAAACTTGCTGCGGCGTCGCCCAATCGACGACGCGCGAATAGAAAGAGTGGAATTGCAGCCAGCCCCTGCAGCACCGACTGAATAATAAGAACCATCTCCGCTGACTGATGAAGAGCGTAAAATGGCGCCAATAGGTAAGCTATCAAAGTCGCGTGGCGACAAAAATGTGATCCTGTCGGGCCCAATGTTGGAGCCGCGTGGAAAAATTCGCCCCCGTGTACGATGTTCCACAAGATGTTGTCTTCGATAGCCAGATCGTAACCAGAACGACCGGACCGGTGCCATATGGTCGTGTAGTAGGCAAACCAGACGATGTAAAAGAGTGTCACGGCCAACACGAGCGAAATCCAAAAAGCGCGAGGTACAATCGGTGAGCTTGGCCTCACCGCAACTTCGATGTCGCCAAGTTTACGGCGGGCGCCGGCAACCCAATCGATCGCCTGTGCGCGCAGGGCTGCGGTGACAGTCGCGCGAAGTGCCAGAACTTCGATCAGCACCAGCAAGAGAAATGGGAGGTCGTGATCCTGCCAAACGGACCAGTTAAGAAATACTGGTGCGAATGCAAGCGGTGCCAAAGGTGAACAAGTCAGCGCAAATCGCCACAGGTGTTCCGATACATCCCCATTTCGACGCGCGGATGACCACAGTATGGCAACTGCCACAATGGCCGCGATTGCGGCTGCCACAGCGGGAGCGACTATCACCTTTGAGCGTGCGGCGTTGTCAATCGAGTTGTGCCAAAAGTAGGCTTGCGTTAAGTAGTCTGATCCGGACAAAAGGAGCCCTAACGTTACAGCGGCCGCCGTAACCGACAGGATTGAAACTGATCGAATACCGTAGGCAAATTTGCTTGGTTTCTCAATCATATTGGTACGGTCCATGGCTACCTAGTAGCTTTCCATTCCACAATTTCATCCACTAGTATGTGCCCCCAAATACCAGCGCTATGGTCAGTAATAGCCAGCCGGGCAGCTTTGCCAATGAATGCAGAGGTGACCCAAACGCGGTGACTCATCCATTCGCTGTCACAACCCGTCGCTCTTCGAACGGGTTGGTCGTCTACCAGTAACTCCAGTTGTTCTGAGTCCGGCAATTTTCCTCCGCCAATTATAAATGTCATGATATTGCCTTCAATGACGAAGGGCGGCGAGATCATTCGACCCGTAGGTAAGTCTGCATCTGGAGCGAGATGCGAATTTACGAAACGACCATGCTGGCCCAGTGGAACTTCCTGATCCGGCCTGAGCCCGGAAATTAGCCAACGTTTGGCCTCGCCTTCGAACTGCCACGGAACCTCGTCCGCTTCGAAGGAAAAACTTCGGACTTTTCTCCAGCCAAGCTGAGTTGGGTCTTGGTCCTCAAGCAGCAATTGTTCTGCCCCCACCCAGGAAGGATTGGCTTGAACCGCCGCCCGAATCACGCTGTCTTTCCGTGACGCATCAGGGTTTGTCGAAAAATAGTACTCCCGCATGTGCCAGAGGTCACAAGAAAGTTCGGGTTCGGCCTCTTGTGCAAGAATGGGAAGGTGTGAATCAATGTAACTAGGGAACCGGATCAGACCGGTGCCGACTGAAAGCTGCTCGACGAGCGCCGCATCATAGCGAACCATGAACAGCGGATCGCCGCCGACGTTCACCATTGAAAGACGCGAATAGGGTTGAGGAAACACGGCCATTTCAGATAATTGCGTGCGGGACTCAACGATATGTGCCGGCGAAGCGACCTTTTCATGTCCGGGGCGCCCACGTTTTTCTATGGGCACGTGCGCGACACTGCGGCTGGTCAGACCCCGTATGTCAAAAGCAGGAGCTTTGAATAGTACCCCGCCATGCCGACGCTCCAGAACGCGATTTTTGGTGAAAGATGATGAGCCGTCAACTGCTTGAAAAGGCTGTGCCCAAATAGGTATCCCAGTGAGCCGGCCTCCATGGTGGCAAAGTTAATTACCGGAACGTACGTTCGCTCATCGGCCACACCATGATAAATCTCTCCCGGCTTAATGATATTGACGGGCACCGCCGCAGCGCTGGCGGGAATCAAAAGGGCGATAGCCCAGCGCCAATGGTTCTTCGTAAGCAACGCTCGATAGCCTGCGTCTGCCAAGAGAAACCAAAGCGGAAGGGCAGGCACGAAAAAGCGGCCGAGCATGAAGTCACCGCCCACTTTAGCGACATAAACTAGATAGACCGGCAAGGCCAGAAGCGAGTACCTTCCGATAAGTGAACGTCTAACAAAAAAACCTCCCACAGCGACCAGTGGCAACGTTAGCCAAAGGCCTGAACCAACAATTGTTACCAGTAAATACTCAATACCTTGCTTGAAGTACAGCTTGTCGGCGGACTTCGCGTAAAAGGTATTCGGCATCAAGTCGCCGTAGTAGGACCAGCGCCAAATGAAATAGGGTACGAACAGCACGAAAAACGGAACAAGATACGGAACTAAATCACGCCGTCGATGTTTATCCATCAATAGCGCAGCTGCGAGCGCTGCGTATAGTATTCCGTGATCAGGGTGGGTCAGTGCCGCAGCTACCCCCGCAATTCCTCCAAGAAGGGGTCGCCCAGCATCGACCCTCTCCAGCGCCCAGGTCATGAGCACCGCCGCAAACATTGTTTCGATACACGCGGTGGCGAAGGATGCCATCGTGTAGTTCGCTGCCACGAGAAGCGTGGCGACGCCGATGAGCGTGGGCGATGAATTAAGCCGCCTGCCCAATCGTTCCACTAGCAATAGTAACCCAACGAAGCTGGCAAGATTTACTAATATACTGACCTGGCCGGGATCGCACCTTAGAAGAATTGCAAGTGCAGCAATGAGAGTCCAAAGAAAATCTGTATAGCCTTCGACTCGTTCGCCGGGGTTAAAAACCAGCCCGTGCCCATTTACAAGATTTTCGGCGTAGCGAAAGGAGATATATGCATCATCCGAAGCCCAGAGTAATGACCAGGCCCACATGACAGCCAGAGCGCTCACCACAATGAGCAAGCTCCAACGCACTTGGTCACGATACCGCATCAACCAGAGGCGCAATGTTGGTGCACATAGTAGCAGCACGACGCCCACTGCCAAGAGGTAGTAAGGGATTGCTTGGCTCAGGCCTTCGAAGAAGCGCTGGCACAGGTCAATGACTAAAGAGCTGGGGAACACCGGTGGTGGCCGAGACTAGAACATCATAAGCCTTGCGCAAATCGAATTCGGGCTTGGGCAGAGTCCAAGAAAATTGCGCTAGTGGCGAGATGGCGGCGAAGCCGTCCGCCCGAAGGGCCCATAGTTTCAATGGAATCGCGCCACTAGGGAGAATTCACCGGATCGGGTCTTCGAAGCTCGAATAGGTGCTGGTAGGCAAAGAGATTCGGAAGCTGCCTTGTCGCAAAATAGTCCAGTTTTTCGACCCGTTCTCTGAGGTACTTGCCAAACACTGGTGGAACGATTTTTTCCCAAGGTAGCGGCGTAGTCAGCCTAGATATTATCTCGAGCTCGGCGTCTTTGAATAATCTTGACGCTGACGCCAAGGTGAAAAAGCGCAAATGTCCCCGATCCAAAATTCCCTGATTCGTGTAGTCAAATCGTCCGGACGCGACCAGCAATCGAATTGACCAGTGTACTGCATTCGGAATGGAAACCAGAATTCTGCCCCCCGGAGCTAAATGTTCACGAGCTGAAATTAGTACCTCAACTGGATTCGGAAGGTGTTCGAGCACGTCGGCCAACAGAATCGTGTTAAATTTTCGATCTGGCTCCAAAGGCAACCTATTGCCAATGTCAGCTTCTATGAACTCGTCAACTTTGAAGCGCGGCGGGCGCTGGTCGATGGCTACAACGTAATGCCCGCGCTCCCGCGCCCAATGTGAAAGCTCCCCCTGACCGCAGCCAATATCAAGGAGTTGACGCGGGGCTTGCCCAATCATTTCCAGTAGACGCATATGCGAAGACAAGCGGCTCTTTTTGGCCGTATACACGGGGGTTACTTCATACTCGTCATAGCGGCGCAGTCCGAGTTCGTGCAACTGATATTGAACCTGTGATTTGAGCACGTTGCCGGCGTATTTTATGCCGTTGACATGGCAAATTTCGTCCCCATAGTAGGTTGGAATTGGCCGCTCAACGATGCGCAGTCCAGCCGCATGAAATTGAATAATGATTTGAGTGTCGAAATAGAAATCATGTGTGTTGTGCTCGAAGGGGATTTGCGCCAGAGCATGACAAGAGTAACCGCGATATCCGGAGTGAAATTCTGACAGTCCAGTTCCCAGCATTCCGTTTTCAATATGCGTGAGAATCTTGTTTCCCAAGTATTTGTATAGGGGCATGCCGCCCTTCAGCGCCCCGCCGCGTACCAGCATTCGCGACCCGAAGACAGCGTCAGCCTCCCCTGACTCAAGAGGCGCGAGCAAATCGGGCAGTGCCTCCGGCGCATACTGCCCATCGCCGTGCAGCAAGACGACGATATCGTAACCCTGCTTCAGAGCGTACTTGTAACCCCGGATTTGATTGCCCCCGTACCCTAAATTCTTCTGATTTCTGAATATGCTCAGTTTCGTCGTCCCATGAAGAGCTTTGTAGCCGATACCCACGAGGTACGTGTCATCTTGGCTCGAGTCATCGAATACGAAGACTTCCTCGACCTTTTCCCACACTTCAGCGGGAATTCGATCGAGCACTTGACTAAGGGTGCCGACCGCGTTGTACGTGACGATAAATATGGCAATTCGTTTTTGCACGTCAGTGGTCACAGTGGGTCGCGCATTCGAGTGTAAGCACCTGCCAGGCAAGCGTCGCCATCAAACTCGAAAGCTGCGCGCAATGAAAGGCACCACCGCGGCCCGAGCGGCCGGCCGTGTTCCTTTGTGAAGGAATGGTGTTGGGGCGGCACATGGACTCAAATCGGAGCGCTTATTTGCGCAGCAAGAACTGCGCAATGGCGTCCATCGCTTGGTTGAATCGATGGCGCGTGAAGTGCGCTCCACTCATCATCCAATCGATGTGCTTTGCGGGCTTCTGGTCGTCATGGAAATGTCCCAATATATCCAGATGATCCGCCTCCCCACACCAAAGGAGTTCACCCCAGAGCATACTTAGACTGGGCACGATGCCATCGCTGGATCGGTCGTCGACGGTGTTGGCAAAGCTCCAGCGCAGTGTCTCTTGTTGCTGCGTTGTCGGTTTTGCATACGAATACATGCGCGGTCGTTTACTCGTTAGTTGATACAAAGTGGAAAAGAGTGCTCCTGTTGCTGCGGCGTAAGGCGAAAGTAAACGTTGGGCGAGCTTAATTTGTAAGGGCAGAGGAGCCGCCGTCATCACGCAGCCATAACGAACGTTGGCGTTGTCTTCGGTTGCCGCGTTGAAGAGGTCAATGGCCTCAGGCATGATCTGAATCAAGCCTCCTTGATCCGAGCGAATCTTGCGAAGATAGCGACTGACCTCGATTCGCCCTGTTTTATCAACAACACGCAAAACGACATCAGTTACACGGCTGAACCACTTCGAGTCTTCACCTAGCAGCGAATCTAGGTTGCCCAGCATGGCCAACAAACGGGAGAACACCGAAAGAGAAGGTTCACCAATCGACAAGGATACTATCGTGAGGAGACTCAGGGCATAGAGCAACCGAGTGCCGGACACCGTGGCGAAATAGCCGGCCAGCGGCGTCCCGTAATGGGGAGTATTCACGCACACGATCGATTGAACTCGATGGGTCCAGCCCAACAACTCTGGTTCCAGCCCAAGCCTAGTGGTTGGCGACAGAAGTAAGCGGCTGTCAAGCCCGCCGGTCGAATGACCCACAAGGTGTACTGGCCCCGCCTCGTCGCGTAGCGTGTGGATCACTGTCTTGGCCAGAATTCTAGCTCGATGCCGCAGGGACGAGGTGGGAGGGCTGGGCGCAACTTCGGTGACAACTTGTTGGCCGGCGTCATCGAAACGCTGCTTTAGGGCAGCACGCACGTGGGCAAAATAGTCAACCCCAGCAAGCCGGCCAAAGCCGAACATTCCGGGGATTAAATAGACGTGGTGTGTCTCGCTCATGGACTTCGAGCCGGCAGCAATCAGGCGTACCCGCAAGAGTGGCTTCATGGCAAGCTCTCTGCCCGGCCGCAGCAAAGATAGTTGACTTTCGCAAGGCCGGTGGCGCGCTTCAAGGAGTAGACCCATGTGCGACACCTGCGGCTGCGGTGACCCTGAGATTGTTCCAGTTCACGTTCACGAAAGCCTGCTGGCAAATAATGACCGCCAAGCCTCGCACAATCGGGAGCATTTTCAGGAGTCAGGCGTGCTCGCGCTCAACATCATGGGGTCTCCGGGGTGCGGCAAGACGGCGCTTCTGGAAGCAACAGCCGTTCAGCTGGGTGGGCATCGACTTCGGGCCATGAGCGGCGATCTGGCCACGGACAATGACGGTGCTCGTTTGCGTGCAGCGGGAATTCCATCCCTGACGATCACTACGGGCACCGCTTGCCACCTGGACGCACGGCTGGTTCACCACGCGCTTCACGATCTTGATTGGCAAGCGGCAGAATATTTGTTCATTGAAAATGTTGGGAATCTCGTGTGCCCGGCCATCTATGATTTGGGTCAAGCCGCCAACGTCGTAGTTCTCAGCGTGACCGAGGGAGAAGACAAGCCACTGAAATATCCAGTCATGTTTCAGCGCGCCGATCTCGTCCTATTCACGAAGATTGATTTGCTTCCCTATTTGCCGGGCATCAAGCTGGCCAATTACATAGCAGCGCTATCCCGAGTCAATCCCAATCCCAGGTATATATCGCTGTCAACTGTCGCCGGCCAGGGTCTCGATCAATGGGTGGCGTGGCTAGCAGAACGCAAGTTGAGAATAGCCAAGTCCGTCGCATAGTGCCGTGTCTCACAATTCGCGATCGAATTGTGATGCGTGGCTTCGCCCCGCCGCGCTGCTGCGCAGCGCAGGCCCTAACTCATCATTGCTTCTTGCTGTGGCAATCGTCACATCCAGCTTTAGGACCGCGGCCCGCCTTGTGACAATTGGAACAGAGAAGTCGTTGATGCCCAGGAATGTCCAGACTCTTAATCGGCATTTGCCAGGGGTGCCAATCATCACTGGCGTTCGGATCGACGACGCCAAGTGCAGTCTGTTGTCCTCGGCGCGGTTGCGTGTGACAAGTCTTGCCGCAATCATTCCCGAGCACTTTGCCTTCAGATGAAACGTGATTTCCATCGTGGCACCGGAAACAGCCGGGCCAATGGCGATGCCCGATATTAACCGGATAAGTGTGCCAATTGACATGCATGTCAGGAAATACAGCTCTATCGTAGATACTCGAGGCTACTTCGATGGCGTGGTCGACATCACCGCGACGTTGCTCGAGGACTTGAGGGTATTTCGACTGGTATGTGTCGACTACGGCGCTTCGAATCGCGCGATGGGCGACTTCGCGAGTCGGATGGTCGACCATCATTGCATCAACTATGAGTTTCTTTATCCAGGGCAAGGTTGGCGAGATCTTGCCTTTGAATAACGCTTGGTCGATTCCACCGTCTGGTGACGGGTAGCCATGGGCTGGACGATTATGGCAATCCATACAATCCATTACGTGGCGCGGCAACTTTGCAATTTGGTCGGCACTGAGTCGCGCGGTGTTAGACACGTACGTGGTCTCCCGGCCATTTGAATTGCGCACCTTGACCCAGGGAATGTCTTGGAGCTGCGGATCAGTCGCTGCAAACGTGACCTTATTGTCGATCATCATGTGCCAATGGACGCCTCCGCTTGCCCCGTGGCTTCTATTCCCGCCCCCCGTCTTTAGAATTAACGTGACTTGCTCGGGCGTGTTTGTTTCATCGTAACGATAATGGGGAAGTTGCAGTAATTTGGCCCCAAAAAACTTCTCAGGCCAGTGACACCGTTCACAGGTCTCGCGCGCGGGTCGCAAATTCATGATCGGCGTAGGAATGGGGCGCCCATAGTTATTGAAAATGACCGCCAATAATTGGTGTGCGCCTTGGACTTTTGAGCGAAGGTACCAACTTGCGCCTTCCCCTACGTGGCACTCCACGCAGCGTACCCGAGCGTGAGATGAATCGAGATAAGCCGTATACTCCGGGGTCATCGGCGTATGACAAGTTTGGCCACAAAAGGCCACTGATTCCGTATAGATATAGCCCTCGTAGCCGGCCCAGGTCATTATCGTCCCGACAATTGTGGTCACGATGACAATAATATGAAATAGCCGCCGTTGGCGCGGATCGTTCAAATCAAGGCGCGGGAACGGTAATACCGCCAACGCAGCCGTGCGCCGACGCCGCCCGGCCTCCCAACGCATGCCCCCGAGGATGAGCACAATGCCAAACAAAATCACACCCGGCAGCAGCATGTATGTGAACATGCCGATGTATGGATTGGGCGTGGGGTCCACCATCTGCGCCAGCATCAAGAGCGCAATGACTACCGAGCCGCCGAGGGCGACCAGCATTCCCAACTGGCTCACTATGTTTTGGTAGAGCGGTCTTTTCAACGGTGTCAGGCTGGGGCTAGTCATGTGAGGTAGTCCCTGACACTATCACCTACGCATAGCTGGCCACTAGACTTTCAATTACGCTCCGCGACGGCCCCTTCGCGCTAACTGTAGCCTCTACTCGCTCATCGAAAGGTCTGGATTCTGGATCTTGGTAAATGAGCCCCAAGGGGTAATGGCCGTTGGCTTCAATGAGAACATTGAGCGCTGCGGCGCGTGATGTTACGTCGTGGCCGACCGGAAGCTCTAAAGAGGCAGCTTTAAACACATCCCTGCCTACGTCCTTATTGAATGTTACACAGGGGCTCAGCACGTTGATGAAAGCAATGCCCCGGTGCCGTAACCCGCCTAGTACAATTTCTGCGACTTGCTTAGGATTTGAGCTCAGGGCCTGGGCCACGTAGGTCGCCCCGCTGCTGAGTGCGACCCACACCGGATCCACAGGCAGGTCCGGGTTACCGTGGGGCGTTGATTTCGTGCGTATGCCCTGGCCGCTAGTTGGAGCCGTCTGCCCCTTCGTCATGCCGTAGATCTGATTGTCCATGAGCACATAGGTAAGATCGACATTGCGGCGCATCGCGTGGAAGAAGTGATTGCCACCAATGGCAAGGGCATCACCATCGCCGCCGACGGCCATTACCGTAAGCTCGGGTCGCGCGGTCTTTAGTCCAGTTGCAACGCAAAGGCCCCGACCATGAACCGCGTGGAAACCGTAAGTACTCAGAAAAAATGGCAATCGGCTGGAACAACCAATGCCAGCCACGACTGCTATCTCGTGCGCAGGGCGCCCGAACTCAACTAGAGCCCGCTCGACGCCGTTGAGCACGCCGTAGTCGCCGCATCCAGGACACCAGGTGGGTTTGTGAGAACATCGAAACGAGGGGGTGGTATCTTTTGGCATTTGTCGACTCGTTTCATTGTTGCAGCGGCACGTCGGATGCGGATGGCTTGATGGATAATAGGCCGATTTCATGGACCGGCCCGGGCTTGAGTGTCATTCGCTGCCCCGCATACATCTCAACTTGGTGACGAATCTCCCGGGGCGTTAAGGGTGTGCCGTCATCTTTCGAAATGCTCACCACCTCAACCCCCTGCGCGACCAACAATGATGATAATTGGGCACGAATTATTTGGGCGAGCTGCCCGGTTGAGTTGGTTTCGCAAACGTAGAGCACTCGAGCACCTGCTGCGATAAGCCTCTTAAAAGCTTCCTCAGGTAGCGGCCACAGCAGGTTGGGAAAGAATCCACCCAATTCCCAACAATCGCCGCGCAGGGCCTGCATGGCCTCACGGGCGGCTGATGCAGACCGCCCCCAGCCGATCAATCCCAACTGACAACAGCCGCTAGCGGGAAGTTCGGGTTGTTCCAGCTTGCCGTGCTCTCGAGCGATCGCCAGCATTCGCTTGGCGCGCCTTTCGACCATGTTTACGCGGTTCTTGGCGTCTGCACAGGGTTGACCCGTCTCGTCGTGCTCAAGCCCGCCGGTACGGTACATACCCCCTTCGGTTCCTGGAACAGATCTCACAGAAGCCAGCCCCTCCCCAACTTCCTTGTACCTGCTAAATTCGCCCTCCGAAGGCCCCCGGTACAGCTGTTCTTCGTATAGGGGTAGGCTATCCAAATCAGGTAACTCTACCGTTTCTTGGCTGTGTGAGATGGCATGACTCGACAGCAAAATCACCGGAACCTGGTACTTTTGAGCAAGATTGACCGCGCGCACTGTTTGATGAAAGCAATCCGACACGGTCTGTGCGGCTAAGACCGCCCGGGGAACCGCCTCACCATGTGACCCATAGATGGCGAGGCTCAAGTCTCCCTGACCGTCCTTCGTTGGCATTCCTGTGGATGCCCCCGCCCGCTGAACATCGGCGATAACGACCGGGATTTCGGCCATGCTCGATAGACCAATCAACTCACACATCAGTGAAAGCCCGGGTCCACTAGTCGCGGTGAGCGAAGGATGACCGCCGAAGGAAGCGCCTATGCACATAGCAAGCGCTGCGATTTCATCTTCGGCCTGGATGAATTTTCCACCCACACCTGGCAAGTGCTTGGCCAAGATTTCCATTATCTCGCTGGCGGGTGTGATGGGGTATCCAGCATAAAAGCGAATTCCACCGACAAGTGCACCGAGCGCAATAGCTTCATTGCCGGACATCAGCATCAACGGTTTGCCTTGGGAAGGATCCAGGCGTCGTGCTAAGCTCGACCCGTTCAGCACGTTCGCGACGCTCTCGAAACCTGCCCCTAGAGCGCGCACGTTGGCACTGGCGATTTCCGGGTCGCGCGCGAAACGCTGCGCTACCGCCGCTTCGAGGATATTTCGATCGAGCCCGACTATTGCCCCTGCGAACCCTGCTGCAACCACATTTTGGCTTCTAGCCGTGGCGCCCGCAGCAATTGCCAGCGCCTTCCAGTCGAGCCCGTGCGATTCCTGGCTCGAGGCGAGACCGAGTGTCGATGTATCGCTGCCCGGTGGGTGCATGATGAGGCCATCCGCGGCAAGCTCGGGGCTTTGTTTGATTGCTGACTCTGTGTCCAGAGCGATCACAACATCGGGGTTTTCGCCGGGTGACAGGAGGGGATCGCAGCCTACACGAACTTGAAACGTGGACGAGCCTCCACGAACTTCTGATGAGTAAAAACTCTGGGTAAGAACGTGGAACCCGGAACGAGCGGCGGCCTTTGCCAATATCTGTCCCGTGGAAAGGACGCCGTCTCCCGCCTGTCCGTCGAAGCGAATCACTATTGACTGTCGGCTCATAATGCTTTTACGACTCCTTCTTCAAGAAAGTCACTGTGTACTGTGGACCACGAACGAGGCTTCCGGGAGCTAACTATGATCTCCAAAGGGCTTGTGCCCCACATTGTTCTGTCTCGGTAATCATCGTGCATTAGCTAGGGTGGCCTATTGGATGCGTAACCATCAGCGACCCGTGCCCGCTCGAACTTAAAGGGTCTACTGACCACCTTAACGCTCGATGGGTCCTGCGGTGTATCGACTTATGTGGCTGCCAATGGCTCATTACCATACCAAACAAAAGCGACGATCAGCGACGATGCACTGATACACCAACGCGAAATTGCGAGGTCGCTTCATGGCAGACACGGCTGCTTCAGTAACTATGCACTCTCCAATAACAATATCTATTGTGGTTTTGCCGCAATCGGCAATTCTTGCGTTTGTATAGGGCCAGCCGTCCGGTTTTATCTTACTGGGCATCCTATTGGGTCGCTGCGGCACTCGCACGAGGGTCTCGACAGCCGCCGCGCAGCCCGCGAATCGTCCGCACGTGTCCAAGTGGGAATTAGTCCACAAAGCATAGAAAATTCCTGAGATAAAGATTTGACCCGCGCTACGGCCCAGAAGCAACAGTCCAAACAGTGACATCCTCCCCCTTTCTCCAACGGCGGGCCCCAGTTGCGAGATTCCCCTCCGACAGGCTTGGGGACGCTGAGCTGGTTCAGGCGGTCGCATTGGGGGATTCGGACGCAGTTGGAGTCGTGTGGGACCGCTATTCAGCATTGTTGCGCGGTGTACTCCGAGGTGCGCTCGGACCAGATTCCGCGGTTGAAGATCTCCTTCAGGAAGTTTTTATCGTTTTCTTGAGGTGCGCATCCGCCATGCGCGACGCCAATGCCTTGCGGGCGTTTCTGATTGCGGTGGCCGTTCGTCTAGTGACGGTAGAATTGCGACGTCGTCGTGTGCGGCGCTGGGTGACTTTGTCGCCCACGGACCAGATGCCGGATTCTTCCGTTTTACCCAAGGATTTTGCAGGTCTGGAGACATTGCGCGGGCTGTATCGCATCCTGGCGCGAATGCCCCATCGGCGTCGCTTAGCCTTTGTGCTGCGCAATGTCCAAGGCCTGGAGATCACCGAGGTTGCAAAAGCGCTGGACGTGTCGGAGTCGACGGCAAAGCGAGAAATCTCCCGCGCTAATGAAGTCATCCGAATTCGCTCTCATGGCGAACCGGCACTGTGGCAATACCTGCAAAGCCTCGAAGGAGGCAGCCATGCCTGAATCATACCCCGACCATACGGCTCTCTCGAAACTGGCTGAGCTAGCCAAGGAATTCGCATCGGCGCCCGTGTCCTCCGAAGTGCACGCACAGGGACGAATCCGGATTGCGGCCTTGGCCCTGTCAGCGCAGTTTCCAAGAAAAACAGTACCGTTCGTTGCCAAGGTCGCTATTTCAGTGTTTGCGGCCGCAGCGGCATTCGCGGTTGTGTTTTGGTCAACGACGCGGGTCCGGCCGATTACTTATGAAATTGCCGGCGGTTCCCGATTCGAATCCGGGTATTTGAGTGCGAGACCTGACCGCTCTGCAATCATTCGCTTTTCGGATGGTTCCGCTATCGATGCAGCTCCTGGTACCCGGCTTCGCGTTGATTCGACAATGAACGACGGTGCGCGGGTATTGCTCGAACGCGGGTCGGCCAATGCGCAGATCCACCACGGCAATACATCGAGCTGGTTATTCGTTGCTGGGCCCTTCGAGGTACACGTTGTGGGCACTCGATTCACTTTGGCTTGGGATCCCTCCCAAGAAGAGGTCGATCTTGCCCTGGATGAAGGTACCGTCGAATTGAAGAGCCCTCTCGGCCAAGGTCCCTTTGTGGTCCGTAAAGGGCAGAAGTTTCATGCGTCGTTATTGACTCGGACAGTTCGGATGGAAGACGCCAGTGCAGCGACTGCAATGGTTTCGCCTGCTGCGGAGGCGCCCGAGCCACCCGCCGCTTCGGCACAGGAAACGTCGAGTAATGCGTCTGCGGCAACGGGCGAGGAAGTGGGGGCCTCGCCGAATGCCAATTTGCCCAGTACGCCTCTCAAATCGAGTGCAGTTCGGCATGATTCCTGGCAATCTCTGGTTTCGCATGGGCGCTTTCTGTCTGTCGTGGATGCGGCCGAAGCGCGTGGTATAGACAATTGCCTCAGTTCGTGCAGTCTCGGCGACGTTCGTGCCTTGGCGGAGGCTGCTCGCTACACGGGCCGGTCTGACTTGGCCGAACGGAGTTTGTTTGCGATTCGACAACGGGCGTCCGGTGGCAGTCAGCGCTCCGCAGCTGCGTTCCTTCTGGGCCGTACCAGTGAGTCCCGTGGCCAAGTGGGCGCGGCGAACACTTGGTACGACACCTACCTGTCCGAGTCCCCGAATGGCGAATTTGCGGCCGACGCTCTCGCTGGAAAGATGAGAGTTACGGTTAGGATGCACGGATCTGCTGCGGCCAAGCCTCTAGCAATGCAATACTTGCAGCGGTATCCGAATGGGGTGCACGCCGATACGGCACGCAAGATTGCCGGGAGCAATTAAAGGACTCATCGTCCCTCGGTACTTTCTCATTTCACTCTTGGCCCTGGCTATGTTGACGACACGGCCCGCATGGGCGCAACGCGTTGTGCTGGTGCCCCCGACTACAAACGACGCCATTCTGAGTGACGCCTTCAATCGGCTGCGGGCGGAGCTCAACATTCATCATTTTGACGTTCAGGTGGTGGATGCCCAGTTGGGACCAGAACCCACCGAGACCTTGACGCGAATAGCCCAAGAAACGGATGCTTTGGCCAGCATCGCGCTACTGCACCACGAAGGCCAGACCATTGTTCAAGTATGGCTGGTCGATCGTGTCAGCGGCAAAGCGACCATGCGGGCCCTTCAAGTGGAACCCGGCATTGACGCCGCCAACCTACTCGCGATTCGCGCGGTGGATCTGTTGCGCGCGAGTTTGCGAGAATTTAACCCTGATGAAAAACCTCCGGCGGACGTGGTGAACGTAGATCGCCGCGCGGTGCCGGTGGTGGTTCAAAAACTTACCGAACTTCCTCCGCCGGCCTTCGCATTGCGGGCGGATGCCATAGTCTTGTATGAAAGGCCCAAGTTAGGGATTGCATTGGGCCCCGCCGTCGGTGGTGCCTACCGCGTCAGCGATGCCTTTGAGTTGGGATTGATGGTGGCAGGACCCGTCGTGGGCGCCAAATTCAATACCTCCCAAGGTTCGACGAGCATTCGGCAGGAGTTGGGTTGGGCGGAGATGCGCTGGCACTGCCTCAGATATTCCCGCGCGACCCTTGGACTTGGGTTTATCGCAGGGGCCTTGTTTCTCCACGCCCAGGGCCAACCCGACGCGCCTCTTATCGGCCTTTCCGAAAATATATGGGGCTTTATGGGGGGTTTGGGGGTTCACTTGCAACTCAACTTAGCTCCGCGCGTCGCTGTCGACTTTACGCTGCGCGCACTCGGCACGGCGCCGAAGTTGGGGTTCGCATTGGACAATCAGCAGACCGTCATTGGACTGCCCATATTAGTCGGCTCCGCTGGACTGAGAGTAGACTTATGATCACAGCAAAATACGGCAGCGGTCTCTGGTTACTTGGACTTCTCATTTTGGGCTGTGGAACAAAAATCGCTCAAACCGCGTCTAGACCGGGCGAACTCGCAGGCGACGGCGGAATAGGTGCGGAATCACCCGCAAGCTGCGGTCCGACGCTGGCCTCGCGACTTTCAATCACGACGATCGACGTCGATGATGACATTCGATATAAACGGGAAGGGTATGACAATGTCGCAACGGATGCGCGACTCGCATTCAGTGTAGCGCCGTCAGGTAACAGTTTCGTGGCTTGGACCAATAACGCTTACAATACTGTACGCGTTACTCCGCTAACCGCCCTGCAAACACGGCTGGGTCCGGACACTTTGATTGCTGGGTACGACATTGGTGGTCTGGTTGCTCAAAACGATGGTTTTGCGCTGCTCCTCAACCGGGACGATCCTGGAACCCCCCTCGTTAATCCTAATTTTCGAGATAAATCCGCTGGGAAAGCGGCCGTAATGGTGCGTTTCAAACAGGGCAACTTGGCATTTACCGCGCCTCTCACCGGAACCGCTAGTGTCGCTTACGATGCCAACAATCCACTATACGACTGTACTCCCGAGCGATTTGACGGTCGACTCGCCTATCTGGGCGGCAGATACGGTGCCTATTTTACAGCGCACGGCTGTCAGGGTGATGTCCACCAGTCATTTTACGCCGACAAATTGCTCTACATTGATGACCAAGGGCAGCCGTTGCCCGGAGGGTGGAATTGGGGCTGTCAGATTGACGAGGATTTACGCCTGTTGCCGGAAACGGGGCCCTTTACGTCGCTATGCATGGCCGACAGCAATTCGCTCAGTGGTGGGTTTTACCTTGCGCAAGAAGGACCTATTTTTACGCAGCTTGCCGCTGACTACGCGAAAGGGGGTTACTGTGCTTCACAATTTGGTTCGGTTGTGAAATTGGCTGACGCTAGCTACGTTGTGGCTTGGCTTTCGCGCGGCGGAACCAGCGCAGATGGATCGCAGCCGGCCAAACCTGCCAATGATATTGCGCTGCTGCACTTGACTTTGGCGCCCGCTTACGCGCCAGACGGATCCGTGACTTGGGTCACTAACACCCCGAGCATTGATGAATTAAATTTGCACCTGGCAGCCTATGGTCCAGATCGTCTGCTGATTTCCTGGGACAGCGTGGAAAATTTTGATTGCAGTACATATCCGAATTACGTCTCGTGCTTTGGCGCATATACAGGTACGCACTTTCGCCTCATGGATACTCAGGGGAATTTTCTGACGCCGGACGAAGTAATCCCGGCGCCTCCGAATAGTCGGGACGACATGGTTGTCTATCCCAATGGTGACGTGGGTTGGGCATTCGTGCCCGATCCTGCCAGGAATTACACGGGAACGCTTAATGTCGACGTACAGAAAGTTCCACTTGTAGCTACTAAACGACAAATTAGTATCGCGCGATTGATTTATTGTCCGTAAATTAGCGCGGACATTATCAGCGGTCAGTGCCGTTACGTCGTGCAGTTTCCAAGGCACCGGTTCTGAGACGAGTCGTGCTGTTTGGCGGTGATTCAGACTGTCGTTCTGCTCTGGCCTTGTCGTACGCAGTCAGACGACACTCGCACGTCTGATAATTCTCCGTCGTACAACATATTTCCGTGCAGCATTCACAGCCGACTTGTTCCAGGGGGCCCTCCTGAACAAGCCAATTACTGAGATTGGTAATCAGGCGGGCACGCCAACTCTCGTTTGCCATGACGCGCAGATAATGACACAAGCGCCGAAAGAATTAAGAAAATGGCAACAAACCGCTCCCACCCTTGCCTACCCAGGGGGGCTCAGCCTCCTGAACAAACGTCGGCCCTCGGGACATTGATCCATCGGGGATCGACAAATTCGTACTGGTGTACCGTGTCACGGCAGCTTGTATTCATGGCTACCGAAATTGATGAAATAAAAGGTGCCCTACTCAACGTCCGACAGTATCGGTATTCCGAGCGGCAATCGGAGTATACAGGCAACGCCACGCTTCAACAGATTCGCGGCAATTGCTCACCACTTAGCAGGTCGAGCATTCGCAGCCCGCCAATTTTTGAGCGCATGGTTACGACCCCAGCCGGCGATTCACGCACTACGCCCAGGCGCGTCGCCTTTTGCCCGAGGCCATGATGTTGCCATTGTTCTAGGACTGCCTCAGCGACGGTCGCCCCCACGATAGCGATGCATTTGCCTTCGTTTGCAACGTACAAAGGGTCGAGTCCCAGTAATTCGCAGGCACCGCGAACGGGCTCTGCAACACGCACTGCGTTCTCATCAATTTCTATACTCACCTGCGCGGCCGTCGCTATCTCATTCAGGACGGCGGCGACGCCGCCCCGCGTCGGGTCCCGAAGCACATGGATATTGCCTCCAAATAGGTCGAACAGAGGCCAAGTCAAGGCGAGAATGGAAGCTGTGTCGCTGGCAATGACACTGTCAAGTCCCAAATTTTCGCGTGCTGAAAGTACCGCAACCCCATGGGCAGCAATTTCGCCACTCAGAAGAACTACGTCACCGGGCTTTACGTGGCGGGGCAATACATGGGCTTTAGGGTGCACTCGGCCAACGGCAGACGTGCAGATGTAAACGCCATCGCCTTTTCCGCGATCGACGACTTTGGTGTCGCCTGTCGCAATGGGCACCGGCACTGTGTTGGCCGCTAGACTCATGGAAGCCACGACGCGGCGTAGCTCTTCAATAGAGAAGCCTTCCTCCAGAATGAAGCTGGCCGATAGTGCAATTGGTTCCGCTCCGCACACGGCCAGGTCATTGACGGTTCCGTGAACTGCTAGGGATCCAATGTCGCCACCCGGGAAAAACAGGGGCTTTACGACATGACCGTCGGTCGTAAATGCAAGCCGTTCGTTGCCGAGCTTTAGGATTGCACCGTCGTGAAGTTCACGCAACAGGGGGTTGTCGAAGGCTGTCGTGAATACGTCGGCAATCAGACGTTGGCTCATGCGACCGCCGCCCCCATGAGCCATTTGTATGGTGGGGTGCTGAGTTATCGGGACAGAGCATTGTGCGGCAAAGGTCAGCGGTGAGTCCGTCGATTCAGTCATGGTATTTACCGTGAGCCCGTGAGATTCAGCCGCCCGTAGCGATAGTAGGCAGCGCAGGCGCCTTCCGACGATACCATAGGCGCACCCAAGGGATGTTCAGGGTCACATGCCTTGCCAAAGGCAGGACAATCAGGGGGGCGCAATACGCCACGCAGCACGTCCCCGGCGTGACAAAGCGGTGATTCCTCGGAAACCAGGCCCTGTACCGCGAATCGCTGCGCAGCGTCGTAGTGGGCGAATTCGGGTCGCAGATCGAGCCCGCTTTGAGGAATCATCCCAATGCCACGCCAGGCGCGGTCGCAGATCTGAAATACTTGATTTATGACCTGTTGCGCGGAGAGATTCCCTTCGCGGGTCACGCTGCGCGCATATTGGTTCTCGACCCCGGAACGACCCTCTTCAAGCGCCGTTACTGCCAAATAGATCCCCTGCAAAAGATCGAGTGGCTCAAAACCGGTCACGACTATTGGGAGATGATACTCACGGGCCAGCGGTTCATACTCGCGGGTACCCATGATGGTGCAAACGTGACCCGCTGCGAGAAACCCTTGCACGACATTGTCCGGCGCGTTCAGAAGGGCCCGAATTGCCGGCGGTACGAGAACGTGTGAGGCAAGAATCGAAAAGTTGTCGAGCTTTAGTTGATGCGCCCGCAGCACGGTCATTGCATTTGGCGGCGCGGTCGTCTCGAAGCCAACGGCAAAAAACACTACCTGGCGATCAGGGTTCTTCTGCGCGATGGCCACGGCATCTAGGGGTGAATAGACCATGCGCACATCGGCACCTTCACTCTTTGCGCGCAAGAGATCTTCGTGGCTGCCAGGCACACGCAACATATCGCCAAAGGACGTCAAGATGACGTTGGGCAGCTTGGCAATATGTATCGCTCGATCGATGAGTTCTACGGGCGTAACACATACTGGGCAACCCGGGCCGTGCACAAGGCGCACGGAATCAGGTAGCAGTTGATCGACACCGTACTTTAAAATGGAATGTGTCTGCCCGCCACAAATCTCCATGAGCGTCCAAGATTTCGTGACGCGTTGTTTTAGAGCCGCGGCTATGGTCCGAGCACGCTCGGGATCGCGATACTCATCGACAAATTTCATGACTGCCCTGCTGGATGTTCAGCTTCCAATTTGGCATCCTCGTCCGCGCTCAATCGGGCAATTGTCTCGAAATCTTCGAGAATACGCAGCGCCTCCTCTTCGTCGAGCACCGCTATGGCGAAACCCACGTGTACCAACACGTAGCTGCCCACCTTTGCTTCAGGGGTGTAGCCGAAACAAACTTCGCGCTGTACACCTCCGAAACTAACTTTACCCATAACGAGCCCGTCGCCGGGTTCGTCCATCGATACTACTTGTCCTGGCACCGCTAAGCACATTCGCTTTGCTCACTTACTTGTAATAATGTTTAAGGCCCGCCGGGCGTCAGGCCAGCCCGTGCGACTAAAGTCTGTCCCAAACTGAGGCCGCCGTCATTCGCCGGTACTTGGTCATGGCATAGAACGCGGAAATTCTTTTGTTGTAAAGCTGTGACACAGCCCTCAGTCAGCCGGCGATTTTGGAAGCAACCCCCCGTAAGTGCAACGTATTCCACGCCAACACGGCTGGCGACCTCGACCGTACAGGCAATGAGAGCTGCATGGAAGCGCGTGGCAATTGTCGCCTGACTTTTTCCGCTTCGAATGTCCGACACAATAGCCGCAATTGTTGGCCCCGGGTCGAGCCAAAAGCGCGGTGCCCCTCCGGTGAAAGAATCGGCGGGAAATGCGTCAGTTAACGGCAACGGGTAGGGGTCACACAACGATTCAAGACATAGGCTTTCCAGGAGCATACCAGCACGGCCCTCAAAACTTGACTGTACCAAAACGCCCGAGAGACTTGCGACAGCGTCAAATAGACGACCGACACTCGAGGTTAGTGGCGTTCGGATGTTTCGCTCGAGCATCTTGAGTATTACTGAACGTTCGGAAGAATTTGTGGCGGCAATCGGGGACAGATCCTCCCAAGTGAAGGACTTGGGCCCGAATATTTTCCACAACAGTGCGAGCGCCGTGCGACGCGGCTCACGCGCGGCCGCTTCACCACCCAAGAGAGGGTAGGGTCTGAAGGCCGCGACTCGCTCGAATTGACCCGCATCCCCGAATAGGAATTCTCCGCCCCAAATCGTGCCGTCCATTCCATAGCCGCTACCATCCCAGACGATGCCCAGTGCCTGACCTTGGTGACCCGCGTCTGCCAGGCACGCGGCCAGGTGCGCATGATGATGCTGGACTGCGAATAGTGGAATGCCTGCAAGGGGGCTCCCGGCTGCCGTCAGTCGTTCTGCAAGCTGTGTTGACGCGTAGTCCGGGTGCCGATCGTGCGCAATGATGTCGGGCACAGCGCCATACAAACGCATGAAATCGAAAATCGCTCGTTCGAAGGCGCACTGAGTCTCGTGGCTCTCGAGATCCCCGATGTGTTGGCTCACGAAAACCCTGTCCTCAATGGCGAGGGCAACCGTATTCTTCTGGTGACCGCCGACCGCGAGTACCAAATGATTTGAATGCGGGACGGTAACAGGCAATGGCGCATATCCGCGGGCGCGGCGCAGAAACTGGGGCTTGCCGCACACCACGTGTACGACGCTATCGTCCATGTGGCGCTCGATAGGCCGGTCGTGAATCAACCAAGTCGCGGCGATGCCATGCAGGCGACTCGTTGCCTCCTTCGGATCGATGCAAATGGGTTCTTCACTGAGGTTACCGCTGGTTGCTACAATTGGGCGCCCCAGGCGATTCACGAACAAATGGTGCAGTGGAGTCGTCGCAAGCATGACGCCCAAGTACGGGGTGTCTGGGGCCACGGCGCTAGCAATCGGAGAATCAACGCGTTTGCGGCAAAGCACGATCGGCCCTTCCGGGCTAGTCAGGAGCTCCACTTCGGTGGGGAGGAGCTCGACACATTCACGAGCCTGCTCAACACCATACACCATGACTGCCAGTGGTTTTTCCCAGCGGTGCTTGCGATTGCGCAGGGCTTGTACGGCCTCCTGATTCGTTGCGTCCACAACCAGGTGAAATCCGCCTAGCCCTTGGACGGCCACGATGAAGCCTTGCCGGACCTGTTCAACCGCCACGGACAAGGCGTGATCCCGGTCACCCAAATCTTGAAATGCCGGACCAACTAGGCGAAGTTGCGGTCCGCAAACGGGGCAGGCATTCGGCTGCGCGTGGAAACGTCGATCTCGCGGATCATCATATTCGCGGCGGCAGTCCTGACACATCGTGAATTTTGCCATCGTCGTATTTGGACGATCATAGGGCAGCGATCGAATTATCGTAAAGCGCGGACCACAGTGCGTGCAATTGGTGAACGGATACTGGTAGCGGCGATTGCTCGGGTCATCAATTTCGCGAAGACAGTCCGCACAAGTGGCGACTTCAGGCAAAATGACGGCAGTTGCTCGCCCCCCCATTTCGCTCTCGCCGATCAGGAAACCAGATTCCTGCTCGGTGGGTCGCGCATGTTGTTGCCAATCGTCTACGCGTGCAGGAGGTGCCGCGCGCTGGACAATCGTTGCGATGAAAGATTCAACGGTTGCGCGCTCGCCCTGCGCTTCCACGAGAACTCCTTGCGCGTCATTGCGAACCCAACCGCTCAAGCCCAAAGCCTGCGCTGTTCGATATACGAAAGGTCGAAAGCCAACGCCCTGCACACGACCGCGCAGTCGAAGCTGCACTCTCACGACTATTGACGATTCTTGGTCAGCCATCCCCGGACGATCGTTACGAAATATTGACTCCGAAAGCTTCCAGGAGTGCCGTGGCAGCTTGCAAGGCGGTGACCTGTCCTTGCGCAACCGCTAACTCCAAGGGCAAAATGCGTTCGCGTACGGCCCGATGCTCGCGCATTGCCGTAAGAAGCCGCTCACTTATCAAGCTCCACATCCACCGCACGAGCTGCTGCTGGCGGTGCACGGCGAAATCTCCTGACTCAGACAGGGCCTTGCCGTGGGCCTGGACGAGAGTCCACAATTCATCTAACCCGATACCAGTTTTTGCGCTGCAGGTGACGACCTGCGGAACCCAACTGGGAACTTTGGGTCTCATGAAGTGCAGCCCGGTTGCGTACTGTTGTCGAGCTAATTCCGCGCGATTAATGTTGTCGCCGTCAGCCTTGTTGACCGCAACGATATCCGCCAATTCCAGAACACCGCGTTTGATTCCCTGTAGTTCGTCGCCTGCGCCTGCGACCATGAGCAACAGGAAGCAATCAACCATGTCGTCCACGGCAGTTTCCGACTGACCCGTTCCGACCGTTTCGATAATCACGACGTCAAACCCAGAAGCTTCGCAAACGAGCAGCGTTTCACGGGTCTTGCGCGTCACGCCGCCCAGTGTTCCCGCGCTAGGCGAGGGGCGAATAAAAGCGTTAGGATTCGCGGAAAGGTCCGGCATGCGTGTCTTATCACCAAGAATGCTGCCACCGCTCAGAGCGCTCGAAGGATCTACCGCCAGCACGGCCACCTTGTGCCCTAGTGAAGTCAAACGACCGCCGAGCGCCTCAATGAACGTGCTTTTTCCCGCTCCTGGAATGCCCGTTATGCCAAGGCGCAGCGCTCTTCCCGTGTGCGGCAGCAATTGCAGCAGCATTTCTTGCGCCATGGTCTCGTGCGCGGCAAGCGTGCTTTCAACGAGAGTTATCGCCCGCCCCAGCGTGACACGGTCACCTGCAAGTACCCCTTGGACAAACTCGGCTACCGTGAGATCGCGGCGCCGGGCGACAGGGGGAAAATCGATGGCTGGGTGCGGCATGACGGGGCTTGGCGGCGGCAAGCTTACTCCAGCGCAATTCCCAACGCTCGGGCCAACTTTTGGAGTAAATCCGCCGCAGCTTCGGTGATAACCGTGCCTGGCGGGTAAATGGCGGCGGCTCCGGCCGCAATCAGGGCTTCAAAATCTTGAGGCGGAATGACCCCGCCCACGACAATGAGAATGTCTTCGCGTTTTAGGTCTTTCAATTCAGCGCGTAGAGCTGGCACCAAGGTGAGATGCCCCGCGGCCAATGAACTTACGCCTATGACGTGTACGTCGTTCTCGACGGCTTGTCGTGCGGTCTCTCTTGGTGTCTGAAATAGCGGCCCTACGTCTACGTCAAAGCCGAGATCGGCATACGCCGTAGCCACGACTTTTTGTCCGCGGTCGTGGCCGTCTTGGCCCATTTTTGCCAAAAGAATGCGGGGACGCCGACCTTCCTTGCGCAGGAATGTCTCAATCAATTGGTGGACGCTCTTAAACGTTTCATCCCCGGTACCCATTTCGCCTCCGTACACACCCGATACGCTTTGAATCGTTGCCTGATGACGCCCAAAGACCTTTTCAAGTGCGTCGCTCATCTCGCCGACCGTGGCGCGCGCCCGCGCCGCCGCCACGCAAAGATCGAGAAGATTGCCCTCTCCCATATCGGCGCAGCGCGTCAGCGCTTCTAGCGCATGTTCCGTTGCCGAGCTGTCGCGTTCGGCGCGCAGTTTCTGCAACCGCTCAATTTGGGCGCTACGCACGGCGGCATTATCAACCTTGCGTACGTCCATTAATGGTTCACGGTCGAGCACCCACTTGTTGACGCCGACGACGGTCTGGCGACCCGCATCTATGCGCGCTTGCGTGCGCGCCGCCGCTTCTTCAATGCGAAGCTTGGGTATCCCGGCTTCAATAGCTTTGGCCATGCCACCGAGGGATTCGACTTCCGAGATGTGTTGCCACGCTCGCTCCGCAAGTTCATGGGTGAGTGTCTCCACGTAAAAGCTCCCACCCCAAGGATCGATAACGCGACATGTCCCAGATTCCTGTTGCAAGAATATCTGCGTATTGCGCGCGATTCTTGCCGAGAAATCCGTTGGAAGCGCCAAGGCTTCGTCCAGCGCGTTCGTGTGCAATGACTGGGTATGGCCTTGCGTGGCTGCCATCGCCTCAATGCAAGTCCGGGCTACGTTATTGTACACATCTTGCGCCGTTAGGCTCCAACCGGAGGTCTGGCTGTGGGTTCGCAGGCTCAGCGACTTCATGTTCTTGGCGCCAAAACTCCGGACGATCCTCGCCCAAAGCAGACGTGCGGCCCTAAGCTTGGCCACCTCCATAAAGAAATTCATGCCAATCGCCCAAAAGAAGGAAAGGCGCGGCGCAAAGACATCAACATCCAAACCAGTCTTGACGCCGGCACGGATGTATTCCGCACCATCGGCTAATGTATAGGCTAATTCCAGGTCGGCAGTCGCACCCGCCTCCTGCATGTGATAGCCGGAGATGCTAATGCTGTTGAATTTTGGCATCTTTTGCGATGTGTACGCAAAGATATCGGCAATGATGCGCATTGAAGGTTCGGGGGGGTATATATAAGTGTTGCGCACCATGAACTCTTTCAGAATGTCATTCTGAATGGTTCCCGTGAGCCTGGCAGGCGCTACACCCTGTTCCTCGGCAGCTATGATGTATAGCGCCATGATCGGCAATACCGCGCCGTTCATCGTCATCGAAACGCTCATCTGATCGAGGGGAATGCCGTCGAACAGAATGCGCATGTCCAAGATTGAGTCAATCGCAACGCCTGCCATGCCGACATCCCCTAGAACGCGCGGGTGGTCACTGTCGTAGCCGCGATGGGTGGCCAAATCGAAGGCAATCGAAAGGCCTTTTTGACCTGCGGCTAGATTGCGACGATAAAACGCGTTGGACGCTTCCGCCGTCGAGAAGCCGGCGTATTGACGTATCGTCCAAGGCCGTTGAACGTACATCGTCGCGTAGGGACCGCGCACGAAGGGAGCAAGGCCGGGAAATGTGTCCACGTGAGACAGCGACAAAATGTCCAGAGGTTCGTAGAGAGCTTTAATTTGAATCTGTTCTGGAGTCGTGAAGGTTAGGCTACTGGCCGCCGCGCCAAGAACGCGCGTTGCCGATCGTTCCCAATCGGTCTGCGTGCCTTCGACGGTTGTAGCGAACGGGACCTTCGAAAAGTCAGCGATGCGTGTCATGACAGCACCTCCTGAGCCTGCGCCAATTGTGTCAATGTTGACAGGACATCACAGCCGACGAAGATGAACTGATCGATTCCCGCGTTTCGATACTCCTCTGCATGGGTGCCGGGGTTCCCCGCCAAAAACAAGGTTTTGATGCCCGATTTCTTGAGCGCCAGTGCTACGGCGGCAGCCCCCGTTTCATACCAGGCGTCCGACGAACAAATTATTGCTAGCGTGCAATTCTCGTCGGCGCAGGCTGCGGCCGCAGCTTCGGCCGTCTCGAAGCCCTCGTTCGTGACCGCCTGAAAGCCACCCGCCTCAAAGAAATTCTGCGCGAAGGCGGCGCGCGCCGTATGTACGGAAAGGGGGCCCATGTTTGCAAGAAAGATGCGCGGCCGCTGCCCCGATTGGTGCATTGCCGCGTCGCTGGCATCGCGAAGCTTTTCATAGCCGGCCGAAAAACGCCGCAGATGAAAGGCTTCAATCCGTTCGGGATTGCGTCCCAGCGTGGCTTCGATTTGTAGCCGCGTGGCGCCTTGCAGCAGTGCATTCGTGGTGGCCTGGAAGCGCGCCGGCCCTTGCAGATCGGTGATTAAAGATAACTTAGATAGTATTTTTGTATCGGCGGCACGCTGTTTGCGGTTCTGCCCAATAGCGCGCTCAACATCACCCGTTGCGGCTACGGGACGTTCGACGGCATCTTCAATCAAGTTGGGATACTCGCTAACACCCGTGATCGGCGTTTTACGACGTGCCAGGTCTTTTTGGCGCATCTCCCAGGTGGCGTCAATCTCCCGCTTGAATGCGCCGCTTCGCAGGGCTGCCAGCATCCCCCCTTGGACTTCGATTGACTGAAACGCGGCCCATGCCTGTTGACCGAGCTCGCGGGTCAGCGATTCGACGTAAAAACTTCCCCCTGCGGCATCAATGACGCGGCCAACCTGGGCTTCTTCCGCAAGAATAATCTGCGTGTTTCGCGCGATTCTCCGCGCCAGATCGTTCGATGGTCCAATGACATCATCAAACGGTAACACGGTAACTTGATCGGCGCCGCCGACGGCTGCGGCAAAGCAACCGACGGTCGTTCGCAAGAGATTGACCCAGGGGTCGCGCTTGGTCAGTACGCGGCGCGACGTGCGTGCGTGTACTCGTATGCATCGTTGAGCTTCCGCGACATCGCAAGCTTCTTGCACACGATTCCAAAGCGCGCGTAGCGCCCGAATTTTGGCAATTTCTAGAAATTGGTCACAGCCGACGGCGACCAAGAATGTCATCTGCGGGCAGGTTTGTTCAGGCGACAGCCCGATTGCCTCGCAGGCACGCAGGTACTCAACCCCGGTTGCTATTGCGGCCGCGAGTTCCTGCACTGCGCTCGCCCCGGCGTTGTCATACGCGGTGGTCGATACCTGAAGAGCCGTCATCGACGGGAATTGCTGCGCTGTGACGGAGGCTAATTCTGCAGCTTGCTGTAACAAGACTTCCGCATTTCTATAGCCGACGCCTTTGGCGGCCAATGCGCCCAAAGGGTCGGCGCTGAACGTACCCAGTCGAAGACTGGACTCGATGCCTCGTTTTTCCATCAGCGCAATAAAGAGCGACGCTGCGGAATAAAATGCCGGGCCCCCGCTGATTGCCACGGGGATCTGTGAAAGATCCACGTCAAGCAGGAGCCGATCCATTTGTTCCAGAGTGTCGACCAGCATGCCGCCGCCGCACCCGCAACCCTTCATGCCAGGCTCATCGAGCAGTCGCGGCGACAAGCGCAAGACTACTGACTTTACGCCATGAGATAGATCTTGGAGCAATGCGGCATTTGCCAAACCCGGGTCCGGGTGACGGTGCTCCTGAACTATCTGCCAACCGCCATGGGACGCGCCTAGGGGCGTGCCACCTCGAATCCGTGGTGATTGACCGGGCAGTCCTGCGCGAATCGTCGCCTTTGCATCGGCAATGTAAAGGGGCTGTACGGCGATCCCCTCAACGAGCCTAGTGACCAAGCGCTTGTCGAAAGGTACCCCCTTAAGATCGACCTCCACAAGTTTTCGCCACGATTCGTAGTTCTGCGCCGGGAATTGCTCAGCAATGCTTAGGGGATCGGTCATGGTAATTTCGTGCCTTCGACGGGTACTTAGCGGCCCTGACGCGGCAATCTTCAGCAAATATGTCCCCAATCCTTCGGACCACCAGCGGGTTGCCCGATACCGGGACCAGGAAAGTTACTTATTGCGCGTCTGGCAAACGGCGCGGGTGTACTCAATTCACGTCCGCTCGTCCAATTGTTACGATTGGATTCCAAACACTTCTGCTTGGCCGGAGCACTCGCGCTGATTGCGCGGTTCCTCACTGCTCGCGCGCAAACTCTGCGCGAGATACGACGTGGCGCGACCGCGTCTCTGCCGATACGTTTCGTACCTGAGGCCCTTACAACGAGCCCTGTTGCCGACGTTGACTTGGAAACTAAGATGATAACGAAGATTGACCACCTGGGTATCGCAGTTTCGTCACTCGACGAAGCGGTGCCGATCTGGGAAAAGGTACTCGGGATCAAGTGTGAACGCATCGAAACCGTCCCCAGTCAAAAAGTTCGCACTGCATTTTTCGATGTGGGAGGTGTTCATATCGAATTGCTTGAACCTACGTCGGAGGACAGCCCGATCGCTAAAGCCATTGCCGCACGCGGAGAAGGAGTGCACCACGTGGCCTTTGCGACCGACGATGTTGCCGACCAATTGAAGCAAGCCAAAGCGGCCGGCATCAAACTCATCAATGAAACGCCGATACCCGGAGCCGGCGGAAAACAAGTAGCTTTCTTACATCCCAAGAGTCTGCGCGGCGTGTTGACTGAGTTTTGCTCAGAAACGAAGCATTGAATAGTAGGTACAATTATGGTTCTGCCTCGAATTTCCCCCGAAGAAGCCGCCAGCTATATTAAGCACGGCGACAATGTTGCCTTCTCTGGCTTCACGCCGGCAGGTGCTCCCAAAGCAATATCCCTCGCTCTGGCGGCGCAGGCTGAAAGGGAACATAGCGCAGGTCGCGACTTTAAGATTGGCGTAATGACCGGTGCCTCGACCGGTCCTTCCCTAGATGGCGCTCTAGCCAAGGCCAACGCGATCGCGTGGCGTACGCCCTATCAATCCGATAAGGAAATGCGCAATGCGATCAACAGCGGTCGAGCTCGATTTTTTGACATGCACCTTTCAATGGTCGCGCAGGCCCTTCGCTACCGCACACTAGGCCCGGTTGATCACGCCGTAATTGAAGCCTGCGATATCGACGATGACGGAAATGTCGTGTTGACGGCAGGCGTCGGTTGCACGCCGACGTTTGCGCGGATGGCGAACAAAGTATTCATAGAACTCAACGCCCGGCACCCGAAAGCCTTACGCGGATTTCACGACATATACGAACCGGAAGATCCCCCATTCCGCCGCGAAATCCCGATTTACTCCGCGTCCGATCGGATAGGTTCAGCCGAGCTGTACATAGATCCAAAGAAGATTGTCGGCATTGTCGAAACCAACCTCGATGATGAGACGGGGAGTTTTCGCCCCTGTGACCAAACGACAATGCGGATTGGCGCTAACGTTGCGGCATTTCTTGCCGGAGAACTCAAGTCCGGGCGAATCCCTTCTTCATTTCTGCCGATCCAGTCCGGCGTTGGTGAAACGGCCAACGCCGTACTGATGGCCTTGGCCGAGAACCCGGATATTCCAAATTTTGAAATGTACACTGAGGTCATTCAAGACGCGGTGATCGATTTGATGAAGCAAGGTCGCATTCGCTTTGCCAGCGGCTCGTCATTGACCCTCAGCCCTGAGATGCGGTCAGCCTTTTATGATGAGCTTGAGTACTTTAGGAGCAAGATAATCTTGCGACCGCAGGAAATTACCAACCACCCTGAGGTTGCTCGACGCATCGGTATCATATCGTGCAATACGGCAATCGAGGTCGATATTTTCGGCAATGTCAACTCTACTCATCTCATGGGTCAGAAGATGATGAATGGCATCGGTGGCTCCGGCGACTTCACGCGCAATGCCTACATATCGATGTTCATCTGCGCGTCCACTCAAAAAGGCAACAAGATATCGACGTTGGTGCCACTGGTAACCCATGTTGATCATAACGAACATTCGGTGCAAGTTGTCGTAACTGAATGGGGAGCCGCCGACCTTCGTTGTAAAGCGCCGATTGAACGCGCCGAGCTCATTATCGATCGGTGCGCCCACCCTGATTTTCGTGACATGCTTAGGGACTACTTGATGCGGTCTCGCTACACGCACACGCCGCACGGGCTTTCAGACGCCTTCGTAATGCATGAGCAATTCATGCGTTCTGGATCCATGCAAGGCAAACCAGCCTAACCTTTCGGCGCTTGCAGTAAAGACGGAATATTATGTTCATATTGGCGGTTGCGCTGGGATCTTAACTGACGACTAGCCCAAACACCGTCGACCGGGTAACACCGGGGACATTCTCCGTACTGCGGATTATTGCACCCGATGGCCATGCGTCTTGCTCTAGTCATAAGTTCAAACTACTCCGAAAATAACGTAGTCCCCGTGCGCAATGCCTTCGAAGACACGGCAGCGCTCGTTGAGGCTCGGTTGTCACGTGACGATACGGAGTTTTCCACTGTGGCACTGAAGGCAAATCGTGACCTTCCGGAACAGCTCGATGAATTGCTCGAGGCATATCTAGGAAGTCTTGAATGTTTGCTTGTCCATTTTTCAGGGTACCTTGCCGTAAAGCCCGATCGTGGGCCCGCCTTGCTGCTGGACGGCGGTCGATTGCGGGCGTTCCCCGTCTCGCGCCTGCGCGCCGCGCTTGGTCAAGCGGCTCAGCTCACCTTTGCGATTATGGATGTCGTGGCGGTGATGGATGGCAACGTTGAACTCGAACATATCGCGGCGAGTCTCGGACGTGCCCTGCACGATACGACACCCCACGTTTCAGTTCTGTCTTCGGTAGCCCTGCCTGAGCAGATTGATCTGAATCGGCGCGGATGTTCTCGCCTCACGGACTTGTGGCTACTATCTTTGGAGGACCAAGCGCGCAATGCCCGCGATGCTCTGGTTTTTTCGGGACCTGTCGTTCGTGGGCTGCAGAGCGAGCGAATTGCCTTTTCGAGTTTGCCATCCTTCGATTACCAGCCGAGCGATCAGGACTTTGTGATCGTACCGGGGCCCAAAGTTGGCGGGTTTCCTGAGGAAGTTTCGGCGCTCAAGCGGGCTACCCAGCGTTCCCTTGGGGTTAGGCCACCCGGGGTCGAGACGGATCCGAGCTCTCTGGTTGATTCAAGTGTTCCCGCTGATTCTAACGGGTCAAACTCGGGCGATACCTGGGTCGATGCCCGGCACTCGACTGAGGTCACCGACGACGAGATTTTCGAAGACGAGGACATGCCAACGACCCCGCCGACTATTGGTCACCGACCGGCCGTTGCCGAAGTTAGAATACCCGTTCCTCCTCCCCTTGGCTCTTCAACGTTAGGACCTCCGGTTGCATCTGCGTCGGCGGCTTGGGTCGGGCAAGCCGCATATTTCCCCAGCGTACCACCTCCGACCGTCTTCCCGAAGC
>Ga0075520_1000071_pt1 | contig 31921 bp, 23 predicted proteins | sample NGEPerB_FD_75100 | JGI IMG/M metagenome (GOLD analysis project Ga0075520, IMG submission 75100) | Arctic peat soil microbial communities from the Barrow Environmental Observatory site, Barrow, Alaska, USA - NGEE PermafrostAB12-B | ecosystem: Environmental > Terrestrial > Soil > Wetlands > Peat ... | reverse complement strand
TACATCAACAACTGGAGCCTTGGTCTTGATATTAAAATAATGTGGCTGACGGTATTTGGACGGCGCACGCGCAGGAATGCTTTTTAGTCTTAGGCATTCGGAATTGCGTCTGGCCTCCCAATTGCAAAGTACGCGAACCCGGCTTGTACGACAGATTCCGGCAATAGGATGTTGCGGCCGTCGTAGATTTGTCGGCCTTTCATTACTTTACCAATCCGCACAAAATCGGGGTTTCTGTATTCCGGCCATTCCGTGGCGATAACCAAAGCATCCGCGCCCGTGCATGCCACGTATTCGTCTTCGAAAAGCTCCACCTTGTTCAGAATTCTGGAAGATTCTAACTGGACCTTCGCTGGTGCTAGCGCCTCGGGATCCGTGGCTCTCACTCGCGCGCCGGCTCTAACTAAGAGCTGTATCAGTTTCAGTGCTGCTGATTCACGCACATCATCCGTATTGGGTTTGAAGGAGAGCCCCCACAATGTCACTGTTTTGTCGGTTAGCGTTCCCAAGCGCTGTTCCATCTTTCGAAGCATTGTGGCCACCGGGCGCTCATTGGCCAAAATGGCCGCCTCGGCGAGGCCACAGCTGACTCCGAGGTCCTGGCCAATCCGCACGAGGGCACGAAGATCTTTGGGAAAGCAGCTGCCGCCGAAACCCAGGCCGGGGAACAGAAACGAATAGCCAATGCGGGCGTCGGCGCCTACACCGGTGCGCACATGTTCCACATCTGCCCCCGCCGCATCGCAAAGCGCAGCGATCTCGTTGATAAACGACACTTTTGTGGCGAGCAGCGCATTGGACGCATACTTGACGATTTCCGCACTCTTGGGGCTCATGCGTTGGATTCGATTTTGGCGTCGAATAAACGGAGCATATAGGCGATGTAAGACTGCAAAAGCTGCATCGTCATCCGTGCCAATGACAACCCGGTCAGGCTTCAGAAAGTCGTTAACCGCATCACCCTCTTTGAGGAACTCCGGGTTACTAACAACCGAAACTCGATGGGATGTCTTTTGCCGCACCACGTTACGCACGCGCTCATTCGTACCAACCGGCACCGTACTCTTGAGCACCAGAACCAAGTCGTGCGTCGTCAAGCGCGCGATATCTTCTGCAACTTTGAGCACGTGGCTAAGATCCGCCGATCCATCCTCATTCGGGGGAGTTCCAACCGCGATGAACACTGCGTCGCAGCCTTGAATTGATCTCGCAAGGTCACTGCTGAAGTCCAAACGCTTGGGCCAATTGCGCTTGACCACGTCGGCCAAATTCGGCTCAAAGAAGGGGACTTCCCCGCGCCTGAGACGGGCGAGCTTCGCCTCATCGACGTCCACACAGATTACCTGGGTGCCCGTATCGGCAAAACATGCCCCTGCCACCAACCCCACGTATCCGGAACCAACAATAGCGATTTTCATGGTTTACGGCCTTCTCCTAGCCTCAATCCGCAGTCAAAGAAAGCCTAGACTAGCCCGCCCCGCAATGCAAAACTGCGCCCCATGCGAGATTGCCTCTTCCTTTGTCAACCCGAGCGTTTCCCCAGCGATGAACGGCAACGCGGCCGATGACGCAGAATGGCCAACCTTGGCGTCTGCACGGTTGGGTCACCTCGCTGGCAGCCGCAAGCATGGAGCTTGCCTCAAAGGGGTTGTATTGAGTAATAGCATGGATGCCCTGGCAGATATTGAGTTGTCCGTGGTAGTTCCTACTTACCGCGAAGTCGAGAGTTTGCCTCATTTGCTGCCGAGATTGCTCGCCACAATCCGACAGCTGGGTGTACCGGCGGAAGTTCTGATCATGGATGACCAGAGCAATGATGGTTCCTCGGAGTTCGTGCGGTCATTCGGCGCGGACGAGGTTCGTTTTGTAGTGCGCGAGGGTAAGCGAGGTTTGAGCCCGGCTGTGGTCGATGGCTTTCGCATGGCGCGCGGCCGGAATCTCGTATGTATTGACGCGGATCTAAGTCACCCGCCCGAAACGATTCCTTCGATGCTAGCCAAGCTGGCAGGGGGTGCAGACTTCGTTATCGGCTCACGCTATGTTGCTGGGGGTACCACCGAAGCTGATTGGGGCCTATTCCGTCGGCTCAATAGTTCCGTCGCAACAGGGTTGGCGCGCCCCTTTACGTCTGTCAAAGACCCCATGTCAGGATTCATTGCCCTGACTCGAGAACGGTTCAATCAAGCCCAAGAATTGAACCCTGTGGGTTACAAAATCGGACTGGAACTCCTTGTGAAATGTGGATGCCGGCACATTGAGGAGGTTCCTATTCATTTTGCCAACCGCACAGCAGGCGAGAGCAAACTGAGCCTAGTAGAGCAACTCCGATACATCCAACATCTCAGGCGCTTGTTCGTTTTCCGCTATCCGAATTGGTCCTACATATTGCAGTTTGGCTTTGTCGGAGCGGTCGGCACTGCGGTCAATCTGGGTGTCTTGACATTGATGACAGTCCTCGGCGTACCGTCTGCGGTGGCAATCGCGGGGGGCATCGCGGTCAGCATGTTTACCAATTTCCTTCTCAACCGCCGCTTTACGTTTGGCTATTCACGTTACCAGGCGGTTTGGCCGCAGTTCTCAGGTTTTATTGCCGCATCGGCACTGGGTGCGTTGGTAAACTATGTTACCACGTTGATGATTCACCGTGACGTACCAACGATGCCAATCCAAATTGCCGCCGTCATCGGCGTGGCCTTTGGCATGGTGTTCAACTACCTTTCAAGCCGCTACATGGTGTTCAGAAAACCGAGGGAATAGAGATGTCATCGGAGCGGACACTCAAGGAGGCTGCGCGCCGGCTCGACCGCGTGACGGGCCTTTCGCGGCAGCTAAGTCTATTACGGGCCTTGGTGAGGCAGCTGCGCCCACATCAGTGGGCAAAGAACGCGTTGGTTCTACTACCACTCCTGTTGGCGCCAAAGATTCCGAGTTTTGTCGACTTCATGCGAGCCCTGCTCGCTGTGTTGACCTTCTCCTTTTGTGCATCGGCGGGTTACGTGTTCAATGACCTTCTGGACATCGAAGCGGATCGAGCACACGCGACCAAGTTCAAGCGGCCCTTCGCCTCGGGCGCGCTGCCTGTGATTGCCGGGCCACCGATATTCTTGGTTCTAGTTGGATTGAGTTTCGGTCTTTCGTGGGTGTACTTGCCACCGGCATTTCTTATCATGCTCGGGCTCTACTTCGTCGGGACAATCTCGTATTCGCTGTTCCTGAAACGCCTGCTCATGCTTGATGTACTAGTCTTAGCGGGCCTGTACACGCACCGTATTCTTTCCGGCGGCATTGCGTCAGGTGTAAAAGTGAGCACTTGGTTGTTGGGCTTCTCGATGTTTCTTTTCACGAGCCTAGCCTTTGCCAAGCGCTACGTGGAACTTCGGGCCCTCACGAGTGATACCCAGGTCAAGAACCGAGGCTATTATCGAGTTGATCTCGAGATGGTAGCCAGCATGGGTACCGCTAGCGGCTGCATTGCTGCGCTCGTGTTCATGCTTTACGTGGACAGCGTGAAGGTGCGCATGAGCTATCGGGAGCCGGCACTCTTGTGGTTGGTGCTCCCAATTCTTCTATACTGGTTGGGACGGATCTGGTTACTTGCCGGTCGAGGCCATATGCGAGATGACCCGGTGAAATTCGCGCTAAGAGATAAGGTAAGCCTGGCTTGCGCCGCCTGCATAGCGCTCGTCGCAGCCGCCGCACGCTACAGCCCGGGCTGGATCACAGCGGGATTACATTAAAATGACTAGAGGTAAAGTCGATATTCTTCGATATACTCACGCACGCTTTGGGGCAACATTTCGTCGAGCGTTCGGTTCGCTTCTGGCTCGAATCTGGCGCGCAAAAAAGCCCGAAGATCCGTTGACGATACCTGGGGCAGCAGGTGCGTTTTCGTGGTGTCACTGGTGTATCCATGCCGCTGAAAAACAAAGGGCGGAGCCAAGGCCACAATTTCATCGAAACAATGCCATTGGTGGGATTCAGCGAGAACATCGGACCCTATGGCCAGGCGCAGTTGCCAGTTTGGGTGAGCACGCTGTATCGCTTGCAGCGTGTGCAAAGTGTAGTTCGGTCGCTTGAGTGTTGATTCGATGGGCGACACTTCGACAAATGGAAACTTCTCAAAGGCAAGTTGGCAGAGGCGCAATCGATGCTCGAAGGGCGTCAAACTTTTTTCGAGAGCATGTCCAAATACCGGAACGACGTGAACGTGCTCGAACGACGCAACCGTCCCTAAATAGGCGGCCAGTAGCACGTGGCCTGCGTGGGGTGGGTCAAAACTCCCTCCGAAAACTGCAACTTGCACGGTCATTGCGCAAATCTACTCGTCAATGAGCAAGCCAAACATGGATAGACCTCCAGTCAAGAATACTACGTCGAATAGCCCCATTAGGCTCAAGTAGTCGCCGAGCTCCGAGAGGGGAGCTCCACCAAATAGCTCCCGCGACGCTACCACCGCCGCGAGCAATGTGGGCGCGAGTAGAGGAAATAGTACAATAGCCAGAATCAGGTCGCGGGCCCGTGTGCGCACGGTCATGGCACCGAACAGAGTTCCTACAGCACCGATACCCGGTGTCGCACAGAGGATGATTGCCAATAGTCCAACCCCTGTAGTTGTCAGATCGATTGCGAAAAGAACCGCAACCAGCGGGACAACAACGCATTGTACAACCGCCAGAAATAATAGCAGACTCAGTAATTTCCCAACAAATAGCGCGCTTCTTGCCAATGGCGCCACGAGCAGGCCAACGTACGCGGACTCTTCACGCTCGCGCTGCCAGCTCCGTGATAGGGCGAGCACCGTGGCAAAGGCGACGGATAACCAAAGAGTGCCGGCAGCGACGAAGGGTCGACTAACGGGGCCGCCTTGAAACGCTAAGGATGCCACTACTACGACCAGCAACGCAAAGAATGAACTGGTGACAACGACCTCACCCGAACGCACTTCGATACGAATATCTTTGCTGGCAATGGTCGACACCTGCAATAGCCAGCCTGGGACTTGCCGGGTTTCGACTACGTCGCGTGGGGGCACGGGGCGATGTTAGACGCCAGATCGCGGACCCGCCATAAGAGCGTCGGCCGGGTAGATGGCCTGACGTAACTTACATCGTCGCAGGGAAGACTGGACGTCTCGGCGGGAAGGTGAGAGCCTGACGGTAATGGGGCATTGATGACCTCGTCGGGCGAGCCACCATCCACAACAACAGTTGAAGACAAGCTCCGTTTCGACGCCGGAAAGGCGCCGGCGGGAAGAGAGTCGGCGCGTGCCATCCATTCGGAGTCGGGCGCCGCAGTGGTTGTGGCTGGCGTCAATCGAAAGGAAGTCGATCTTGTAAGGCCTTGGGCAACTGTCAGTCATGCCCATTTGGCCAAGTTGGTCGAGATCATTGAACTCGACGCCGACCATTTTTGGGTCGTTGTGTCGGCACCCGCAGGCGAGCTGCTTTCTGAGCGTTTACGGGCAATTGGTAAGAAGCATCCGGTGGATTCCGTTCGAACGGCGTTACGCGTGGCAGACGCTCTTGCCGCGCTTCACGAAGCCGGTGGCGCACATGGACGATTGCAGCCGGATACCGTGCTGCTGACGCCCGAAATAGGAGTCGAACCGTTGGTACTTTTTGGCGCTCCAGGCCCGAGGGAGTATTGGCCGCCAGACTGCTCTGTGGAAGATCCCCCCAGCGCACTCACGGACACCTGGGCCACGGCAGCGCTGTTGTTCCATATGCTCACTGGGGCGACTCCTCCAAGCCTAGGAATAGGCTCCGCGGACGAGCTAGCGGGGTTGGGCGTCGACAACGTGCTACTGCGGGAAGCACTCGCTCATGCGCTGAATCGAAATCGGGCGGCCCGGGCTGATACGCTGCAGCCTCTGCGCCGCGAATTGGCACGCTGGTTCGTCGAGCACGTGGGCGAAGAACCTGGGCCCCATTCTTTGGCTTCACATAAACCTCCCCCGCTGCCGCCAAGCTTACACCCGGACGGTAATGCAGGTTTGAGCAAGTTAGGTGGGCTCCCGGGTTCGCGTCGGTCTTTGCCTCCGGTCGCAAAGGCTTCTATCAAGCGTGCACTGCTGCTGGTTGTACTCGCCGTAGTCTTGGGATTGGGTACCGCTTGGACATTCACTTCGTTGCGAAAACCGAAACGTCTAGTGGTTGAACGCCCCCTACCGGCATCTCAGCTTCAAGAACCTCAGCCAGCGGGTGGCGCAATTGACCTGGCCGAAGTCCCCGTCAACGGAAAGGAGCTCAAAGTGGGTTCCGACACCGTCACGACTTGCATTGCCGGATTTTTGCCTGAAGGTTCGCTAACCAAGCAGGCTAGCCTGGCTACATTCTGTCCGGCGACAGATCTGCGCCAGGCCATGAAGCTTATTCGATCGACCTTTTCATCGGCGCAGGGAGGCGGGGCGGGTACACCTAAAGGTTGGAATGATTTGGGATGGTTCGAGCTCGCGGCCCTGGCAACCTTACGCAGCGGCTGCTGCCCGAACGCGCCCAAAATCGTCTGGCCTGGAGCATCCTCGGAATGCGAACCCCTGGGTGAGGTGTTGGATTCATTGGGACGGGCGGTCAGTACAACTCAGGATGTGGATGCGGCCATTACTCGCTTGAAAGAAACGGCACATTGCGAGATCACAAGGAGTCGTCCGGACCAATCGCGACCCACGACGGAGCCCACCGCCGATTCGGAACGGATTTTTCGCGAAATCTTCCACGTCGCCGCTCCTTGAGTTCCGACAAAATATTGGGCCTTTGTACGAGCTTCTTCGCCTCATATTGGAATTGACCCTGGGAATCGTCCTGCCGGCCTTGCTTGTATTTTGGGATGAGAGGCACTTGGGCGAAGAAAGCCTCCTGCGCGCCTGGCCGCCCGCCAGCTATTGGTGCGCCGTCGTCACTTTCGGGTTTTTGTGCTTACCCGTTCATTTTTGGCGAACCCGTCGGTCAATTCGTGGTTTCGGGCAAGGAATTCTTTGGTTGCTTGCGGTCGTGACCTTGCAAGCCGGATTGGGCCGGCTGTTGGGGGCCTAGCGGAATAGAAAGGGCACTTCGATTGTCGGACCAGCCGCGGGCGCGCTATAGCCGCGGCCCCTTGTCGAGGATCATTGGTATGCAAGACGTTCGCACGCTCAACGAAATCGTGGCCCGGGAAAGTGTCTTCGTAGACGACCTTATGGCTGAAATCGGAAAGGTCATTGTGGGCCAAACCGGCATGATCGAAAGAATATTGATCGGGCTGCTCGCGGGAGGTCACGTATTACTAGAGGGAGTCCCGGGGCTCGCCAAAACGCTGACTGTCCGGACCCTGTGCGATACGCTGTCCGCGAAGTTTTCGCGAATCCAGTTCACCCCGGATCTGCTTCCGGCAGATCTAGTTGGCACGGTCATCTACGATCAGCGGACTGGTGAATTTAGCAGCAAGTTAGGTCCGGTATTCGCAAACTTCGTTTTGGCCGACGAAATCAATCGCGCGCCGGCCAAGGTTCAAAGCGCCTTGCTCGAAGCGATGCAAGAGCGGCAAGTCACTCTGGGCGACAAGTCCTACCCACTGCCCGATCCTTTTGTTGTCATGGCGACACAGAATCCCATAGAACAAGAGGGAACTTATCCACTGCCGGAGGCCCAAGTCGATCGGTTCATGTTGATGATAAAAGTGGGCTATCCGTCGCGCGAGGAAGAACGCGCCGTGATGGATCGAATGACGGGACATGTCATCGCGAAAGCTAGCCCCCGCACCAGTCCTGAACAGCTGCTTCACGCAAGACAAGTGGTCCGCGATGTCTACGTCGATGACCGCGTTAAGAATTACATCGTTGACGTCGTCTTTGCTACCCGTGAGCCCAAGCAGAAGGGCCTAGCAGAGCTTGGCCCGCTCATTGAATACGGGGCCAGTCCGCGCGCCAGTATTGCGCTGAATTTGGCCGCCAGGGCGCATGCATTTCTACGTCATCGCGGTTACGTCACTCCCGAAGATGTCAAAGCCATTGGCCCGGACGTACTACGCCATCGATTGGTGCTTTCCTACGAGGCCGAGGCCGAGGAAGTAACCGCCGAAGACGTAGTGCGGCGAGTTTTCGAAGCCGTCGAAGTTCCCTAAGGCAAAACGCCGTGATACCTCGTGAGTTATTGGCCGCTTTGCGGCGTATCGAGATCACAACCCGACATCTTGCCACCGAGAAGTTGGTCGGCAGCTATGGGTCCGTGTTCAAGGGGCAAGGTCTCGCATTCCACGAGGTTCGCCAGTATCAACCGGGGGATGATGTTCGCAGCATCGATTGGAACGTAAGCGCTCGAATGCGCGAGACCTACGTCAAAATCTTCGTCGAAGAACGCGAGATGACAGTGATGCTGGTTGTTGATCTATCGAGCAGTCAGAAATTTGGTACGCGCGTGGCACCCAAGGCACGCCTGGCCGCGGAAGTTGCAGCACTTTGTGCATTTAGTGCCATCAAGAACAACGACCGTGTGGGCTTAATTCTTGGCACGGACCAAATAGAGAAGATTGTGCCGCCCAAGAAGGGACAGAAGCACGTAATGCGCGTAGTGCGGGAAATTCTCGGGGCGCAACCGCAACACACAGGTACCCATTTGGCTACGGCGCTACAGACGCTGACACGCGTGGCGCGGCGTCGAAGCGTGGCATTTCTAATCAGTGATTTCTTCGATTCCGGCTTCGAGCGAGCGCTCGCCCTGGCATCGGCACGTCACGACGTAATTCCCTTGATGCTGGCGGATCCTCGCGACGAAGAATTGGTCGACGTAGGCCTTGCCACCTTCGAAGATTTGGAAACGGGAGAAAGTGTCATTGTCGATACTTCGAGCGTCGCCGTGCGCCAACACTATTCCGCATTTATGCGGCGGATGAATGCGCAGTCCGTCACCACGTTCCGTAAGCTGGGGCTAGATTATTGCACGATACGCACGGACCGAACCTACGTTGAACCGCTGCGCGAATTGTTCGCTCGCCGGGGGCGGAGGATTCACCGATGATTGTCGAAGAAGCTCCTCAAGCCAGACCCTATCTGCGCACTTTTCGGTCTACGCAAACTGTCATCGCAATCGCACTTTTAATCCTAACTCTAAGAGCTGAGGCCGCGGTAACTCCCGCAGGTGCACCGCCAACTAACGCCACCGTGTCGCGTACCGACACATGCACTGAACATATACCCGACGGAAAATCGCGTCCCGAATCGTCGGAACAATTTCCCGAGAAGGTGAAGGCCGGGTACGCAGAGTACCTTGAGATTACGACCGAACACGGTCGTGCGGAAACAGTATTAGCTAACTCGAACTATTTCGCTCAAACTGACGACGTCAAGGCTCTTGAACAGTCCGGATTCATTATCCCCGATCCTCGTGGAGGTGTGGTCACCTCCCTTTCGACGGAAATCAAAGGCGATCGAGTAACTTCGAAATTGCGGCTGCCGTTTGTGGCCTTACCAGGCGACACCAAGCAGCGAACATTGACCTTGCCGCCGATCCCCGTCGCGATTCGCCGCGCCAACGGCGAAACGATGACGTTTTGCACGCGGTCACACACGGTGAAAGTCGAGCCGCCGACCGCCAACACACCGGATGCTCGACCCCATTCTAATCCGCCGTATCGCCGTCAACTCGAGGAATGGACGAGCTTGAAGCAAGGCGTAAAGATCGGTGGCATTGGGCTACTCGCCGGCGCGTTGCTCGCAGGGCTCGCATGGCTATGGCTCAGGCGTCCGCGTCGATTGCCTCCCCCGCCACGGCCTCGACCTCCCTGGGATTTAGCCTTCGAAGAACTCTCCGAGTTACGGAGCCTGGAGCTTCTGCGCGCGCAGCGCTACGCAGATTTCTACGCGCGAGTTTCCGACACCGTCCGAAAGTACTTGGGTGGCCGCTACGGATACGATGGCCTGGAGTGTACGACCCGCGAGGCGATTACGGAACTTCGAAGACAAGCCATGGGCCAGTCGGTGTTTCTTTCAATTGATCAATTCCTGACACAGGCTGACTTGGTAAAATTCGCACGGCTCACTCCCAATGAACCTGAATGCCTGGTCGCACTCAAAGGGGCAGAGACGATCGTTACTGCAACCCTGCCCCTACCTGAGCCACCTCAAGAAATGGACGGCGAGCAGGCGAAGGGAGCACCGACTGCGCCATGAGTCGCTTCACGATCTTGCGTCGCTGGCTAATTCTGACGGGAACCCTGTTTCTTGCGGTTGCAATTGGACTTGCAATTCCTTGGCTGCTTCGCGGTTCAGAATTGCTGGCGGCGCGCTGGACACAGCGTTGGTGGCTAATTTTGCTGGTTGCGGTGCCCTTAGTCTTGTGGCGTGCCACTTTTGGGGACGATAGGCGCACACCGCGCTTGCTGGTCGGTACCCTAGCGGCTCTGCGAACCGGGCCCGCTGGACTGCGCGTTGGATTGCGCGATGTGCCGGGAGTGCTGCGGGCGGTGGCACTTAGCTTTTTTATCGTCGCCCTGGCTCGGCCCATCAATACACTTCGCCCCGAGAACTTGGACGAGAGTGGCATCGACCTGGTTCTAGTACTGGATTTATCAGGCTCGATGAAGGCGGTCATGGAAAATGTTCCGCAAGATTTGCTCCCTTTGATGAACCGGGGCGCCAATGACATTCCGCCAACGCGGCTCGATGCCGCAAAGGCGGTAATACGCGACTTCATATCGCGCCGCAAAACGGATCGCATTGGTGTCATTGTGTTTGGCAAGGAAGCCTTTGTCCTTTCCCCGCCAACGCTGGACTACCAATTGCTCGATTTGCTGGTGTCGAAAATGGAATTGGATGTCATCGACGGCAACGGTACGGCTATCGGTGACGCAGTGGGTACCGCCGCCGCGCGACTACGTCGCAGTTCCGCCAAGAGCAAGGCCATCATTCTACTGACGGATGGCGACAACAATGCGGGGCGAATCGCCCCGGAATATGCGGCTGACTTGGCCAACAAGGTTTTAGCCAAGATTTTTACGGTTCAAATTGGCGACGGCACGATGGCCCATGTCTTTGCCGGACGCCGAATGTTTGGACAGCCCAGTTATCAAACTGTCGAATTTCCAGTAAATCCTGAGCTTCTCCAGAAACTGGCGCAAAAGACGGGGGGCTCTGCCTATGTCGCGACTGATGTCAAAGCCCTGCAGGCGAGCTTTCATGACGTACTAAACAAGCTTGAAAAGAGTCGCTTTGAGGCAAGTATTGGTCACTATGAAGAGCTATTCCCGGTTATCTTGCTGCCCGGCGTCCTGCTCTTGTCACTAGAAGCAATTCTACGCGCTCTGTCGCTGCGGAGGTTCCCGTGAGGTTTGCCGACCCGCTTTGGTTGTTTGGCACGCTGCTAGCGGCCGCGATAGCTTTGCTTTTGGTTCTTGGCGGGTGGTTACTCTTGCGCTCGATTCGTCGTTTTGGAGACGAGGCACTGATTTTTCATCTCGTTACGGCGCGCGCCGGAACCCGCCGAGTCGTCCAAGGTCTTTTGACAGTCATTGCCGTCGCCAGCGCGTTCGTGGCTTTAGCACGCCCACAATACGGGCGCGGCACTCGCCTCGTACCGGCGACGAATCTCGATGTCGTCGTCGCTCTGGATTACTCCAAGAGTATGTTCGCCCGGGATGTTTCGCCTTCGCGTACGCTGCGGGCCAAGGGTGAAGTCTCGCGATTGATCGCTGAGCTGCGGGGCGCACGCTTTGGCGCGGTCGCCTTTGCCGGCGAGCCAATGACATTTCCGCTTACCTCGGACGGCGCCGCTATTGCTCAGTTTTTTCGGCAGTTGACTCCCAACGACATGCCTGTCGGGGGCACCTCCTTGGCCCGAGCCATAACCGCCGGACATGAACTGTTTTCCCGTGATCCCTCGACTCAGAAGCACGCCAAGGTACTTGTATTAGTGACGGATGGCGAAGATCTTGAAGGTGATCCGGCGGCAATGGCACAAGCCGCCCACCAGGACGGGATCACGGTCGACGTGGTGCAAATCGGAGGGCGTACGCCAGAACCCATTCCGGAGATTGACGAATCCGGCAATCTCCACGGTTGGCGGAAAGATTCACAGGGCAATCCGCTGACTACCTCGTTGTCCGCTGAGGGCGAAGCACAGCTTGTGGAGACTGCGAAATCTGGCGGTGGCTTCGTGGTCCGAAGCTCTAGCGGTTCAACGGGCATCGACAAGATGGCTCTTGAATTGTCTCGCTGGATGAGTAGTGAGCTGTCAGAAAAAGTCGAGACAGTGTACGCCGACGTATACGCTTACCCGCTTGTTCTTACTGTGCTGCTCCTAATTGTCGAAGTATTTGTGGGCCAAGCCCGACGCCGAAGTAAAGGCGCCGGCATACCCGAGAGCCCGCGCACAATCGGTCAAATGGCGCGGTTTAATCAAAGCCCCGTGACGGCAATCGTTCTGGGCCTTGCACTTCCTTTCTGCCTTTTTACCGTGGCCAGTTGTCAGGGCGGGCTCAAAGATCCCTTCATTAGGCATGCGCCCGCCGTCGAACAGGCCCTGTCGGCGCTAGACGCTGGGGACGCCGGCGCGGGCGCTGATTTGCTAGAGCGCTACCTATCAACCGGGAAATGTACGGGAGGCAATATTGGGACTCCCGACTCAATTCAGAACCACAACAATGCGGCCTTCGATTTGGGCCTGGCGCTATTCCAAGTCGCAGAGAAGTTCGGGGGTCGATTTGGTGAACCCAGTGCTCCGGTCAATGCCCAGCCCAACCCGGCCTTGCAGCAACAATTGGCGCAGCGCAGTGAACAGGTAGATTGCGCGCTGCGGGTCGTATTAGCACTGGTTGATCTGCCTCAAGCCTCCACGGAATTTAAGGCGCGGGCTCATTACCTGGCGGGTAATCTCTACTTTCTACGGGAGGAATATAAAAAGTCCGTCAAGAGCTACGATCAAGCGCTGCGACTGATCCCTGGAATTACCGGCAACAACGGGGACGGCATCGGCCGAGACGCGGCGTGGAATCGCGCCCTGGCTTTGGAGCGGTCCGAGCGCGAACCCCCCGACGCCGGCCAGGATGGCGGCAACCCGAATCCCGGCGACGGTGGCGCAGGCGACGCGGGGAAAAATCAGCAGCAACCGGATGGCGGCAATAAACCGGACGCCGGGGACTCGAATAAGAATTCGGAAAAGCCCGACGCTAGCAAGCCGCAGCAGGATGCGGGAAATGACGATAAATCAAGGTCCGATGCCGGAACCCCACCAGCTCCGCAGAAAGATGCCCCGCAGCCTTCTCATGATGCCCAGAACCAAGACGATCGCATTCTCGATGAACTTGAGCAGACCCCGAGCCTGCACGAGCACATAGCAAAAGATCAAGCGCAGCATCGTCGGGGTGTTGTTAGGATGGAGGACAAGTGAACCACCGGGGGGCAGCAGGCTTTGCCCTGGCCCTTGCGCTTGTAACGCAGACTGCCTTTGCAGAAGTGAGCCTCCAAACTCAGGCTCCTGCCAAGGTAGAAGCTGGTCAAAGATTCAGCGTACAATTGACCGCCTTGGCAGGTTCCGCTGACGAGGCACCCTCGCTGCCAAAGTTGAGCCCCCCCCCAAACTTCGCGATTCAGGGCCCAAGCGTATCAACACAATATCAAGTCACGACGATCAATGGGCACTTCGAGCAGCGCCAAGGCATCACCGCGACGTGGATCTTGGCCTCCAGCGCAGTGGGACGCTTTCGATTCGGTCCGGCGAGTGTCACATCAGCGGGGCATGTTGTTGCCGACAAGGCATTTATCATTGAAATAGTTGCGCCGGGTACGCTTCAACCACAGCGCGGCCGTGCTAGTCGGCACCTGCCCTTCGACCCCTTCGATCCCTTTGGTGACTTCGACCCGTTCAGCAGCCCCATGTTGCCGCCAATGCGTGGACTGGGACAACTTGGAAATAACATTCCCGATCAGCCGCACATCAACAATTGGCCGCACGAGCTGGACATCGCGGCGCCACGCGACCTGATTGCCTTTCTTGACGCAAGAATCAATCCCAAGCGAGTCGTGATAGGGCAACAAGTGACGTTTTCGGTTTTCGCCTACGGGCACCCCGCACTGTTCGAGCTAAGTGGGGGAACTGAACCTTCATATGGTGACTTTCTTTCCTACGACTTGATGGAAGACGGCGCCACGCGCGAACAGCCGATGCGTATTGGCGAAGAGGTTTGGTACGCGGAAAAACTACGTGAACGCGCCTTGTTTCCCCTGCACGCCGGTCACCTTCAGATTGGGCGCATGCAGGTGAAGTTTCGAGGTGTCGAACCGGTGGGTCAAGCTGCATATTTGAGTGTGCAGCGTCAGAGCCAGTTGCTGAACATAGTCGTCGTGGAGCCTCCGATGGCCGGCAGACCCTCGGGCTATCGATTGGGCGATGTCGGCCAATTCCGTGTTTCTGCTACGGTCGAGCCGCGCGAAGTGAAAGCTCATGAAGCGGTAGCCGTAAATCTCGAGCTTTCTGGAATGGGCAATTTGCCTCAACACCTCGACCTGCCTGAACAAAAGGGGCTTGAGTGGCTCGAGCCCAACACCAACGAAACCATCGAGCGAAAGGGCGGCAAAATCGGCGGCAAACGCCTGTGGCAATATGTACTCAAGTTGCATGAACCCGGAACGCTTAACCTGGGAGCCGTGCGATTGCCCTATTGGGACCCCGAACGTGGACAATACGCCTTTGCGGCAGCCGACCTCGGTCAAGTCGTCGTGCGGCCTGGCGCTGCGGTCGCCCAAGCAGCATCGCCCAACCCGGAAGACAATTTTGCCGCATCACTTCTGCCCCGCGAGCAACTCGCCTTCGTGCCGCCGCCGCGGCAATACTGGGCAGACCTGCGCTATTTCTGGACGCTATTATTGGTAGGACCGCTAGGAGTGGTCGTAAGTTTTGGCTGCAAGACGGCTGGAAAGAAAGGCTTGATGCTTTTGTCGCAGCGTCGCGATTCAGTCCAGCGTCGAACACTACAACAGTTGAGCCTGGCCAAAGGGCTCTTATCAAGCGGCGACTCGGCAGGGGCTGCCTCGGCCCTCGAACGCTCGCTGCTCATGGCAATAGAAGCCGCGACCGGGCTGCGCGCGCGGGGCATTATTCGCGATGCGCTTGTCGCAAATCTCACGATCGTCGGTCTTACATCGATTGAGGCTGAAACGATCCATCGGGGGCTCGATGCCTGTGACGCGGTTCGCTTTACGGGTGGCACCTCGAACATGCTTGTCGAACCCCTGGAACTGGCCGGTCCACTTGTAGAAGAATTGTGTCGGCGAGCAGCCCGGGCCGAAAAAAAGCGGGGACATTAATGTCACGCCGGCTCATCAGCGCATGGTTCTTGGTGCTTTCGGCCTTAATCAGCGCAACAATAGTTCGAGCCGAAACGCTCTTCGACGCTGACTCAAAGGCGCTCTTTAGCAAGGCTGCCGGCGCAATAAAGTCGGGCGCTCCCAGCGAGGCCATCGGTCAATTAGAGCTGCTTGCAGATCGAGGCATCCTGCACCCAGATGTCAGCTTCAACCGCGCGGTCGCCTATTTGCGTCGTTCTCGAACGCCTCGGTCACAACCCGGTGATTTAGGACGCGCCGTGGCCGCCTTGGAGGAAACACTCACTTTGCGAGGTTCAGACGAGCAAGCTCAGGCGACGTTGGAAAAAGTGCAATCAGAACTGTCACGCGAACGCAGTCGCCGTGGCGCGCAGAGTCTAATGGCGCGTCCTGCTATTGGCCGAGCCCTGGTACGGTTATTGCCAGAAAATTTTTGGGCCGCCGTGGGCTTGTTCTCCTCTGGTTTTTGTACGCTTGGCCTGCTGATAGCCGGGCTCACCGCTTCCCCACGAAGGCGATTCGTCGGCAAGGTGCTCGCGAGCATTACCGGTGTGCTCGGAATTCTGGCGTGTACAACGTTGTACGCCGCCGAACAGATCCGGCACCAGGTCAACACTGGTGTCGTCATTGCGCCAGAAGCACGGTTACGTGATGCTGCGGGAGTGCCTTTGCCCACAGGTATAACACGAGATACAGCAAGCGTGCCCGAGGGAGCACTCCTTGATATTTCCCGGATTAATGATCGGTACTGCGAGGTGTTGTGGGGCGAAACCAAGGCATGGGTACAGACCAGTGAACTTCAGGTGTTACCGAAGCGATGACACTGGAAATTGTCTCACTCCTCTTTCTCTTCACCTACCGGCTCCACTTTCGGGCAGGATTCGCCGGTATACCCAGGTTCGTCGGGCTTGAGACGGCAGGGATGAACTTCAACTCGGCGCAATTGGGGCTTGTAAGTGACTTTGCGCTCGTCTTTCTTTTGTTCGCCGTTGGCCAAAGTCACCGTGCGCCATGTCATCACGCTCCAACCGATTCGTCCTCCACTCTTGGTGCGTTCCTTTTCAGGCGACAAGTCGGAATTAGGTAGTCGCTCCACAGGAGGCTGTTCGATCTCCTGCACCGACGATATGCCAAAGCTTACCTTGCGCTTCTCTAAATCGCCGTAAAGGTGCACGGTTATTGACTTGTCCGTGTATTCGGTCTTGATGAGCACGCCCGCGTGGGTGTCGTTGCGAAACACCAGGTCGGGTTTGGGAATGGACAAGGTGGCTTCGTGACCCATTGGATACCGGTCAAACCAATAGGTGTGCGCTCGGCGCTCTACTATTTCAAGCCCGGCCCGGAGCAGTGCGTTATAAAATGTCGTCGCAAACTGGCTAACACCGCCGCCAATTGTTTCAACCATTTCCCCGTCTTCTATGCTCGGAGCCAGGACGAATCCGTTGGCTATGCCTCGGGGACCAATCGTGTCATTGACACTGAAGGTGGCTCCGGGCAGGACGATCACGCCGTCAAGAAGATCGGCGATGCGATGTATATTGTTTACGCGCGGTTGGCAGCAAGGGTGCCTCGTCGTAAATGAGCCCATAAGCTCATGAATTCCCAAGTGCGCGACATCTGTGGATTTGAGCTTAGCGGACTCACCTGATTCAATCTCGACAATTCCTCGATGGGACGAATTTTGGGCCGTTTCGAGCAGTCGCGCGGCAAATTTTGAAGTTGATAAATGGTACCCAGGCGACTCTGGAACCATCACGAATTGGTTGCTATGTGCGACGGCAAGCGTCGCGTTCTTTGCGGGCCAGTCGAGTGGAATGTGCCGAAGGTGGAGCAATTGCCCCAGAGCTTCTGCATCAAATTCTACCTGAAAGGTATCGCCCCGACTGTTCTGCAATTTGAGAAGGTGGCCCAAGTCCGATCGCGAGAAGTGAATTTTAAACGGTGGCTGCGGGGACTCGAACAGAACCGGAAATTTCACGAGGCTTTCTGCTTGTTGGCGCAATAATTCAAGTGTCTGCGCGTCAGGCTTGGGTTCAATTCGTATTGTGGGCAGCATCAGGGCATCCCTGCCCATAGCCAATAGGTCTGTCAATATCCGCGCCCGCGCCGCCTTCCGATCGACAACCCAACCGGATTTACCCGGGAGGGCGATAATGGTGCCTTTGCCCCAGTTTAGCGTTGCACTGGAGGGGTGGTCCAAAATCGCAAGCTTATCCCAGGCATCAATTGCGGCGTCCAGCTGTTCAGCGTCTAGTCGAGCGACGGGGGCGATTCGCCCAGATTTGTAGTCCTGATGTAACCTCCAAATTCCACTATTCTTGGCCCGGAGCACCCGATCCGTCGTGGCCGCAACATCAACTTGATATCCAAGCTCGCTGATCTTAATTTCAAACGGGCGGTCCGCGACAATGACCGTGTGGGAATTGTTCTTGTAACGCTGCCACCATTCGCTTATCGCAGGACCAATCTCCTTCTGTCTCAAGTTTGAGACCGGTACGTCGTCGAGCCAGAGCAACGGCGCCAGGTACTGCCGCAATTCCAGGAGAAGTACACCTAAAGCACCAGCAATTGTGGCAATAAGCCAGATTCGAAGCGAAAAACTTAAATGAAATCTTCGTCCCTGGAGTATCAGTCCGCACCGCAGCCAATCTCTAAGAGTGCCCAACGTTTCAGCAATCCTCACGCAAAACGTATGCGCGTGTACCACCGTGACGTTCCTTGCACCACGCGCGTAGACCGGCACCAAGGGCTTACGCAAATTGTGGTTTTTTCACCATCGTGGCATGGAACTGCCGCGACGTGCTAAACCGGATAGGATGTGGGTTAGACGTTCGGCCATTCGCCCGGTTCCAACATATGCGCGTATCCCGTCGCATGTCCTCGAAGCATTGCGTGAATCGCTCTCGGATGACGACGAGCAGACACGCGCCAAACTTGACGATGCCTTTGAACGATTCGAGCGAAAGCAGGGGGCACTGTCGGCGTTCGTCACGGAAGTCTTGGGCAAACCTCTGGACGAAACCGCGCTGGGGCTCGGATATTTCCTAACGCTCGCTGTGTGGCTTAGCTTCGAGCAGGCTCACGGTAGCCACATTGCCAGCATAACCGAGCAGGAACTTGTAGCCACCCGTGAGCTTCTGACCTTAGACGAGCAACTCCGGCAGACGGATCCGAGCGATGTCCTGGACACCGACGATATTGTGGCAATGGAACAGCCCAATTTGCTCGAGTTCATACACGAACACGTTGACGCCACGCTCGAAGCCCATGCCAGTGACATTGATGTGGATGACGTGCATGAGGTCTATCGGGTCCTTCTGACCGAGGTCTTGGCGCTGTCGTATGCCGTCGAACGTCCTGCAGGCTTTCCTGTAGCAAAGACGGAACTTTTGGCCTAACGGTTACCCCGTGGGGACAACGCAATACGATAAGTCCATCGTCGGTCCGCTTCGGAATGCGTCATTGTATCGCGTGGGCATCGATGAAAACGGGCTCGGGGCACGTCTGGGGCCCTTGGTGGTCACAGCAGTTGTGGCGGCCGTTTCCAAGGAGGGGGACACGCGCCTCGATCACTGGAATTCCAATGAACATCGCCACGTACTTGATGACTCAAAACAACTGATCCGACACGGAGATGTCCGCCTGGGCGAAGCCTGGGCCCGAGTGTTAGCCAACCAGCCGACACGCGACCCTGCGGAATTACTACAACTCATCTCTGCTGTACCCATCGATAAGCTAATGGCACGCTGTCCGAAGAATGCCCAATTGCAATGCTGGAATAGCCAAAGCGACGGTTTTCTTGCCAGCGAAGGACTAGTTGCACAGGTGGGTGACGAATTGCAAACACTTCGCGAGATGGGCATATATCCGTGCCGAGTACTTTCGCGACTCGTCTGCACGGATGAGCTCAATGCTCGGGGTCAAACAGGCGAGAATCGCTTTCTCGTCGATCTCCACTGCATGGAAGAGCTCGTGGTACAAATCGCCAATTTTGTAAACCAGCCATTGCTAGCCGTGTGCGGCAAAGTGGGTGGCATGTACAAATACCCGCGTGGTTTTAGCGAACTTGTAAAGAACATTCCGGTGACGATCTGCGAAACGGCCGAGCTGAGTGCTTACAAACTTACAAGCATTGGCGAAGTTAGATTCATGAAGGATGCGGATTCCATCGATCCGCTAGTGATGTTAGCATCGCTAGTCGGGAAGTATCTGCGGGAGCTTTTCGTGTCCCGAATTGGACACCACTTTTCTGGACTCATAAGTGACATTCATAAGCCCAGTGGCTACCATGATAGCGTCACGAAGAAGTTCATCGTTGCCACAGAGAGCTACCGGAAGCAATCTGTATTCCCTCTATTGTGCTTCGAAAGAACCACGCGACGTGACCGCTGAACTTAGTCGCAGTCTAACGTTGGAAGGTCCGGTTGCAGTCCAAATGTTGCGCTTTGGAAGCCCCTTGGCTGTCGGCATGGGTCTCCAAGTTACCTTCAACCTAGTCGACGCCTATTTAGTGTCCCGCTTGGGTGTCGGTGAGTCGGGCGCAGCTCTGGGCGCAATTGGCATTTGTGACCAAATTGCGGCCATCGGCAGCATCATCAGCTTTGGCCTGTCCACGGCCTCAGCTACCGTCACAAGTCACCGCATCGGGGCGGGCGATATTGATGGTGCGCGTAAAGTGGCTTGGCAGTCGACCCTATTGGTGCTGGCTCTAGGTTTAGCGTTTGGTCTTCTGGGCCTGATCGGCGCCGACTGGCTTATGCAGGATTTAGTGGGCGCGAGAGGTCGCGTTGCGGAGTTGGGAACACAGTATCTTCGCGTCATCATGGGCGGCAATGTCACGATATTCTTGTTGTTACACCTGACGACTCTGCAGCGAGCCTTGGGCAGCAGCAAAACTCCGGTTGCGTTGGTTCTTCTGTCAAATGCGTTCAATCTTCTTCTAGCAGTTCTATTCGTGTACGGTCCCGGTAATGCTCCAGGTCCCTTTGCTTGGGGTCCGGCGCTGGCTGGCGCTCTCTCGATTCCACGCATGGGCCTAGTCGGAGCAGCCTGGGCCACAGTGCTAGCCCGCATTATCGTACTTTTTCCGCTGATCGCGATTCTGGTGCATCGCTTTGGCTTGTTCAGACCGGAAACGCTGGGGCACATGGACCGAAGCTTGTGGATCAGGCTATGGAATCTCGGTTGGCCCTCGAGTACGCAACTCGTCGTCCGCATCATCACTATGCTCATTGTGCAATCCCTGGTGGCGCGCGCGTACACCACCGTCCATGACCAATCAGCTACCACCGCGCTGGGTATCGTATTCAGACTCGAAACGATGGCAATGTTCATTAGCCTTGGCTGGGGCAGTGCCGCCCAAACCTTCGTAGGTCAGAATCTCGGTGCCAAACAGAAGCGTCGGGCAGTGAGCAGTGGCTGGTATGCCGCGGGCTATAATGCCGTGATGATGGCTGGGCTTGCCCTTCTGTACGTTGGCTTCGGTCGGGGCATTGTTGCATTTTTCGACAATTCACCGGCTGTAGTCAGCGTCGCCGTGGACTACCTGCAAACGGTGGCGTTCAGCTATATTGGTCTCGGTGTTGGCATCGTGCTGGGTTCCGCGATCCAGAGCGCGGGATTGACCCGATTGACGCTTGCCATTGACAGTGTCGTCCTGTTCGGTGTTCTCCTTCCGAGCATTGGCATAGTGGCATATCTAGGCTTACCCGTGATGCGAATGTGGCAGTCTGTCGCAGTCTCCTACGCGGTCATAGCCATTGCCTATGCTTTCTTTTATCGGCAGAGGGATTTGTTCGATGTCCAAATCCAGTAGTGGGGTCGCGTCGCAGGCATACCCCGGAGCCATCGCATTTTATGCGATGGCCCTCCTTTCGCTCTCAGCAAGCGTTGCGTTTATTCTTAGTAACCGACTGCGGGGTCTCGGATACTTTGACGGCTCTGAATACGCGCTTCACATTCAAGGCGGTGGCATTGCACATGCCCCAGGGTACCCGCTGTACCTCGGCCTGTGCAGACTGGTGCATGCGTGCGGAGCCGATGCCTTTTTATCTCAGCAAGTAATATCCGTCCTCGCAATGGGTGTCGCTGCCCTAGCGCTATACAAGACATTTGCGATTGAAGTCGGAACGTCGCGACCTGGCTTTGCTGGCGCTCTTGCCGTATCAATAGCAACCCTTTGCACATCCTACTATTTGCGCCTATTTGCGATAATTCCCGAAGTGTTTTTGCTCAATGTGGGCCTCTTGTCCTTACTGATACTTGCGATCACGCGCTTCTATTATTCCTCGAATGAGACCAGCATTGCAGTCGTGTTTTTCATGTATGGCCTGGGCCTGTCCCATCATCACACGATGGCCTTCACATTGCCAGGCTTCACTTACCTACTCGTCAAGAAGCTACGATCGTTCAAACTAGCAAAGACCGCCCTTTTTGCCAGTATCGGTTTGGCGTTAGGAAGCTTGCCACTTGTCTACTTGTTCTGGGATAGCGGCAGCGCCGCCAGCACGTACTATCGAGTTCATGATCTCGAGTCTTTGTGGTTCGTGCTGCTGCGCAAGGGGTACGGTACCTTCCAATTGAGTCCGCTTCACACTAAAACTGACATTCACGGTCTGTTCTATTTGGTACTCGAAGGCATGCTCAAGAACTTCAATTATCTTGGCCTGCTTGTATTTGCGCCACTTTTCCTGTGGAGCCGCGCCTCAAGAAAAACTTCGGAAGTTGCATGCGCCGAAGGGTTGCCAGCAGCAGGCGAGCGAGGCGACTCGTACCGCTGGACAAACCCCTCGTTGCTCATTGCGTGGTCAACGTGCCTTGTGTTTTTGGTCTTCTTTATACCCAATTGTAATTTGGAGCTGGGGGCGAGAACCTACCGCACAATCTTTCTGCGTTTTCTCACGATTCCTTGTTTCCTCCTGACATATCTTGTGTTCAGGGCATCGCTTCGTTTGTGGGACTGGGTACCCTCTCATCAAGTTGCGACGGTTTATGGCATGCTCGCTTGCGTGATTTGCTCGACGCTTACGACGTACAAGGGGCTGTTGTATGGCGCGTGTGACTTGCTGGACGAACACGTAAGACAGGGTTATGCGGCGATATTCTCTTACATAAGGCCAGCGCCGAGTCGGACTGATCCTAGTCGGCACCAGTGCGTTGTCTTTGCCCAGGGCGACACCCTGCTTATGAGCATTAAGTATTACAATGAGTTTGTCGCGAAGAAGAAATGCTTCATTTTTAGTTCTACATCACTCATGGGTCAATTTTTGGATCGACACGAGCTGCACCTTGCCTCAGAGACTCTAGGCATTAGTCTTTCGCGGCTGCAGGCCGGCGAATATGCCACTCACCCGGAATCACTCCTTAACATGTTTCTGGCGCTGGATAAGCAAGGATACGCACTTTTCGTTTTTGGCGTGACCGACTATACGGAGTACTTTGGAAAGCTCTTTGTCAACAGTCCCTTCGCGTACCGACCCGTTGGGAATGTGCTGCAGGTCATAACAAGCGATTCGGCCCCCTTTGGCATGGATCGGATGTACATCTCCTACGAATCCTATGTACACAACTTGGAAACCTACGTGAACGAACTTCAAACTCGCAGTGTTCCTTCGGAGGTTGTTGATAGCCAGGCTAACCAGGCTCTAATCCTGAATTTGGCGGACTATTCGAAGTTTAGTCACTATTATCCTGTAACACCCGAAGTGGCGGCGGGTATCGAGCGGCGCGCCAGTGCCGTTCAGGCAAATTGGTTGGCGCTTGTCCCACGGGAGTAGGGACTAGTAACTGACCCAGCCGAGCACTTTTCCGACGTGCAGAGCGGCGCAGGCTTCTCTATCGGTAATGCTTCGTGTACCGCGGGGCGGCGGAGAAGCAACGATGTCGGCGACGCATTCGTCCACGGTGCGCCCGAGTGTTGCTAGCCTTTGGAGGTGAAGCAGCGCGACCGGCACTGTGCCACGCTCCCGTTTGCTAGCCATGGCGGGCGCGCGTGGGCCCGGCGCGACGCGCGCGTTACCTGACGGCATCAGGGCACGCGGATCGCCTTGCGTGGCCACGAAGGCGCCGGCCATCATTGGGCTCGCTAGGTCCAGGTCCAGAGGAAACTCCACGCGGTTTGGAGCGGTACCGCGATAGAACGTGGTGACACCGCGGGACCAGGCGCAAAGGGCTGCTACGCGATCGCGACCTTGATCGCGAATCGCGCGAAATACGTCAACGGCGCTGACAAGTCCCATAGCCACTAACGTGTCACCTAGACGGGCCCCTTCGTCGCTTAATCTCAACAGAGCCGCTTCCAGCTCCTTGCGGGTGAGCGCACCGCGCCGCACGAGATACTCACCCAACAATTCATCGCGTTCGGTCGATGCCACGTGGAGCAATCGACCATTGTGCAAGTAGATTTCCTTACGTCGCGGTAGCCCCGTTCGGTCACGGCGCTCGACGAAAAGAGCTCCGGTTTCCACGTTACTACGAAGGCGAGCCAAGATTTGCAGCATCGGTGTTTCGCGAATCGAGGCTTGATAGTCCGGAATCCCCACTTCAAAGAGCCGTCCGGTGGTGGCGGTCGTGGAAGGCATGAGGTGCCGGGAGAGAGACTCAATATCGCGAACCGGCCGATAGTCTTCCCCGAGCAAAGCGACTTCGTCGTCGCCTCGAATATCGCCGACAACAATCATTTCAATGAGCCGCGCCAAAGCGACGTCACTCATGACACGACCGTCCACAAATCGAACCTTCGTCGGAACTCGGTCGGTAGTGGGGACTTCGACGGATGAAGGGGCAGGCTCGCGCAGTTCAAGGCCGCCGGACGAACTTGAAAAGCTGACACCTTTTACGGCACGCATGCGCTCCACGGAATCGCGAATCTGCCCTTGGAGACGCTCAGCCAACTGTGCGCTGTCACCCGCCCAGAGAACCCAAGATGCCAACTCTCGAATCATATCAGACCGAGTCGACTTAATCAGAGCCATTAGGGCCTGGCAGATTTCCGAGGCATTAGAAAACCTTGCCGCGGGGTTCTGCGCGAGCCCTTTAGTGCAAATCTGAAAATGCTCCGGCGGAAGCTCTGCCTCATGTTTGCGCAATGGCTCGATATTTCCGTCGCGTATCGCCAGCAACACCGCCAATTGTCCGCTGCCCGGAAATACGCGTTCGCCTATCAACATTTCACCGAAAATGACAGCAAGCGCGAACAGATCCGCGCGATTGTCAAAGGGATCGCCGGCAATTTGTTCCGGGGAAAGATAGCCAAACTTTCCCCGCAAACCCACCGTAGGCTGTAGCGGGCGGGCGCGCGGCTCAGTAACGCGCGCTATTCCGAAGTCACCCAGCTTTACATCGCCTTGATTTGACAGGTACACGTTTGAAGGCGTGACATCTCGGTGTACAAGTCCCAATGGCAATCCCTGAGCGTCAGTTGCGGAGTGTACTGCCACCAAGGCCTCGGCCACATTGAGGACGATGTGCGACGCCAGTTCAGGCGGGATCCGTCGCTGCTCGGTTTCCGCGCGACGCAACAGACGATAGAGGTCGACGCCCTCGACATACTCCATGGCCAGGTACGATTCTCCCTCGACTTGACCAGCACCGAATACAGTTACAACATTGGGGTGCCGCACGGCTTGATGTAGCTCTGCCTCACGTTCGAGCGCTTCATAAGCCCCGTCACGACCGTCCTGTGACAGCAGGCGCTTTACGACAAAACGCGGAGCGGGGTACTCACCGATCTTCGGTCGAGCGATATAAACTTCGGCGCTGCCTCCGACTGCTAATCGCCGGTCGAGCAGAAACGGGCCAAATGAAATGGGTTGCGCCCCTGCAGTGTCCGAACCTTGACCCGACACGGGACCATTATCGCGGATTTTTCCGACTTTGGGCGACGGCTTGTACCGTAAAGAGAAATCTATCAGTACTCGGGGGCACAATGCCGAGTCCGATCGTTGTTTCAATCTCAAGAGTCGGGCTATTTCTGGTGGCGATCGGGGCCTGGGCTTGTTCTCGAGCTGCGCAAGGCCCATCAGCCGAACTGAGCCCACAATTTCGAGCCCCATCGAGATTGCGCGTCGTCGCTACGGGAGAAGTGGCCGGTACCATCGAGCCCTGCGGATGCGTAGAGGACCAGCTTGGCGGGCTTGATCGATTTGCAACGGCTGTGCAAAAGGCCAGTCGCGATGAGCCAACACTTGTGTTGGAGGCGGGTGCGCTATTCTTTCCTAAAGCCAAGGTCGATGCCGCAGAGCAAGGTGAACTTCTTTGGCGCGCAGAAATCCTAGCCAAAACGCTGCGTTCATTAAAGGCCTTCGCTTGGGCCCCAGGCAGCTCCGATACGGCGTTTGGCACTCAGGTATGCGCGGATTTATCGAAGCGGGCGGCGATGCGAGCGTTGCCCGCGCCCGGCCCGAACGCCCCGATTGCTTCGAGTGGATTCGCTACACCGCGGTACGCCGTCACGGTCCTCAATGGGGTCCGCATTGGAATCTTTGGTTCGACTTCAAAATCCATCGACGGCTCGACAGACGACATTTCAACAAAGATGCGGGCCGCAGCCAAAGAGCTCGACGCCCAAGGCGCCCGGCTCAAAATCGCGCTGCTCAGTATGCCGCCGAGCAAAGCAGTTCAGGCCGTTGAGAAGGTGCCTGCCTTCCAACTGGTCGTGATCGGAGGTAGTGAAGATGTGGGGATGGGCGCTGACAGCGATGGAGCCGAGCCGCAGATGATTGCCACCACGCTCGTCGTGCAACCTCCAAACCACTTACGCGGCTTCGTGTCGGTGGATTTTACGGTGCGCGACGGAATCTTCACGTTTCAAGATGCCACCGGGGTTGGACGGAATCTGGAGCTCCGGGAGTTGTCCCTTCGCATTGCCGAACTGACCGAACGCGTACAAGTGTGGAAAAGACAAAATCAAGCGGCAACTCTGCTGGCTGCGCGGGAGGCTGATCTCAAGCGCTTGAGTGCGCGCTACGCGGAATTGTCAAAGCCGGTCGGGATTCCAACCGCAAGTTACTTTACTGTTCAAACGACTTCCATCGGCAAAGACATAGCGAGCGACCCCGAAGTTCGTCGCACACTGGATGATCTTGGGCGTCGCATCAATCAAACCAATCGGGACAATTTTGCGCATCGCAAGGCGCCACCGGCTGCACCCGACCAATCTGCTTATGTCGGGGTTAGCAGCTGCGAAACCTGTCATGCTAAGCCCGCAAAGTTTTGGCGAACCACGCGACATGCAAGGGCCTATCAGACGCTAGTCGACAAGGACCGTCAATTTACACTGGAATGCGTCGGCTGCCACGTAACGGGATACGAGCAACCGGGTGGGTCCAGTGTCACTGACGTGGCAACCTTACAAAACGTACAATGTGAAAACTGCCATGGTCCGGGCTCGATTCATGCGAAAACCAGCGCCAAAAATGCGATAACCCGCGTACCGAATCGGCAACTATGTGCAACGCGTTGCCATCACTCCCCCAATGCGGCTCCCAATTGGAGCGTCGATGACGCCTGGCCGAGGATTCTTGGACCGGGTCATGGCCAATAAGTGCGAAGATCGGGCCATCAAGGCGCCTTCGCGAATGGCAATATCGTCTTCAGATCTTCGTCGTTGAAGCGTAGTTGCAGGCCTACGAAGTAGTCGCGACGGGTCGTGCTGAAGATGTCGTCTACACCACCCAATAGCCAGAGGCGTGGAATGAATTGGTAGCCGAGCGACACGCGCCAACGCGGCAATACGACTTCTCCGAAACCGAAAATGTCTTGCTGCAATTCGAATCGATCGTCGAGCAGTAATGTGTCAAGACCAATGCCACCGGTCGACTCTTTGATGCCAAATCGACCGACAAAAGGTCCAAAGCGCTGAGCGAATTGCAATGAAAATCGAAACGCATTCGTGGTGACCGTGCGCCGCTCAAAATAGGTGGGCGGTTGGTTGGGGTTGGTGGTCTCCACTGCCGTCTGTTCAAAATGAGTCAAACCCTTGGGGTCGCTGACTATTTCTATGGCGTAGTATTTGTCCTCTCTGGGCTGCAATCTCAGTTGCACGTAACTCTTGACGCTACTGGCAAGAAATTGATAATCCGATCGAAGTTGTACGATGGTTTGAAGTCGCGACAAACCGCCGACGAAGTCACCAACTGTTTCAGTTACCCCTTCGACTTCGTCGATTAGCTTTTCATCTTTCGACAATCGGCCCAAAGTTCCTTGACCCTTTTCGAGGCGGCCGCTAACGGTTTCCAAGTTGGAGAGCGTTTTCTCCAGACTCGAGCTCGCACGATCGACCTTGTCGAGAATGGCCCGGACCTCTCCGGTCTTCTGAGGTTGACCCTCCTCAGTATGCGTCAAAAGTTCGCGAATTTGCTGCGTCGAGTTCTGCACATTCTCCAAAATACGGTCAACTTGAGGTTCGCTCTTCGCCGCTACGGAATCGACCCGAATCAATATGTCTCGAATCGTTTCGCGGTTTTCGCGTACGGTCTCATTGAGCGCGGCGGTCACTTGCGCCAGATTTGCTAACGTTTTTCGCATATTCTCTTGGCCTTCGTCGGTTCCGACGGAACCAGCCAAGGAATGGGACACCCGTTGAACGTCTTTCGAAATTTCCTCAAGATTCTTCATGAGGGTGTCGGTCGTAACGCCCTCGATCACCGTCGGAATTCGATCGCCATCCTGCAACTGGGCACGGCCATCAGTGCCCGGGGAAATTGAAAGGTAGTATTCTCCGAGCAAACTTGAGCTGTTCTTGGATACGGCCGCGTCGACGAACAGAGGGATTCCAGACTGAAGTCGAATGTCGATCCGAGCCTTGCCCTTCTCGAGACGGATCCCCTCAATCGAGCCCACTGGGATACCGGCCACGCGCACTTGAGAAAGCTTGGCGATACCGACGGCGTCGTCGAACAATGCGTAAACGGCGTACCCCTTGCCTCCGCCGGGCCTCTTTTCAATAAATCGATAAATCCCGAACGCAGCTATCCCTGTGGCTACGAAAAAGACTCCAACTTTTGCAGTAGTGATAACGCGGCCCATAATTGGCGCGAATGCGAGCCTACCAGTGAGCTTGCCTCCGGGCGAACTTCATGACCGACGAGCCGATCTTTCCGAATTTCTCGTATCTTGATGCCCCGTCGGCGGCTGCTGCCATCCGGAAAAGGGGTAGTGGCTGCGGAAGGGTTGCCTGGATAGCGATGATCCACTTGGGCCTTTGGGCCTGTTCGCCCCTGGGGCGGGGAGAGTCGGCATTTGCTGGTCCTGAAGCTATCCGACAGAGACTATCGATAGGTTCGGAGCCTCTACTTGTGGCTCAATGGGAGAGCGAGACCCGCTCGCCAAGGGAATCGGCCGTCGATCAAGACCTGACACAACTGCAACAGCTGTGCGGACGCCCGGACGCGGCGCTGGCTTCGGTAGCGACCCGACTAGCAAAAATCCCTGGATTTGGCGCGAGAGTCGACGATCCGGACCGCCTATCTTTCGCATTGCGCGCATCGGGCTCTCCCTATGTTTGGCCCAGGGCTTGGTCGGTGGTGCTGCCCGGGCACCGATTTAATCCCGAATTGGTTTCGACTCGGTTTAGTCGGTGGTTGAGAACCTTCAACGACGGGGGAGAACGCCGCTGTGGTTTGGCGCGCCTTGAGACCGCCGAGAACACCGTATTCGCTGCTGTTGCCTCAGATGTTGTGGCAGATATTCTTAGTCCCTTACCAACGCGGGCACGCACGGGGCAATGGCTGGATTTGCGCGTAAGGCTCCTCAGCGAGGCGTCGGATGCCAAGGTAATCCTGGAGGGACCAAGTAACGAACCTATAGTCGTGCCAGCTAGCCTGAGCCACGGCGAAGTAAGGTCGAGATTTCCAATGTCCGGCCCAGGGGCTTGGTTGGTGCAAGTGCTGGCCACTATGAGCACAGGTCCGCGCCCAGTGGCGGAAGCAGAGGTGTTTGTGGATGAAGAACCTCCAAGGCAACCTGAAAAACGTCCGGCGCCAGGCGAATCGGCCGGAAGACAAGCGGAAGATCCAACCGAGGCCTTGTACTTGATGCTCAACGGATCGCGTGTGAAAGAAGGTAGAAAGTCACTTCCTCGCGACCGACGACTGGACCGCCTGGCAACCGAGCATGCGCAGGCGATGCTCGCCGCGGGGCATATTGGTCATGATGTCGGGGACGGTTCGCCCAAATTTCGCCTCGAAAACGCCGGAATATTTGCCGCGCTCGCTGGGGAAAACGTGGCCCACGCCGCCGACGCGGCGAGAGCCCACCGCGCATTTTGGGCCAGCCCGTCGCATAGGAGCAACATACTCCACCGTGGCTTCAGAAATGTAGGATTGGCGGTCATCCGTGGGCCGGACGGTACAGTTTGGGCATGTGAATTGTTCGCCGCTCTCGACTGATGGCATGCGCTCGCGATAGGTTCTCATATGAGGAGCCCCCGCTGGGGTTCCGCGGCAAGCTTCGATGTTCGCCCAGACGGTACTTGGAGGGCTCATGCTCAGACTGAAGAGCACGTATGCGTTGGTGCTGATGATATTGGTGATGGGTTTGTTGGCTCGGCCTGCGCGCGCCCAACAGAATTTGTTCTATCTGGATCGCTTACAGATATCCGGTGCACCGAATGATGGGTTCGCCGTATTCCGTCCAAAGATGTATGACAAGACTCGCTTCTACGCTTTTGGAGCGCTTGGCTTATCGTACAATCCGTTGCGAGCGGATACTGTTACGGACTCTACCACGGCTCCGAATATTCAGGACCCAGTCCAAGCGCAGCTCATAACGTATCTGGTTGTCGGCACGGAAGTGGCAAACCGAGTAGGGTTCAACATTGCGTTGCCGATTTTGACTTACGCTTCCTACGGGGACAACCCGACGGCACAACAGGTGCTGGAGAGCGCGAGTGACAAGGTCGCACTCCATGATATGCGATTCGACGCGCGGTTACGCGCCTACGAATCGGACAGCCACACGACTCGCCTTGGCTTGGGCGCGGCAATTTTTGCACCCATCGGCAATAGCTCGGGTGCATTCGCCGGCGACGCCCAAACCTCGTCTTGGTTCTTCGGTTCCGGTGAAATCGATTTCGGCAAGTTCTTCATTGCCGCCAACTTGGGTCCGCATTTTCGTCCGACTCACGGGATAAACGGTGCACATGGCGTGTTGGCCGTTGGCAACGAACTGCGCTGGACTTTTGGTGCTTACGTACCGCTACGCGATGATCGTATACGGCTGGGGCTAGAATTGTTTGGAAGCACCGGGCTAGAAACGTTGTCTAACAATCAGGCCGCGGGAGACCAAAAAACGCTATTCGGAGCTCGCAATTCAGCTGCGGAGTGGCTCGCTCAAGGTCGATTCCTCTTAGACCAAAAGGGACATTGGGCGACAATGGTAGGCGTCGGAACGCGTCTGACTGGTGGCTACGGGGCACCGGACCTTCGTATTATAGCCTCGCTTGGCTATTGGTTTACGCTGAGCGACAAGATTCCGAAGAGCGGCGCACCCCGCTACCTGGTCGAAAACGTCGATGATAAGGTGTCCGATCGCGATGGCGACGGCTTCCCGGACGACATCGACAAGTGTCCAGATTTAAAAGAAGACGGCAAACCACCGCATCCTTCTGATGGCTGCCCTGCCGATGCGGATCGCGACGGCGACGGAATCCCGGATTCTGAAGACGCATGCCCAGATGTCCCCGAAGATAAGGACGGCATCCAAGATCAAGATGGTTGCCCGGAAGACGATGCGGACAACGACGGAATCCCAGATGCTCAAGATCATTGTCCAACTACTCCCGGACATGCCTCTAAGATCGCAGAGAAGAACGGATGTCCTTCGCTGATATCGTTCAAGGATGATGGCGAGATTCAGCTGCTGGAGCCCATCCAGTTCGAAACCGCCAAGTCGACAATCAAGCAGGTCAGCTACCCGATTTTGGACGAGGTTGTCGCTCTTCTCAGTTCACGGAAGGACCTCAAGATTGGAGTACATGGGCATACGGACAGCGTGGGTTCGGACGAGATGAACCTACAACTCAGCAAGGATCGAGCTGCGTCTTGCGTACGCTATCTGGTTGCAAAGGGCATCTCGGCAGGCCGGTTGCAATCCGAAGGATTCGGAGAAACGAAACCGATCGCTACCAATGATACTCCCGAGGGTCGGGCCAAGAACCGCCGCACGGAATTCAAGGTGATTCCGTAGCGCAGGAGCGTCGGAAATCGCAAAGGCGAGGTTGCCCCGAGCAGCCTCGCCTTTAGTGTTCTTACTGCGGCAAATTCCTTACTTACTGTGCGCAGGCATCTTCGCCTCTTTAAACACGACGTGCTTTCGGACGACGGGGTCGTACTTCTTCAGTTCGAGCTTGCCCTGCGTCGTGCGCTTATTCTTCGTTGAGTAGTACATAAAGCCCGTACCAGCGGAAGAAACCAGACGAATGTTGTCGCGCATAACGGCCAGCTGGTACCACGCTTAACATCGCCCCGCAAGGCGAGGCACCCCCGACGAGGCCGGCCAACAAGTCTCTATAGGCGCCTGTGGCTGGGGCCTGTGCTCATGGCGGCGGCTCGGTTGAGCTCCTTGTTCCTGTTCGTCGGCTGCTCGGGGGGTCTTGGTCGCTGGGGTCCACGTGAACCATTACCGATGTTGAGG
>Ga0075520_1000070_pt1 | contig 32273 bp, 25 predicted proteins | sample NGEPerB_FD_75100 | JGI IMG/M metagenome (GOLD analysis project Ga0075520, IMG submission 75100) | Arctic peat soil microbial communities from the Barrow Environmental Observatory site, Barrow, Alaska, USA - NGEE PermafrostAB12-B | ecosystem: Environmental > Terrestrial > Soil > Wetlands > Peat ... | reverse complement strand
CTAGTGCAGCAATTCTATTGAATTGATGCGCTAGAAAATCGCGAAGCGATTTTGGGTTTGGGCGAATGCCCAACATAATTAGGATAGTAGCGCGATTGGCCGCAAAGCGGCCGGGGCCGAAGGACCCATCACTTCAGTGGAATCGCGCTACTAGGCAGATTTGTCGCGCATCTCTGAGCGCTTCTTTGCAAGTTCGGGGATTACCCGAGCCACGCGCTGATGAACGACCTCTTTGACTAGGGCCAACAGCGACTCTTCGTCCGCCGTTTCGGACAGGATTCCGAGGGGCAACTGGAAACCACCCTTATCAGCGCGACCGCCTCCATAGGGCCGCCCTTGGGTATCTTCACCGAATGCATTTAGCATGAATGCAGCTGGATCTACGCTTGCGCTATTGGTGCGAAGCGAACCGTCAATGCGACCTTCAACAATCCCGTACACGAGCACTGTGTCAATGTCTTCTCTGCGCATGATGTAGTCGGCCGCAGTTGGTATCGCATCGCGATTGGCTGGCAGAACACGGCCAACACCGGCGATTGCGAAATCGCGGATTACCTTGAGGTCGTCCAGAGCGGATTTTAGGGCATCCATGGTCTCGGCAGTCATGCGCCGTCTCCCGACACGACTCAATGCCTCCGCGTCGCAGTGGGGCTTTAGATACGCCGCCGCGCGGAAGTCCGGCGGAGTAGCCAGGGCAAAGTCATCTGTGTCCGTCTGAATCCCGAAGAACATCGCCGTTGCAGTGGCACTGTCACTACGTCCACCTCCGTTGAACGCTCCAAGGCCCAGTTCCATGTACTCGGCGTATATCGAACAGGTCGCGCCGACATCCGCGCGAATGTCTACGAAGGGGGCTTTGGGCATCGTCGCCAGCCGGTGATGGTCGACGACTGTCAGCAGCTGGATTACTTTCGGGACTTCGATGCTGGACTCGGTCGCGCTGGCATCGACCAATGACAGGTACCCGAATTCCTCGAGGTCGGCCGTCTCGCCGACTCGCGTCATTGAAATGTTTAGGACCTTCACGAGAGCCCGATTCTCCGAGCGAGATAGGGGCAGAACGTGTGCAATCGTCGCGGTCACGCCCAGCTGTTCGCAGATGCGCTGGTGAGCCAGGGCACTCCCGATGGCATCGGGATCCGGATGCCCTCCGAGTAGTATAATTAGTGGCTTGTCCGTCGCCTTGGATAGTGTGCGTTCAAGCTCCTCACGCTTAGTGTTGTTCGACATGGTAGGTTGCGAGCTCGAATCTACGGCAATGAACGGCACTCGGGCTCGAATGATTCGAGCACCGGACAGCGATGCACGTTACGCTGCAACTGCGATGGGCACGTCCATGGCGTGGTCAACATTCGACTCTCTTCGGTTTTCGAACGAGCAGTGAGGCTGTCAGCAGTCGGGATTGCCATCGCGTGTCGGATGAACATTATTACCGGATTTTGCGGAGGCGCAGTCAACGCAACATTTTATAAGGCGGAATTTGGCCGACTGGCAGGTATTATACTCAAAACCTTGTGAGTGACTGAAAATATAAAACATAAGTAGTTACAGATAGTTGGAAGAAGTAGAACCCAAAAAATACAAGGGATGTCCCAAATGACGCTTGACCTTGGCCGTATCGCACCTCACAAAAGGTCCGATCATGAGGGCTTCAACAAACGCTGAGAGTTCAAGGGCGGCTGCAATTGCGGCCGGCCAGAACGCAGCGTTAAGCCTCATTCGACTTTCCATCGTACTCGTACTTTGTTCGGGTGCGACGGTCGTCTGAGCTTGAGACAAAATCGAAGCCTGCGACCCTCGCACCCAGCCAGGTGCGGGGGTTTTTCAATTTTAACGTCCCCAATGCCGCAAAATTTTCACCTCCTGCTAGGAGACAGCCAGTGACCTCATCCCCCACCCCATCACAGAACACCGCCCCGGCTAAGATCATGGACGCCCCATCAGCCGCGTCGTCCACAGATCCCTCACCCGTGGAGTTGAACCGCGTCTGCACCGGATCCGAGATACTTTGGGAAACGCTGATTCGCGAAGGCGTCAGCGTCATGTTTGGCTATCCCGGCGGCGCCATCATGCCTGCCTATGACGCCCTGCCCAAGTATCCGCAATTGCACCATGTACTGGTGCGCCACGAACAGGGCGCCGCTCACGCCGCCGAGGGTTATGCGAGAGTTAGTGGAAAGGTTGGAGTGGCAGTAGCAACGTCTGGGCCCGGAGCCACGAACCTGACGACGGGCATTGCCAACGCAATGTTGGATTCAATACCCATCGTCTGCATCACCGGTCAGGTGGCTTCCGCACTGCTCGGTTCGGACGCGTTTCAAGAAGTCGATATCACTGGGGTGACCCTTCCAATCACCAAGCACACCTTCCTGGTGACGCGCCCCGAAGATATTATGCAGGCGATAAAAGAAGCGTTTTACATTGCGATCTCCGGTCGCCCAGGGCCCGTCGTCGTAGACATAACGAAAGACGCCCTCCAAAAATCAGCAAACTTCAAATGGGATGCTTCGCCCGTGAAGCTTCCGGGTTATCGCCCCGAGCATCGGCCGCTACCTGCTGATCTTCAGCGCGCCGTGGAAATGATCCACGCTGCAAAAAAACCGATTATCTTTGCCGGTCACGGCGTCGTGCGCTCTGGAGCAACGGGGCTGTTACTCGAATTGGTTCGAAAGACGGATATTCCAGTCGCAGCCACCTTGCTGGGCCTCACGGGCTTCCCGGCTTCGAACCCGCGGGCTTTGGGCATGATGGGCATGCACGGGGAAGCTTGGGTCAACAAGGCGATTCAGGAGAGCGACTTGATTGTCGCGCTTGGCATGCGCTTCGACGATAGGGTGACGGGGAATTTGAAGACCTACGCTCTCAAAGCCAAGAAGATCCACGTCGAGCTCGACCCGGCTGAAGTAAACAAACTCGTGCACGTCGACCTGCCACTTATTGGCGATGTCCGAGAAATCTTGCAGTTACTGGTGCCGCACGTTGAATATCGCGATCGCAGCGAATGGCTCTCGCACATCGATTCGCTCCGCGGAAAAAGCGCCGTCATTGACATCAAACATATGCCTGATAATGGCAAATTGTTTGCGGCCCACGTTATCCACGATCTTTGGAGGCTTACTGAAGGCAAGGCTATCGTCGTGACGGATGTGGGCCAACATCAGATGTGGGAAGCCCAATATTATCGGCATGATTTCCCGAATAAGCTAATAACGTCGGGAGGTCTCGGCACGATGGGTTTTGCACTGCCTGCCGCATTGGGTGCGCGCTTTGCCTGTCCGAATGAAGAAATCTGGGTTATTGCTGGGGACGGCGGGTTTCAGATGACTCAAGCCGAGCTTCAAACCTTTGTGCAAGAAGGCAAGAAAGTGAATATTGCCATTATCAACAATGGCTATCTGGGCATGGTGCGCCAATGGCAGGAGTTCTTTTACGGTGGGCGCTACGTGGCAACCCCAATGTCGAGCCCGGATTTCGTGAAGCTGGCAGACGCCCATGGCCTGGTGGGTTTTAGAGTTACAAAACGCAGCGAAGTTGATGAGGCGGTGCGCCGTGCCCGTGAAACACCTTGCACGACAATCATCGATTTCCGCGTGGAACAAATGGATTCCGTATACCCCATGGTTCCAGCAGGCGCCGATCTGGACGCGATGATTCGTCGGCCTGAGGCTACCCCGGCAGTGGCAGAGCATAACCCGATCTACGAGACCGGAAAGGACGAGTGAGTCATGGCTGCATTATTACGAACATTGGTGGCTTATGTCGAAGATAAGCCTGGTGTACTAAATCGCGTGGCTTCCTTGTTTCGACGACGCGGCTACAACATTGCCTCACTCAATGTTGGGCGGACTCACGACACCGGTGTGTCGCGCATGACGATCGTTGTCGAAGGAGATGCGCGTGTTTCGCATCTTATGGAAGCTAATCTGTACAAGCTGGTGAATGTACTTTCCGTGGAAGACATCACGGAAACACCGGCGGTGGTGCGCGATATGGCCCTAATAAAAATCGCCGTTCTGGCTGATAGACGGGCTGAAGTGCTGCAACTCATCGAAGTCTTTCACGCGCGGGTGGTGGACATTTGCCCGGCGACCCTAATCGCCGAGATTACGGGCTCGCCGGACAAAATCGACGCCTTCGTGGAAGTCTTGAAGCCCTATGGCATCTGCGAGATGGTTCAAACCGGCCGAATTGCCATGACGCGAGGCGTCGAAAGTGACGCCTCGCGAATCTCAAACGGACAAGTTTCTGAAACGGTGGTAACGGCAGCCTGAAGGCCGAGGCATCCGTTGACCGCGTGAAGGTTCGAGCCTGTTGGTAGCCGCATTTTGGGCTTGGAAATTAAGCGGAGAACCTCTGGAGAATATCCATGGACGACAGTAGTCAGCCCCAAGCAGACGACGAAACCGTACGCATTTTCGACACCACTTTGCGCGACGGAGAACAGTCGCCTGGCGCCACGCTCACGTCGGATGAAAAAGTGGAAATTGCACGCGCTCTGTCTCGGCTGGGCGTCGATGTCATTGAAGCAGGGTTTCCCGCCGCTTCGCCGGATGATCTTGAAGCGGTGCGACGCATCGCCGCGACGGCTGGCATCGAGGATGTATCCGCGCGCATTCTGAATCTGCCTCCGATTATTTGCGGTCTTGCTAGAGCCAATTCCAAAGACATCGACCGCTGCTGGGAAGGTGTGCGTGGTGCGCGTCGTCCGCGCATTCACACGTTTCTGGCCACATCGCCAATTCATCGCGAACACAAGCTCCGAATGACTCGCGAACAGGTCATTGAGCGCGCAAGGGATATGGTGACTTATTCTCGGAGCCTTTGCGGTGATGTCGAGTTCAGCGCGGAAGATGCCGGGCGAACCGAACCAGAATTTCTGTATGAGGTATTGACCGCCGTAATCGCAGCGGGAGCATCGACCCTTAATATTCCCGACACGGTCGGGTACACGTTGCCCGACGAATTCGGCCATCTAATTACGGGGATCGTAAGGAACGTGCCCGGTATTGAGAAAACCACAATCAGCGTTCACTGTCACAATGACCTGGGTCTGGCTACTGCCAACACCTTGGCAGGAATTCGCGCGGGTGCCCGTCAGGCGGAAGTGACCGTTAATGGAATCGGCGAACGCGCTGGTAACTCGGCCATGGAAGAAGTCGTAATGGCACTGCGGACTCGACACAGCTTGGTACATTTGCTGACCCATATCGACACGACCCAACTCTGCAAAGTGAGCAAACTCGTCAGCACCCGCACCGGTGTCGTAGTGCAGCCCAACAAAGCAATCGTTGGAGCTAACGCTTTCGCCCACGAAGCCGGAATTCATCAAGACGGCATGCTCAAACACCAAACCACCTACGAGATCATGCGGCCGGAAACGGTTGGCGCCGCCAAGAGTGTCCTGGTGCTCGGCAAACATTCGGGGCGCCATGCTTTTGGAGTGCGCCTACGTGAACTCGGGTTCCCTTTGTCTGACGAAGCCCTTGAAGCCGCATTTGCGCGCTTCAAGGTCCTTGCCGATCGCAAGAAGACCATAACCGACGCTGATCTTGAAGCCCTGGCCGCGGACGAAGTCGCGCGTGGTCCTGAGCGCTATGCGCTGGACGCCGTCCAGGTAACCTGTGGAACGAGCGGGCTGCCCACCGCATCCGTCCGGCTTCGCACACCCGATGGAAAACTTCTTACAAGCGCGGCGATAGGCACCGGTCCCGTACACGCGGTATTTACCGCCATCGACCAGCTTGTAGAGGCACCCGCTGAACTTATTGAGTACTCGATCAACGCGGTCACGGAAGGCATAGATGCTCTCGGCGAAGCGAGCGTTCGCGTTCAGGCCAAGACGGTCGATCGGACGCGAGTTAATCCGCAGCATGAACCACATGCCAGTATCTTTCACGGCCACGCAGCGGACACCGACGTGATCGTAGCCAGCACCAAGGCCTACCTGGTTGCACTAAACCGACTGCTCGCGGCAGTGGAAAACGCCAAAGAAGCCAAAGAAGCCAAAGAAGCCAAAGAAGCCAAAGTCTACTCCGAACGTCCAGAACCGGGGGCCAGCGTTTAACCATGAAACCACAATCTCCTGAGCCTTCAGAATCACAGCTTGTACGCGTATACGATACGACCCTTCGTGACGGCACGCAGCGCGAAGGCATATCACTCACCGTTCAGGACAAGCTCAAGATCGCACGGCGCCTGGATGCTTTCGGAGTCGGCTTTATTGAAGGTGGCTGGCCTGGCTCGAACCCAAAGGACGTTGAATTCTTCGAGCGCGCTCGTGACCTCGAGTGGAAAACGTCTCTGCTCGCTGCTTTCGGTTCAACACGGCGCTCGAAGTCCACGCCCGAGGAGGATCCCAGCACTCGGGCGTTGATTGATGCCCATGCGCCGGTATGCACGATCTTTGGTAAGACGTGGAATTTGCACGTGACCGAAGTTCTGCGCACAACACTCGACGAAAACCTACAGATGATCGAGAGCACCATTTCATACCTGGTATCGGAAGGTCGCCGCGTCATCTACGACGCCGAGCACTTCTACGATGGGTATGCTGCGGATGCAGCTTACGCCATGGAAACTTTGAAGGCGGCCGTGCGAGGTGGCGCCGAAGTCATCGCGCTTTGTGACACAAATGGTGGCGGTGTCCCCTGGCGAATCGAGCAGGCAACCCGCGAGGTAATTGCCTCGATTAAGCACCCGGTTGGGATTCACGCTCATGATGATTCGGGCTGCGCCGTCGCAAATAGTCTCGCTGCAATCCGCGCTGGCGCGCGCCAAGTGCAGGGGACCATCAATGGCTACGGGGAGCGCTGCGGCAATGCTAACCTTACGATTCTGATGCCCAACATCGAACTTAAACTAGGGCTAAAGTGTCTTCCCGAAAGCCGTCTGAGGGATCTGGCTCACCTGTCGAATTTCGTCGCTGAAGTCGCGAATGTGGCTCCCGATCATCATATGGCTTACGTAGGGCGCAGTGCCTTTTCCCATAAAGGTGGCATTCATGTGGCCGCGATGCGCCGCAATACGGCGAGCTACCAGCATATTGAACCAGAACTCGTCGGCAATGAGATGCGCGTCGTCGTCAGCGAATTGTCCGGACGTGCAAATGTCCTGAGCAAAGCCGAAGAACTCGGGGTAATAGTCGAGTCGGGTGCCGAGCTTGAAGCCCTGCAAGCTATCAAGGAAGCCGAAGCCAATGGCCTGTCTTACGAGAGTGCTGAAGCAAGCGTTGCCCTCTTGCTGATGCGCCGAAAACCCGACTACGTGTCCTATTTTAGGGTTCTCGATTTTCAGGTAATGGTTGGTCAGCGTCAGGGTTCTGGACCTTATGCAGAAGCCGTCGTCAAAATTCAGGTTGGTTCGCAGATCCTGCACACCGCAGCGGAAGGGACTGGCCCCGTCAGTGCCTTGGATGTGGCGCTTCGAAAGGCACTAGCCCCCGTATACCCGGCGATTCATGGAATTCATTTGGCCGACTATAAGGTGCGCATATTGGATGGTTCCCAAGGCACGGGCTCAATTACCCGCGTGCTTATAGACAGCCGAACTGAGTCCAAGGAATTCACGACCGTCGGAGCGTCGTCCAACATTATCGAGGCGTCGCTTCAGGCTCTGTTGGACAGCCTGGAATATGGCCTGGTCGACAGCGGAATTCGACCTTCCGACGCACTGCAGGCCTCGAGTAGTGCAAACCAGACACGGGCATCAAGTCCCGCGAGTTAATCGGCCTGTCACCCAGGCGGGGCTTTGGCGACCTTTTTCCTGGCTTTATACTTAACCATGGTTCATAGTTAACCAATGGCAGCAATTCGCTCGGCTCGGATTCACGCTGCAATCACCTGTCTGCAGCGGCTGACTGATGTATTTCAGGAGCGGCGACGACAGCTCGCGCGGTCCGTCGGTTTGTCAGAGCAGCAATGGGCCGTTATCGAGCAGATCTCAACTGAGCATTTTATGCCGAGTATGTTCGCCAAAAGCCGGGCAAGTTCGGCGGCCGCGGTCTCGAAGATACTGCGCCAGCTAGTGGACAAGCAACTCGTAATATCTCGAATCGATGTTAGCGACGCTCGACAGCGTCGCTATGAGCTCACGACCAAAGGTCAACGGACGATAGCAGCACTACGACACCAGCGCGAATTGGCAATTGAGTTTGTATGGGCTCCCTTGGCTGGACGAGATGTTGACACCTTTACGGATTTTGGCACTCGTTTATCGGACCGACTCGAGAGCTACGTTTCGGAATTAAATGGATAAGGAGTTGTAAGCCTATGGGCAAATCACTGTACCAAAAAGTCTTCGAAGCGCATACCGTTGCCCGACTACCCTCGGGACAGTATCAGCTGCTAATGGGGCTGCACCTGATTCATGAAGTAACGTCTCCACAGGCTTTTAGTATGCTGGAAGAGCGGGGCTTGTCGGTGTTGTTCCCTGACCGCACCTTTGCGACGGTCGATCACATTATTCCAACCTCCAGCCAGCTGCGGCCGTTTCAAGACTCCCTCGCGGAACAAATGTTAGTCGCGCTGGAAGGAAACGTCGGGCGCCACAAAATACGCTATTTTGCGCCGGAACGTGGCGAACAGGGCATCGTTCACGTAATTGGCCCAGAGAATGGGCTAACACAACCGGGTATGACAATTTGCTGCGGCGACTCGCACACGGCCACGCACGGGGCCTTCGGTGCCATTGCATTTGGCATAGGCACCTCACAGGTGCGCGACGTCTTGGCCACGCAGACTCTATCGATGGCAAAGCTGAAGGTGCGCCGAGTTGAAATTAGTGGCCAGTTGAAACCCGGCGTTAGCGCCAAGGACGTTACGCTGTACGTAATCAATCGGTTGGGCGTCAATGGTGGCGTAGGTTTTGCGTACGAGTATGCGGGTGACACAATTGAGCGAATGAGCATGGATGAGCGAATGACGGTCTGCAATATGGCTATCGAAGGCGGCGCCCGTTGCGGTTACATCAATCCTGACCAAACAACGTACAAGTATCTGCAGGGTCGTCCATACGCTCCGAATCTCGAGAACTGGGCTCAGGCATTAACCTACTGGGAGTCAGTAAGGAGCGACATTGATGCCGTGTACGATGACGTGGTGAGGTTTCGTGCCGAAGACATCGAACCCATGGTGACTTGGGGAATATCCCCCAGCCAATCCGTTCCTGTCACTGGCAAAGTGCCTCAAATTACGGAATTTGAGCTACACGAGCAGGACAGTGTAAGAGAGGCGTATCAGTACATGGGCGTACAACCGGGCACCCCCGTGGCAGGACAGAAGATAGACGTGGCATTCATTGGTTCGTGTACCAATGGCCGCCTCAGCGACTTTGAAGCAGTCGTCCGTGTTCTTTCGGACAAGAACTTCAAAGTTGCGCCGCACGTGCAGGCCTTGGTGGTGCCTGGTAGCATGAAAGTTAAGAGCCAAATGGAGTCGCTTGGCTGGGACAAAGTATTCACGCAGGCCGGATTCGAGTTTCGCGAGGCGGGTTGTTCTATGTGTTTGGCGATGAACCCAGACAAATTGTCGGGCAATCAGGTTAGCGCGTCTTCGTCGAACCGAAATTTCAAAGGTCGGCAAGGTTCTCCAACTGGCCGCACACTGCTGATGAGCCCAATCATGGTTGCCGCAGCGGCCATTGCTGGGGAGGTTACGGATGCGCGGCAACTATTTAGAATCTTCAACTAAAGTTTTAAGGGCAGGAGTGTAAGCCATGCAAGACAACAAGCGAATATCCTTGAGCGGCTCCGCAATCGTACTGCGCGGCAATGACATTGATACGGATCGGATAATTCCAGCAAGATACCTGCGCACAGTCGTATTCGAGGGTCTGGGTGAACACGCCTTTGAGGACGATCGATCACAACTCAAAGAACTAGGCAAGATACACGCCTTTGACGATCCTAAGTTTTGTGAGGCAGAGATTTTACTTGTAAACAAGAATTTTGGCTGTGGTTCGTCTCGCGAGCACGCCCCTCAGGCTATCAAACGTTGGGGGCGTGGAATTAAAGCAATCGTGGGAGAAAGTTTCGCCGAAATTTTCTATGGCAACTGCGTTTCCTTGGGGATCCCTTGCGCGATTGTAGATTCGACAACCCTGGATCGACTTATGACCGTGGTGGAAAACGAGCCGCAAACCGTAGTCACATTGGACGTGCAAAACAAAAAGTTAACCGGGGCTTCAATTTCAGCATCGTTTGAAATGGTTGAAGGCGTCCGGCAACAGTTGCTCGAGGGACGCTGGGACACCACAGCCGAGTTGTTGGCGAATAAGGAAGCCATCCTGACGACAGCAAAAATGTTGCCTTACTTTGTCGCGAACTAGTAGCGCGATTCATCAGAACTGATGGGTCCTTCGGACCGGCCGCTGCGCGGCCATCGCGCCACTAGCCTTATTTTCTTGGGCATTCGCCCAAACCCAAAATCGCTTCGCGATTTTCTAGTCCATCGATTCAAGAGAATCGATGGACTAGGCCAAACGTCCTGCGGCAGGGTCTAGCTGTCTTGACTTGCCCTATCGAGTAACCAAGACCGTGTATTCGTGCGCGGCAAATCGGCTGCTTTTGCCTGCAAGATGGGCTGTAGGTGAAGGTAACCAGAGATTTTCGCACCGACCTGGTCGGCGGCCAATGAGCCGAAGTTTCGCCCTTTTTTGTGCCAAGCACCTCAGCAGGGACATTGGCGTCGCCGCAAACGCCGTCCGAATCCGTATAATGGGCGCTCTTGATGATAACCACAGCCGAACCATTGCCGCATCTGCACGTATCAGGCGCCGGATCGACGGATACTGGGCAACGACGACGCCTTAATGAAGACAGATTTGCCGTTCGGGATGATTTGCTTACTTATCTTGTTTGTGATGGCGCGGGTGGGCATAACGCTGGAGAAGTTGCTGCGGCCCTCGCTGCACGCTCAATCATTAATTATCTGGCAGCAACCAGTACTGAAGCTAATGACTTGCCCGAATTTGACCGGTTTGGGATCCCCAATGGAGCCAGGCGACTTTCCGCTGCCGTGCACAAGGCCAATCGCGATATCTCGGAGATTTCTCGCACTTCGCATCAGCATCGGGGGATGGGGACAACGGTTGTGGCCATTGCGTTTACGCCGCGGTCCGGTCTGATGCACATCGCCCACGTGGGCGATAGCCGTTGCTACCGCCTTCGTTCGCGGCATTTGGAATTGCTAACCCAAGATCACTCGTTGTTGACGGACGTCCTTGAATATCGGCCGGATCTTGACGATACAAAGCTGGATCGTATTCCGCGAAATATTATAACCCGCGCCTTGGGTGTTAGTGACGAATTACGGGTAAGTGTACGATCCCACCCCGTTGTCTCAGGGGATCGCTATCTGTTGTGCTCAGACGGTCTGAGCGGTCCCGTTCCGACGCCTTTCATGGCGGAACTGTTGAAACTGGACGAATCCGCGGAACTCGTCGCAAAGCATTTAGTCCTCGCTGCCAACGCCGCGGGAGGTCCCGACAACATCTCGGCCGTTGTGGTGGATTGCTCCACCGGCCCCGATACTGCATTACCCTTCGGTCCCACGGAACCACCACCTCCACCGAACAGCGATTCCAACGATGACCCCGAGCTGCTAATTGTGGGTAGCGAAGAGATTGAACTTGACGACCACAGTTCCGATGCATTCATCAGGGCTCTGACCGAGGTCTACGGACGCAAATGAGCCTGCCAACCGTGTCGTCACCTGAGTCTGAATTCCTTTTACCCACCGAGCCTCCCATCACGTGCCGAAACCTTGCACCGCTGGGTGGCCAATTGGGCTGCGAACCGGAGGACTTTCGAGTCGACGAGATCCCCGCATACGAACCCTGTGGCTCAGGCACACATCGGTACGTGCGACTGCGTAAGCGCCTACTGACAACACCCGAGTTAGTTCACATAGTCGCGCGGGCCGCCAACGTACACGAATCGAGCGTGGGTACCGCAGGCATGAAAGACAAGTATGCGGTGACGACTCAGTGGCTTAGTCTCCCGATGCCGTGTGCCCCTGTAAGCGAATGGACAATTCCCGAGACCGTCGAAGTCTTGGAGGAGAGCCTGCACACCAACAAGCTTCGCACCGGGCACCTACACGGAAATCGCTTTACGATTCGCCTCATAAATCTCGATATCGACGCTAAAGCTCGGTTTTTAGCCCTCTGGTCGCGCATAGAGCGAGGGATCTTGAACAGCTTTGGCGAGCAACGCTTTGGACACGGAGGCTCGAATCTGCAACGAGCCATGGACTGGTTACAGGGTCGCTTTCAACTGCGCGGCCCGAAAGCGCGATTTTTGAAGAAGCTTTACCCAAGCGTCATACAAGCTGAAGTTTTCAATCGTTACTTAATTCGTCGTATGGAGGCATCGCTTGATGAGCCATTGCCCGGTGAAGTGGTCCGTCTCAAAGGCAGCGGGGCCTGTTTTGTCGTCAAGAACCAAGCAGACGAGAAACCTCGATGGCACTTGGGTGATATTCTGCCAACGGGTCCAATGATTGGCGCCAAAGCCTACCCTGCAGCACAAAGCAATGCTCTCGCCATGGAACAACAGGTCGCAAGCGATCTTGGCCTAGAGGGCGAGCTTCTCGCGCGTCTGAATGTCGAAGCTCCCGGTACTCGGCGGGACCTGTTACTCTTTTTGGATGGACCTACCTTTGAATGGCTTGAAGACCAAAGCCTAAGCATCAGCTGTGCTCTCCCCGCCGGCGCTTATGCAACTCAAGTTCTTCGCGAACTTACACAGGAGCCCTGGCTAAAATCAGGACGAACCAAAGCCAACCCGGAAATAGGCCTGAGGGCCGGGAGTGACCTTGGGGTATAATCCTCGGTCATGCTCGTCTGCACCGCCGAACTTCTCGCCCAATTGAACAATGATCAGATCGACGCGCTCGTCGAACTCATGCTGTTGGCTGCATCGGCCGATGGAGAGCTCAGCATTGAGGAGATCGATCAACTTCAGAAGTGCCTGCTCGAAGTCGACGAGCTTTGGATGACACACATTGATTTGGAACGACGCCTGCGCGAGGCCCACAATCGCATTTCCGGCAATGAGCGAGCGCAGCGTTTGACCACCGTCAAATCGACCCTGTCTGCCGCTAATTTTCGTAAAGCCGGTCTCGAATTGGCGATTCGCGTAATGGCGTCCGACGGAATCGTAAGAACGAGCGAACGCGAGCTCATCCTGGAAACCGCTGAGGCCCTTGACATCGATCGGGAAGTCGCCGCGGATATGGTCAAAGCCATCGCGGGTTAGTGCTTTTTTTGAGGTGATCCCACGTGGACACCATTACACCATTTGGGCAATTTCTAGCCTATTTACCGTGATTGGAGGCCTATGGAATTGAGTATTACCCAGCAAGTGTCCTACTCTCGCTCAGAGCTACTCCTGCGCACCTTCTTCGGCGGACTCTATATTTTGGTCCCACACAACATACTACTGTTTTTCGTAAGAATTTGGGCGAGCATTGTGCACTTCATAGCTTGGTGGGCTATTCTGTTCACCCAGCGGTATCCGGAGTCTTTCTTTGAATTTAACGTCAAGCTCCTAGACTGGACTACTCGTTTGAACGCGTCCCTGTATAATTTGGTGGACGGTTACCCGGCAATTGGCATTGGCGGAAGCCACCCGGGAATTACGCTGCACGTTCCCTACCCGGAGCACCTGAGTCGAGGCAAATTGCTCCTCCGCACGTTTCTCGGCATATTCTATGTGACCATACCGCACGGGATTTGCCTCATTGGTCGTGGATTCGCCACAAGTTTCTTGCTGACGCTGTCCTGGTGGTCAATCCTATTTACCGGCAATGTCCCAGCGATTTGGTTTGAATTCAATGTCGGAACGCTACGTTGGATAGTGCGGCTCAATCTCTATATGACAAACATGACGGACACTTATCCACCTTTCTCTGGCAAACCAAATCCTGACTGAGCCTGGGCCGCCGCGCACCCCTCCCCTTTTAGGAGCCCCTGTGAATCAATCTTTTGTACTGCCGCAGCCCGATGAAGTTTCCAAGCGCGAGAAAGAAGACGCCATGGCGGCGTACTTGATGAACTTTGCCGCTTGGGGGGCGGGGCTTCCCCTGCCCTCCCTCAATCTAGTTGCTGCGGCAATTTACTTCCTGATTAATCGAAAAAAGAGCCGGTTTGTAGCATTTCATTGTTTTCAAGCCTTCACTTCACAGTTGCCCACTACTTTGATAAACATCGTGGGCGTTGGCACATTCGTAGATTTTGTCTTGATTCTCAATCGCCCACTGCCGCGCTTCTTCTGGCCGTATGTGGGGTTCGCCGCATTGATGAACCTGCTTTACCTTTCCGTGAGCATTTATGCGTGCGTGCTCGCTGCTAAGGGTCGGGTCTACTATTTCTTGGTTTTTGGTCGGTGGGCATATGCCAAATACTACGGGCCAAATGCTGTGCCTTTAGACGGCGGTGCACCACGTCCAAACTTACCGCCGGCTGGGTTTTGACGTGCGCATACTCCGTGAATTATTGTTGCTGATTCTTGTTATTGCAGCGGTGGGCGGTGGCGTACTCGCCGCATGGCAATGGTGGCCGACCCACCACAGCAGCAAACCTGGCTTGCCCCATGACGACAGCATGCTGTTGGTAGGAGCTGAAGGTAAACTGAGGGATCTGATTCGAAAAGAGGTAACGCTGGATGCCGTGAGGGAATCTGCTGTTACTGAAGGAATCCGCCGAATCCAAGAACGACTTTCACGAGCAACGGGCAAATTACCTTACCCGCTCGAGATTTATGTGATTGATTCACCCACTATCAACGCCGTGTGTCTTCCGGGTGGTATCATCGTTGTCTACTCAGGTCTAATCCGCAAACTGGAGGCGCCCGAGGAATTGGCAGCGATTTTGGCTCACGAAACGGCTCACGCATTGCACCGCGATTCGATGCACGCGCTCGAGCGCGAACTCGGAATTGCTGCAATTTTTACATTGGCAGGTGGCAGAAGTGACGCATTAACTCTGCGATTGCTGCGTCGCCTTGTTAGCTCAGGCTTCAGCCGCCAACAAGAACAAGAAGCCGATGTGGAGGCTGCGCGCGTGCTCGGCGCATCGGAAATTGATCCCGGAATGCTCGCGGAGTCACTGCGTCATATTCGGCAAACGGACGGAGATGACCCTGTCGTTTTGCAGTACATAAGCACTCACCCGGACATTGACCTGCGGATCAAAGCTTCCGAGGCAACCTCCGCAGCCTGGAAAGGCAAGGCCCGCCCGATTGAAATGGATTGGAAGCAATTTCGATCGCAGTTTCGGCTGCTTCGTTAGCCAATTTGCACAGCGGCCAGATTACACATCCGTGGAATTTTGCGCGAGGATGGGGACAACGAATCGCGGGCAAGCTATGCGGCTATCATCAAACCCGCATTCATGAAGATAAAGTAATAAAAGTCTCTCCTTTAGCCCATTGCTGAGAGTCTCGCTGCATGACTATTAATTCAGTAGATTCTACCTACTAGCTATTCGACGTGCAGGCCTATTGATGCGGTACGGTCCGACGGCCTACGCTCAGATGGCAACAATTGCCGCACATTCAGCTAAACAATCTGCCACCCGCGATTCCTCCAAGTAGCCGCGCGCAGATCCGTTTGGTATGTCGGACCTGAGATTAATGAATAAGATCTGAAAACTGATTCACATGATTGATCGCCTCATAGAGCTTGCTGTCCGCCACCGCGTTCCGACGCTGGTATTTACGGCACTATTTGCTCTATTTGGTGCATACACGCTATCGAGGCTAAAAATTGAGGCCTTTCCGGATGTCACCAATGTCCAAGTGATGGTCATTACCCTGTATCCCGGGCAAGCGGGAGAGGAAATTGAGAAGCAGGTAACCATACCACTGGAACGAGCGCTATTTGGCGTGCCCAGGGTGCTCGTTCAGCGGTCGATTACTTCGTTCGGTTTATCGCAGGTAATTCTTACGTTTGAGGATGGGGTTGACATCTACTTTGCGCGCCAGCAAGTGGCCGAGCGACTTGGTGCCGCAGAAATGCCGGAAGGCGTGATACCAGAGCTCGGACCCAATGACACTCCTGTCGGTCAGATTTATCAATACACACTCGAAAGTGATCACCACAGTCCAAGCGAACTTCGCAGCTGGCAAGATTGGGTACTTGAAAAAGAGATCAAGCGAATCCCTGGAGTGGCAGACGTAGTAAGTTTTGGTGGATTTCAGAAGGAATACCACGTTTTAGCCGACCCTTCTCGGCTAAAAGCAAATCGACTAGCGCTTAAAGATTTGATCACCGCCGTATCAGGATCAAACGGCGCAACCTCCGGCGGCTACGTTCAATATGGAGAAAGTGAATTCGTTGTCCGTGGACGTGGTTACTTACAAGGGCGCGATGACATCGAGAAGACGGTAATCACAGTACAGGACGGCACCCCCATTCTAGTGCGCAATGTAGCCAAAGTTGCGGAGGGTTATGTGCCTAGGCGCGGAGCGGTTGCACGCGGCGACGCCATTGATTCAATCGAAGGCACCATCTTGCTGCGCCGCGGGGAAAATCCGCGCGATGTATTGGCAAATGTAAGGGTCGCTGTTGAGCACATCAATCGTGACATTCTCCCGTCCGGGATGCGAATTGTACCCTTTTATGACCGAACCAAGTTAGTCCGCACCACGCTCGACACGGTAAGCCACAACATGCTCGAAGGTGCGGCGCTCGTAACTTTCGTGCTTTGGCTTTTCTTGCGCGCCCTGAGTGGATCGCTCGCCGTGGCAGTCACAATGCCTTTGGCGCTGCTCGCCGCCTTCATTGGACTCTATTACTCAGGTGTTCCCGCAAATCTGCTCTCCATGGGGGCGATGGACTTTGGAATATTGCTCGACGGCGCGGTAATTCTGGTGGAAAACGCGTATTCGCGTTTGGCGCACGAGCAACCAGGCCCAGACAAAGTGCCTGAGGTTATAACTTCCGCCGCCAAACAGGTGGTACGGCCCATTTTGTTCTCGATGTCGATCATCGTGGCAGCCATGGTACCCATCTTCACATTGGAGCGCGTGGAGGGGAGAATATTCCGGCCAATGGCGCTGACCTACGCGTTTGCGCTAGCCGGAGCACTCCTTGTCACATTTACAACGGTTCCGGCACTTACGACCGTCCTTTTGAAACGAGCAAAGATAGCCGAGGTCGAGCCGAGGTTTCTGATAATATTACGAGATCGGTATTTGTCAGCCCTTCGCTGGGCGCTCAAACACCCGCTAGTGACTCGCTGCTCAGGTCTCGCAGTACTTGCCGCGGCGATTGCGGTAATTCCCCATTTGGGCACGGAATTCCTGCCGGAGATGAATGAGGGGGATATTCATATTACCGTGACCATGCCCAGCGAAACTTCGCTGGAGCGAGGCGCTCAATTGCTTCGAGACGTGCGTCAATCCTTACTTAAATTTCCAGAGGTCCTAGATGTGCTCACGGAGCAAGGTCACCCCGAAGATGGTACAGATGACGAAGCTGCGAATCAGGCCGAAACATTTGTATTGCTCCGACCACCCGATGAGTGGCGAACCGGCCGCAGTAAAGAGCAGTTGGTCGACGCCATGCGCGCCGAAGTTGAAAAACGCCCCGGTGTGTCCTACAATTTCAGTCAACCCATAAAGGATCGCGTTGAGGAGTCAATTTCCGGAATTCGCGGTCAAATCGTCGTAAAACTTTACGGTGAAGACTTGCTCTTGATGCACCACAAGTTGGAGCAAGTTGACAAGGCCATCTCGGCCGTGCGCGGTGCGCGCGACGTGGAAATTTATCGCGCTGGGACAGCACAACATATCGTTGCAGATATCGACCGGGATGCCACCGCGCGGCTTGGGGTTCCGGTTCGAGATGTTGAGGCAGCACTTGAAAGCGCGTACGGTGGCACATTGGCAACCGCGCTTTGGGAGGGCGAGCGGAAGGTGGGCGTCCGAGTCAAGTTCCCAAGCTCATCAGAAGGGGACACGCATGCCGTAGGGCGGCTGGAAATACCGGTGCTAGGAACGCGCGTACTCCTGTCGTCGCTTTCAAACGTACATGTCGATTCTGGTCGCACGCAAATCAATCGCGAACAAGGGGGTCGCTTTTTAGCGCTTAAGTGCAACATTGCAGGTCGAGACATGGGCTCCTTCGTGGGTGAAGCGCAGGCGGCGGTAAGTAAGGCGGTAAGGTTGCCTGAGGGCTATTTTCTAACCTGGGGCGGGGAGTTTGAGAATCAGCGCCGCGCCATGAGCCGGCTAATGATTATTGTGCCCATCTCAATTCTTATGATCTTTATCCTGCTCTACTTTACGTTCCGCGCGGCACTTCCCGCGGTTACAGTGCTGCTAGGGCTTCCATTTGCCACGGTTGGTGGTGTCTTTGCGTTGTACTTCACCCATACAGTCCTATCGGTCTCGGCGGCCGTGGGTTTTATTACGCTGTTCGGTGTGGCGGTAATGGACGGCGTATTATTAATTACATACATTCTTCAAGCGCGTGAACAATTTGGCGCCGACTCACAAGATGCAATTCTTCAGGCCGTTTCAAAACGATTACGGCCGGTTTTGATGACTGCCTTGCTTGCGTCGCTCGGGCTTTTTCCGGCAGCCATGTCGCATGCAATTGGTTCCGACACACAGCGCCCATTCGCCATCGTAATTATTGGAGGGCTAGTGTCTTCGACACTCCTAACAATGTTACTGCTCCCCACATTGTACGAAATGATTGAACGTCTATTTGGCTCACGAAGAACCAACGGAACGCCTCCCGGCTGAAGCCAGCGGATTTCACCAACCCGACCAGCCAACGACGAGCAACACGATTGCTCGAATGAAATTTACTTCACAGCTGTGCGCCGTAATAATTGCGATTCGGCGTCGAAATCTTGACTTGATCCAACGGCAAGACGTTTGGGCTGGCGAACGGGCCGGCGCAACAATTGCCGATATTTTGACCGTTTTTGCTCAGGAGGATCGTATGAAATCGATGGCTGTACTATCGTCGGCACGCGGTTGACAGGGCAGTGAATGCAATAAAACAACAGGTTGATTGTTTGAACGTCGTTTCGTTTCAAATTCGGAGATTGCCAAGCATCTAATTTGCCCCATGGCATTCAGCAGCAGGTTTGATATGACGCCGATTCGCACCATGCCAGATTTCTACTGTATCCATCATGATTGAACGTTTAATTGACCTAGCCATTAAGCGGCGTGTGCCCACGCTGGTGTTCACTTTGGCGTTCGCAGTTTTTGGAATATACACACTATCAAGACTAAAAATTGAGGCTTTCCCTGACGTCACCAACGTGCAAGTGATGGTAATCACGTTGTTCCCAGGGCAGGCCGCCGAAGAGGTGGAAAAACAGGTCACAATCCCCCTCGAAAGAGCGATGTTCGGTGTGCCTCGGGTGCTCGTCCAACGTTCAATCACGTCGTTCGGCCTGTCACAAGTCATTCTTACCTTTGAGGACGGTGTCGATATCTATTTTGCTCGCCAGCAGGTTGCAGAACGGCTCACTGCCGCCGACATGCCAGACGGGGTAACGCCAGAGCTGGGCCCCAACGACACGCCGGTTGGGCAGATCTATCAATACACGCTCGAGAGCGATCACCACAGTCCGAGCGAGCTGCGCAGTTGGCAAGACTGGGTACTCGAAAAGGAAATTAAGCGAATTCCCGGCGTAGCCGATGTTGTAAGTTTTGGTGGGTTTCAGAAAGAATACCATATCTTGGCGGACCCAACTCGTCTGAAGGCCAACGGGCTAACGCTCAAGGACCTAATCGACGCGGTAACTGGGTCCAATGGAGCCACGTCCGGCGGTTACATTCGTTACGGCCAAAGCGAATTTGTTGTGCGTGGTCGCGGATATCTGCAGGGCTCTCAAGACATTGAGAAGACAGTAATCACCGTGCAAAGTGGTACGCCCATTCTCGTTCGCAATGTGGCAAAGGTTGCTGAAGGATATGTTCCTAGACGCGGCGCGGTGGCGCGGGGCGACGCCATTGATTCGATTGAAGGCACCATTTTGCTTCGTCGTGGGGAAAACCCGCGGGATGTCTTGGCCGACGTTAGGACAGCCGTTGAGCACATAAACCGAGACGTTCTGCCATCCGGAATGCGAATAGTCCCATTTTACGACCGCACGAAACTCGTTCGCACTACCCTGGATACAGTCAGCCACAATATGTTCGAAGGAGCGGCACTTGTTACGTTCGTGCTGTGGCTTTTCTTGCGCGCGTTGAGCGGTTCGTTTGCGGTCGCAATTACGATGCCCTTAGCGTTGCTGGCGTCGTTCGTTGGCCTCTACTATTCAGGTGTGCCAGCAAATCTGCTCTCGATGGGAGCCATGGATTTCGGCATTTTGCTGGATGGCGCGGTAATTCTGGTGGAAAATGCCTATTCTCATTTGGCTCATCAGCGGCCCAATAAGGAGGAGGTTCCGAATGTGATTGCCGGCGCCGCAAAACAGGTAGTGCGACCCATACTGTTTTCGATGTCAATTATTGTGGCTGCGATGCTACCCATATTTACGTTGGAACGGGTAGAGGGACGGATCTTCCGCCCTATGGCACTCACCTACGCTTTCGCACTTGGGGGAGCATTACTGGTTACGCTTACCACTGTGCCTGCCCTTACAGTCATCTTGCTTCGAAACGCGAAAATTAGCGAGACGGAGCCCGGTTTTTTGGTATACCTTCGCAACCGTTACCTTTCCGCACTACGCTGGGCATTGCGATATCCGCTAACCACGCGCTTTGCCGGGCTTGTGGTGTTGGGGGTTGCCATCGCATTGATCCCAAAGCTTGGTACTGAATTTTTGCCGGAAATGAATGAAGGTGACATTCACGTCACGGTAACGATGCCAAGTGAAACGTCACTCGATCTCGGGGCAGAGGTGCTAAGAGAGACCAGGTTGGCCTTGCTCCAATTCCCAGAAGTCGTCGATGTCCTCACAGAACAGGGGCACCCGGAGGATGGGACAGATGATGAAGCACCGAGTCAGGCTGAGACGTTTGTCATGCTGAAACCGCCTGGAGAATGGCGGACCGGGCGCTCGAAAGAACAATTGGTCGAGGCCATGCGCGCAAAGCTGGAGCAGCGGCCGGGCGTATCGTACAATTTCAGCCAACCCATAAAGGATCGGGTCGAGGAATCAATTTCGGGCATTCGTGGCCAAATAGTCGTGAAGATTTACGGGGAAGATCTCACTTTGATGCAACAGAAACTGGAACAAGTTGACGCCATATTGACGAACACACGCGGCTCGCGTGACGTCGAAGTATATCGCGCCGGTAAAGCTTTACACATTGTCGCGGACATTAACCGAGATTCAACAGCTCGGCTTGGCGTACCCGTGAGGGAGGTTGAGGCCACACTAGAAAGCGCCTACGGAGGCACACTCGCAACTTCGCTCTGGGAGGGCGAGCGAAAAGTCGGCGTTCGAGTGAAGTTGCCAAGCCCGTTGGAGGGTGACGCTCATGCCGTAGGTCGGCTGGAGGTTCCCGCCGCTGGGACGCGAGTGCTGCTATCGTCGTTGGCGGATGTGCATATCGATGAGGGGCGCACCCAAATAAACCGCGAACAAGGGGGTCGTTTTCTGGCCCTAAAGTGCAATATCCAGGGTCGTGACATGGGTTCATTCGTGGACGAGGCGCAGGCACGCGTGGGAAAGGAGGTAAAGCTACCCGAAGGGTATTACATGACATGGGGCGGAGAATTTGAGAATCAGCGCCGCGCCATGAAGCGGCTTATGATTATCGTGCCGATCTCGGTACTCGTAATCTTCTCCCTGTTGTATTTCGCTTTTCGCTCGGCGCTGCCGGCGTTTGTCGTGTTGCTCGACGTCCCGTTTGCAACCGTCGGTGGTGTCTTTGCTCTATACTTCACGCACACCGTGCTATCCGTATCGGCTGCGGTTGGCTTTATTACGTTGTTCGGCGTAGCAGTGATGGACGGGGTGCTACTCATTACCTATATTTTGCAGGCACGCGAAAAACATGGGGGCGATTCACAAGATGCGATTCTGCAAGCCGTTTCGCAACGGCTGCGACCTGTCTTGATGACGGCCCTGCTTGCGTCCCTAGGGCTTCTTCCCGCTGCCATGTCGCACGCAATCGGCTCAGACACACAGCGTCCATTCGCAATTGTTATAATTGGCGGCCTTGTTTCATCTACGCTTTTGACAATGCTTCTATTGCCCACATTGTACGAATTGTTTGATCGTTGGTTCGGTTCAGGTCGCCGCAAACGGGAACAGAGAGCATGAGGCGTCTAATTCAATTACTCGCATTTACATGCTTGAGCGGTATCTTCGGACGGTCCGCGTTGGCGCAAAAGGTTCCGGCACCTGCCGTGCCAGTAACCACACCTTCGGCGACAGCCCCACCGTCACAACCGCAAGCGCATGTCGATTCGAACCTGAACATGGAGGAGGCCGTCGCAGTCGCGCTTAGGCGAAATCGCGACATCATAGCGGCTCGCCTCGACCTACAAGAGGCAGAATTTGACAAGGTTGCGGCCGAAATGTACCCCAATCCAGTTTTGGGATATCAAATTGGCAACCTGGTTCTTGGCCGCGGAAATCTATACAACGCGGCGCAGTCCGGTGCCCCAAGGCATCCGGGAGTATTCTCACAGACCGTTCATAACGTGGGAATTAGCGAAGTAATCGACATTTGGGCGAAACGGGGACTTCGCATTCGCTCGGCTGAGCAGGGCCTGCGCTACAAGCGGCTGTTGCTACAAGACGCTCTTCGGGAAATCACGTATGCCGTGCGCTCGGCCTTTGCCGATATCGTCCGCAAACGATCGGAACTTGAATTCTCAAGGGAAGTGCTGGGCCGATACAGCGAGACCGTAAGACTTTCACAGGCCCGATTTAGGGCAGGTGAAATCTCCGAAGCAGAGTTCCGGAAAATAGAACTTGAAGGCCTCAAGTACCAAAATGCCGTCATTGATGACGAGCTCGACCGTGATTTGGCGCGCCAATCTCTTGCGGCGATGCTTGGTTTTGGTTCCGCAGATGAACTTCCGGACACACTTGTGCCCGAAGACGTGGGCACTCTGCAGCGGTCGGTGGCCGATCTCACCCGCGAAGCCATTGAAAATCGGCCGGATATGCGCGCCATCGCCGAGGGTCGGCGCTATGCTACAGCATCATTGGCATCCGCTCGGCGGGAAGCCTACCCGGACCTGACATTGGGTGTAACGTACGTGCATAGTGAATATCAAGTCGCTGGGGATGATCCCAATACACTCGCCTTCGGCGCCTCGATGCCCATACCCTTTTTCGATCGCAATCAGGCAAATATCGGTCGCGCCGAGGTGGGGGTCCGACGCTCAGACAACGACACTGTGCGACTTACACTTCAAATTCGGCACGAGGTCGCGGAGGCAGTACGTCGATTTCAGCGGGCAGAAACATTGCTCGCACTTTTTAAGGAAGGTGGAATGTTAGAGCGAGCGGAAACCTCACTGCGCGTAGCTGAAAAATCCTACAAAGCGGGGGCAGTTTCCTTGCTAGAATTCCTTGAGTCCCAGCGCACCTATCTTGAAACGCATGACGAATATTTGCGCGCCCAGTATGACCACCAACAATCGGCCATTGACCTGATTCATGCTCTTGGAAAGCGGCCGTAATGCAATTTGGAATGAAGCCAGCGTACTATTGCCTATTCTTTGTCGGTCTTGGCCTCACGGCGTGTTCGAGCAAAACAACGCCCGCCATGGCCGCTGAGCGTTCGCGTGAATCAATCCGTTTGGAGCCGGGCAACGCGCGGCGACAATTCATCAAGGTAGAAACCGTAAAGGAGTCGGATGCGGCCCCAGCCGTACGACTAACCGGCAAGGTCGGTTTTAACGAAGATCACACGCAGCGAGTAGCCTCTCCCATCGACGGCCGAGCGAGCCGAATTCTCGTAGAATTGGGCGACAAGATTCGCCCCGGTCAGGCCCTAATTGAGTTGATGTCCCCGCACGTCTCTGAGCTACAGGCGGACGCACAGAAGGCACGGCAAGATCTGGACGTTTCAACAAAGGCACTAGAGCGTGCCAATAAACTCAAGCAGGACGGCGCCGTATCCGAGAAGGAAGCGGCGCAGGCCGAAGCGGATTACCGAAAGGCCAAAGCTGATGCGGCTCGCACGGACGCCCAACTTAAGTCCGTGAGCGTGTCGCCAAGCGATCCCACTACAACTGCGGCAATCCGTGCTCAGATTGGAGGGACAATCGTTGAGCGCAATGTACTTGTGGGTCAAGAAGTGCGTGCAGACTCCGCACAGCCTCTGTTCACTATCAGCGCTCTCGATACAGTTTGGGTCCAAGCGGACGTCTACGAACAGGACCTTGGTCTCGTACGCAAGGGGGACTCGGTCAAAATACACGTCCCCGCATATGCCGACGAGTCATTTGACGGAAAGGTCGATCACGTCGGCGATGTGCTGGATCCCGTCAGTCGAACCGTGAAACTGCGATGCTCCGTGCCCAATCCTGGATTTCGCCTTAAGCCGGAGATGTTTGCCAAGATTGAATTGACTGATATTGCGGACAAGAAAGCTATTATACTTCCTTCTTCCGCAATACTCACCGACAGCGAACACACGCGAGTTTTTGTGGCCGGCAATGACCATGTTTATCGGCAGCGCGTCGTTACCGTCGGTCCGGAAGTGGACGACAACGTTCGCGTGCTCAGCGGAATCAAAGTGGGGGAACAGGTTGTCACTGAGGGCGCTATATTCTTGAAGCGCGAGATTGAAAGTAATTGAACGGGCTGACCTTGAACCTGGTCCCACGTCTCTGTAACGTGCCGGCCGTATCGGCCTTTATGCCATTTCTGGCAGGGTCAACCCCAAGCTGTGGCGCAATGACTCAACGGTGGCGCAACAGTGGTGATAGAACACTTCATAGAGTAGCTGGAGCGCCAAGGCCTGTCCTTGCTGTGAAACCAGGGAAAATTCGCTGCGCACTTGTTCCAAGGGGGGCGGGCGCTCGTCGCAATAGAATTCGGGAAATCGACCCAAGTCCGTCGCGGACGCAATGACGGCGGACGCTTCAGAACTGCTCACACCGTAGAAAGTAAGGTTCTTGGCAAGCTGCTTTTCGAAGTCAATTCGTTCCGAAGCTGAGCCCAATAGTGGGATCTCACTTGCCACATCCTGAAAGAGTTGCTCCGCGACCCCCAACTGATCGCGCTTTAGCACAGCTCTTCCGTGGGAACCTACGCTGACTGCGTGAGAGTCACTGCCGCGTTCGCTAAGCGCGAAGGCGGCCGCAATCATCGAATTCCTGGGAAGCGTCAGGACCAGTTCAATAAGTTCCCGATTAGCCAGGACGGAAGGTCGCGCTGCGCCGTTGGCCGGGGCATTGGGTGGCACACTTCCTCGATTGGGACGGACGCTATCCAAGGTGGGCGAAAACCCTGGAGGTATCGAAGGTCTCCTGGATCGGGGCGGGTGGCTGGGCCTTTGAGAGGGACGCACCGACCCGTCGGGATCTTCCGGTGCCAAATCTTCCATGTGAAGCACTTCAGCAAAACGTGGATCGCCGAGCTCAGGTGGTATGCCTAGTTCGTCTTCGCTTGAGGTCGTGAATGAGAGCAACGCTAACAGCAGACGTGCGTCTCCAAGGGACATCTCTTCGACGGATTGATTGACGTGATACTGGATTTTGCGCCCGTTTGGTTCGCGCCGCACCCATGTCGTTTCCAACAATAACTCGAGAGTTGTCATGTCGCCGATGAGATCGGCAACGATGAAATAGGCACCGTCAATTCCGACGCAATCACCGTCTTCCTCCGTCTGGCAAAACGGCAGCTCTTGAGTAACTAATTCGATGAGTTCGCCAGGGGGCATTGAACCATCGTGCTCAAACAGCTTGCCCAATTGCTTAAGGCGTGACGGCTCCACACGTAAAAGAAGGTCTGACAGTTGCATTTAGATTCCACAATGTTTCGGTTTTGTGCAATTTCGTCAAGTATGAGGGAAAGTCGCAATCAAGTAATGCTTCCTGTTTCCCCTGTTTGAACGCGCGAAGTGCACCCTTCTCCAAGGCACGCAACGCCAGGAGATCCCTCGCGCGTATCGGGTTTGTGCCCTTCTAAACGACGAAGTACCAATAACGGCGGTGCCGGCCAAGCGGCTGACCGGACGACCGGATTTCTGGTGTGGAATCAGGCTCGTGCTGCGATTGCCAACCAAAAGTTACCCGCGGACCGCGTTCTTGGAAGGGATCTTTTCAGAAATGGGTTCTAATGCAGCCGCTATCTGGTACTAGACTGCTCCTACGAAGCGGTCCCGCATGCCCGACCGACCAGCCTCATGCGCAATCGAATTTCGCCGACTACGGTGGCTGCTCCGTGTGGCCACCGTTGTGTTGGTTGTTCTGATAGCCCCCGGGGCGGTATGGGCCGCGCGCATTCCGGCACCCATGTGTACTCCGGATGCGCAGTCGATGGCGGCCCCGCTGCAGCGGACCCCAACAAGCGCGGCCGAGATTAGGCGCGTGCCCAGTTGCCCTCTCGTCGGCGGCTCGAATTGGGAGATATTTCCCGAGCGCAAGGTACCCTCCCCCAATTGGTACCTTTCCGCGGCCGACCCAGTGTGGATTTCAGGTACGCTCATCCGTGTTGGGGAAACCAATTGTTTTGTTTCGAAATTTCCCGTTGACGGGCAGGAATTGATACGCACGGAGCTTTCCAGTGAGATTTTTCGTCCGCCCATATCTTAGCGATACCTGTGCGAAGGTCCCAACCTCGTACTTTAAACTTAATGATCCGCCGCAATTTATCCAACAGTTCTTGCTGCGTTATCGTCGTCAGATTGGAAGCTGTTCTTCGGTTCATCTCGATTCTTGGTTTGAATTCCCTTCGAATTCATCGTACCGAGATTTACCGATATCTGGTAATTAGCATGCACAGATTACATCTAATAGTACTGAGGAGAGCGTCATGAATAAAGGAACCGCAGTCGTCGGGTTCTTCCTGTGTTTTTTGGCAGGAATGGGCCTGATGTATGGACTCGACCGTTCACATGGTGTGACCGTCGAGCCTGAAGAGATGGCCGCAAAAGGTGGCCTCGACCATAGCGCTTCACCGGTACCGGTGACGGCCAAGGACCCATTTTGGGGACGCGCTGATGCGCCGGTTACGATCGTTGAAGTCAGCGACTTCGAATGCCCATTCTGTTCAAGAGTCGGGCCTACCATGGATCAGGTCCGCAAGAATTACGGACCCGAAAAGGTGAGGATTGTCTGGAAAAACAATCCTCTTCCATTCCACAAGGAAGCCCGCCCCGCCGCTAATGCCGCTATGACGGTATTTGCCTTGGGCGGCAGCGACGCATTTTGGAAATTTCACGACACTGTTTTTCAAAACCAACGCAGCCTTTCGGAAGAAAGCTTCGAGAAATGGGCCGTCTCGTCCGGTGTAGATGGCGCCAAGTTCAAAGCAGCGTACGCCTCCAAGAAAGATGCTGCCAAGGTCGACGAGGACTTGGCCATGGCCAAGAGCATAGGCGTAACTGGCACGCCAGCATTCCGCATTAACGGGATTACATTGGTAGGTGCCCAGCCATACGAGAAATTCAAGGAAATAATCGATCAGGAACTTGTTGAAGCCAATAAGCTAATCGCATCTGGCACAGCAAAAGCTCAAGTCTATATTGATCGATCGAAGAAGAACGCAACTAGCACCCCGCCACCGAAGGACGAGCAGGCCCAGAAACCCCCCGAGGATACCGCCATTTGGAAGGTACCCGTGCTTGATGACGACCCAGTTCAGGGTCCAAAAGATGCGCTGGTGACCATTGTCGAGTTCTCTGATTTTCAATGTCCGTTCTGTAAGCGCGTTGAAGACACGCTCAAGCAAGTCCGCGGTAAGTATGGCAATGACGTGCGCCTTGTGTGGAAGGACCTTCCCCTGCCATTTCACCCCCGAGCAATTCCGGCCAGCACCCTGGGTCGGATAGCGCTCAAACAAAAGGGCAACAAAGGATTTTGGGACGCGCACGCTGCGCTGTTCGAAAGTCACCCAAAGCTGGAGGACTCGGATCTCGAAGCCGTGGCTCAGAAGCTTGGCCTCACCTGGAATACGGTCAAGGCTGCAATCGACGACAAGAAGTTCCAGGCCAAGTTGGACGCCAATGGTGAGCTTGCCAATGACTTGAACGCACGGGGCACGCCCCACTTCTTCGTCAACGGCTTTAGACTTTCAGGTGCTCAACCCTTTGAGAAATTCCAGGAAGTCATTGACGCTCAGTTGTCCAAAGCACGTTCGGTCGCGGCCCGAGGTATCGCCAAGGACAAGGTTTATGACGAGATCATGAAGGAAGGCAAAGCGCCGCCGCCACCCGAGAAAAAGACGGTAGCCGCGCCGACCAAGGACAACCCCGTCAGAGGCCTGGCCAACGCCAAAGTGACCATCCAAATCTTCAGCGATTTCCAGTGTCCCTTCTGTAAACGCGTGGAACCAACACTGAAGCAGGTAGCCGACGAATACAAAGACAAGGTGAAGTTCGTTTGGCGCAACATGCCCTTACCCTTTCACGAAGATGCGCCGCTGGCGTCGGAAGCCGCCATGGAGGTGTATGCGCAAAAGGGCTCGGCCGGGTTTTGGAAGTATCATGACCAACTGTTCGACGCCCAAGGCACGGAAAACGGTATCAAGCGCCCCAATCTGGAGAAACTTGCGCAGGAGCTTGGTTGTGACATGACCAAGTTCAAGGAAGCCTTAGATTCCCACAAACACAAGGCCCAGATTGATGCTGACGTGGCCGTCGCCTCGCAGGCAGCTATCAACGGTACACCCGCCTTTGCAATCAATGGCTACTTCATCAGCGGCGCACAGCCCTATGCGGCATTCAAGGGCGCCATTCAGCGAGCATTGAAGGACTAGGCCGTTCTCTAGTCTGACAATTCGCCAACCTTCAGCGCCGCGATCACGTTTGGGGTCGCGGCGCTGTCGTTCCATCCCTTGCGGCCGCACTGTTCGGAATAGATAATGGGCCCAGCATGTCAACCAACAGCCGCGCTTCCGATGTGTCCACGGCCAAAGCCGAACTCACCCTTTGCCCCGATCGACCGGGAAGCCTCATCAATCGAAACATCTATGGCCATTTCGCCGAGCATCTTGGGCGGTGCATTTATGAAGGCATCTGGGTCGGCGAAGCTAGCAACATCCCCAACACGCGCGGTATTCGCAAAGATGTGGTGGCGGCGCTGAAGTACTTGAGAGTCCCTGTATTGCGCTGGCCTGGCGGATGTTTCGCTGATGAGTACCACTGGAAAGACGGAATTGGCCCCCGCAGCAGGCGCCCAAAAATGATGAACACCCATTGGGGCGGCGTAGTCGAGAGCAATCACTTTGGGACGCACGAGTTCATGGACCTTTGCGAACAAATCGGCGCAGATCCATACATTTGTGGCAATGTCGGCAGCGGAACCGTCCAAGAAATGATGGAGTGGGTCGAGTACATTACCAGCGATGCTGACTCGCCCATGGCCAATTTGCGTCGGCACAACGAACGCCGAGAGCCCTGGAAACTTCCATATTTCGGGGTTGGCAATGAAAGTTGGGGCTGCGGCGGCAACATGCGTCCTGAGTTCTACGCTGACAACTATCGTCGCTACAATACATTCGTGAAGAGCTACTCGGGCAATCAGATTCAGCGCATTGCCTGTGGGTCGAGTGGCACGGATTTGAACTGGACCGAAGTCTTGATGAGCCAGGCAGCGTCTCACATGAATGGCCTGTCACTTCACTGGTACACTTTGCCGACCGGCAATTGGACGCTCAAAGGCTCATCCACAGTATTTGGCGAGGAAGAGTGGCATTCCACGTTGGTTCAGACGCTGCGCGTGGGCGAGCTTATCACGAAGCATTCGGCAATTATGGATAAGTACGACGCGGCAAAGCGCGTTGGGCTAATCGTCGACGAATGGGGCACTTGGTACGATGTCGAACCGGGTACCAATCCAGGCTTTCTCTACCAGCAAAACACCCTTCGAGATGCACTGGTTGCCGCGATTAACCTCAATATCTTCAATCAACACTGTGACCGCGTCACCATGGCCAACATTGCCCAAACGGTCAACGTTCTTCAGTCAATGATTCTCACTGAAAATGATAAAATAAGGCTTACCCCCACGTACCACGTGTTTGAGATGTACAAAGTCCACCAGGGAGCAGCCCTTATCCCGGTCGAACTCACCAGCCCTGAGTACCGGTTAGGTGACGCATCCTTGCCCATGATCCATGCCTCAGCATCCCGCGATGCCGAGAATCGAATTCATCTATCGGTGGTGAATTTGGACCCAAACAACCCGGTGCAGGTCTGTATCACGCCGGCCTTCGAAAATGTGGTGGGTCGGGTACTGACCGCCAATGAGATGAATGCTCACAATCGGTTTGATGAATCGAGCAGCGTTAGGCCCTCGCCATTCGATGACTTCACGCAGGTCGGCAATTCGCTCTCGCTCAGGTTGCCGTCAAAATCCGTGCTAGTAGCGCGATTCTACTGAAGTGATGGGTCCTTCGGCCCCGGCCGCTTTGCGGCCAATCGCGCTACTATTCTAATTTCCTTGGGCATTGGTTCTTCAACCACTCCTCGGCGTCGTCGCCCAAACCCAAAATCGCTTCGCGATTTTCTAGTACATCAATTCAATAGAATTGATGTACTAGTGCTCCAACTGCAATAATTGCCGCGCGCCTTGTTGACCTGGCACCCAATGAGCGCAACAATCCTCGGGTAATGAGCGGACAGATCGTCTTTGGCGACAACTTGACGTATCTTAGTACCGTACCGGACGCAACGATCGATCTCATCTACATCGATCCGCCGTTTAACACGGGGCACTCGCAAGTTCGAAAACAGTTGCGGACCACCCGAGATGAAAAGTCACCTGACCGTAAGGGGTTCAAAGGCCACGGGTATCGAACCGAAATTATCGGTAAAAAGGCCTTCAACGATGAATTTGACGATTTTTCGGAATTCATCGTTCCTCGACTCAGGGAAGCATACCGCGTGCTGAAAGATGACGGATCACTGTTCCTGCATCTTGATTATCGCGAAGTACACTACTGCAAGCTATACTTGGATAAGATCTTCGGACGAGACAGCTTCATCAATGAGATTATTTGGGCCTACGATTACGGGGCCCGGTCCAAACGCCGTTGGTCCACCAAGCACGACAATATTCTTTGGTACGCAAAGAGTCCGGAGAAATACACGTTCAATTACGACGCCATCGATCGAATTCCGTACATGGCACCTGGCCTGGTGGGCCCGGAAAAGGCCGCCAAAGGCAAAACACCCACGGACATGTGGTGGCACACGATTGTGAGCCCTACCGGCAAAGAAAAGACCGGGTACCCTACCCAAAAGCCCCTGGGAATTATAGAGCGGATAATTCGAGTGCATAGCAACCCAGGCGACATCGTTCTCGACTTTTTTGCCGGAAGCGGAACTGTCGGAGAAGCCTGCGCCAAGCTGCAGAGAAACTACATCCTAGTCGATGTCAACTCAGAAGCAATTGGCGTCATGAAGCGTCGCTTGTCTAAGCACAATCCTAAGTTGTTGATCGCTTAGAGCCCTTTTCAATGGCTTGGACCGCCATTGTGGCGCGCCCTTCGTGCGCAAAGGGCCCTACTCTTGTTTGTAAGGGCATTCGCCCCTCTCTCCTCACTTCGTTCGTCGTCACCCCTGAATCCGCTTTCGCAGATTCTTTAGAGCGGTTTCGGATTCCCGGTCCATTATTGTGAAAACCGCTCTAATAAATCGCGAATTTCATGAAGTGAATCCGACGACGTCGTTGTATGGGTCAGCGGGTCCCGTCCGGCGGAAATAGTGCCAACAAGGGGGGAAGTTCTTAGTACTCCGACTCAATACGTTTCAATCTCCTCCGGCCGCACACCAAGTTTGCGCGCAATTATCTCGAGCGTTTCAATGTGCGGTTTTTCAACTTCGCCTCTTTCGATGCGTGCAATAGTTTTTGCACTAATTTTCGGAAAGCCATCCCGCGATACACGCTTTTGCAGGCGTAACCGGCGAAGGGCAGCGCCAAAGGTTGTGTCTTGGTTGAGCTCTCGCGCGCGCATTCGGCCACGGGCGTCGGCATCAAATTCATATAATATCGCGTCGGTAGCAGCCTCAAAGTCTCCAAAGCAAATGGTCTGACCGTAGTCAGTCACTTTGAACTCCGCGGGATTGGGTTTTGGAGCCTTTCCCCGAGAACGAAACCAATCAAGTGGCAGGACGAGCCTCTCCAGGTTGCCTCGATACAAAACAACGGCACTATCCTCAGGGT
>Ga0075520_1000068_pt1 | contig 32996 bp, 28 predicted proteins | sample NGEPerB_FD_75100 | JGI IMG/M metagenome (GOLD analysis project Ga0075520, IMG submission 75100) | Arctic peat soil microbial communities from the Barrow Environmental Observatory site, Barrow, Alaska, USA - NGEE PermafrostAB12-B | ecosystem: Environmental > Terrestrial > Soil > Wetlands > Peat ... | reverse complement strand
CGCGAAGGCGCCGTGGGTCGTCGACGATCAGGTGGTGGTTCGCCACGTGATCGAACTGGCCATGTCCTTTGATCACCGTCAGATTGACGGAGCCCTCGCGTCAGCGGTGATCGCCCACGTGGGGCGTTACCTGCACGATCCGGCGCCCGCGCTTATCGCGGGTTAGCCGTCAACGTCCGCAGGGCCGCGAGCGCGCGGTCGGCGTGGACGTCCATGTTGCGTTCGCTGTTTATCACCTCGACGACACGCCGGTCGCTCGCGATGACGAACGTCGAGCGCTTGACCTTCATGAGAGCGAGCGAGCGCTTGACGCCGAACTGCTTGGCGACCACTCCGCCCACGTCGGCGAGCAGTGGATAGTCGAGGCGATTCTTCTGCGTGAACTCCGCTTGGCGCTCGACGCTGTCCATTGAGATGCCGACTCGCTGGGCCCCGAGCGCCGCGAACTCACCGGCGAGGTCTCGGAAGTGGCACGATTCCTTGGTACAGCCCGTCGTCATCGCCGCCGGATAGAAGAAGAGCGCGATCGGCCCCTGTTGCAACATCGTCGACAACGTGCGTTGAGCGCCGTGCTGATCGTTGAGCGTGAAGTCCGAGACCAGGTCGCCAGGTTGCATGAAGCCACGTTAGGCGTCGAGTCGAAAGCCCACACCGCGAATCGTGATGAGGTGACGTGGAGTCGCCGGGTCGTTCTCGATCTTCTGTCGCAGGCGCTTCACGTGCGTGTCGAGCGTGCGGGTATCGGAGAGTTCGAGCCCCCACCAGAGTGTGTCGAGGCAGACCTCGCGCGTGACGACCTGTCCCAGCCGCGACGCGAAAAGTGCGAGGAGGTCGAACTCCTTGCGGCTCAGTTCGACCTCGGTGCCGCGAAGGGTGAGCGTACGGCGCACGACGTCGATGCGTAGTTCGCCGAAGCTCACGGTCTCGTCACCACCGGTGGGAGCGGGACGGCGCAGCACCGCGCGCATCCGCGCCACGAGTTCTCGCAGGCGATAGGGCTTGGTCACGTAATCGGCCGCGCCGATCTCGAGGCCGAGCACGACGTCGACCTCGCTGGTGCGGGCCGAGACCATGATCACCGGCACGTGTTGGGTGTCGTAGAGCTCGCGACAGAAGTCGATGCCTGAGCCGTCGGGCAGCATCACGTCCAACAGGACGAGGTCGGGATTGGTGTCGCGGAAAAGTTCGCGCGCCTGGGCGATGGTGCTCGCGCCTACGACGACGAATCCCTCCACCGTCAGGCCAACGTTCAGCGCGTCCTGGTAGCTGGCCTCGTCCTCGACGACGAGCACGACGCTGCGTCCCTCGGCGTCGATCATGTCGATGCCGAGACGGTCGGGAGCGGACACTGCGGGCGAGGTGCGGCTCGCACTCGACGTCTCTGGAGGGGATCAGATCGGAGGCGGGCCACGTCGCCACCGTAAGAAGACAGGGTTACCGCAAGGTGATACGCGCGCTATCGCGAGGTGGCAAACAGATGAAACTTTCACCTTCGCCCTTGAATTGTTCGAGGACGACTTCGACGCCCAGGAACGGTCTTCTGGCAAACGGGCGCGTCGGGTGTTCTAATCTGGGCGACAAATCACGAAGGAGCACCATGGACGAGACCCCGCTCAAGATCAGCCGTGACCAACACGTCTGGTCGTTCGACGCCCAGCGCGAGCCGGTCCTGGTCGTCGACCCGGGCGCGGTGATCGAGGTCGAGACGTGGGACTGCTTCACCGGTCAGGTCCAAAGTGAGAGTGACACGCTCGAGAAGTTGGACCTCAACCGGATCAACAGTGCCACGGGCCCCATCGCGGTGCGCGGCGCTGAGCCGGGCGACGCCCTGTCGGTGACGCTGCTCGACATTCGACCCGGCGCGCAGGGCGCCGCGATGTGCATTCCCGAGTGGGGGCAATTGATCGACCGCGTGCAGTCACCGACGACCCGGATCTTCAAGGTGGCCAACGGGATGATACGGATGAACGATCGTGTCGTGTTTCCGGTGCGTCCGATGCTTGGCGTGATCGGGGTCTCGCCGGCCTCGGGTGACGTCTCGACGTTCTTCGCCGATCGCCACGGGGGCAACATGGACGATCACGTCAACGGCATCGGCGCGACCATTCACCTACCGGTGTTTCAGGCCGGTGGTCAATTGGCGATCGGCGACATGCACGCCTCAATGGGCGACGGCGAGATTTCCGGCACCGGCGTGGAAATCGGCGGCACGGTGCTCGTGAAGGTCGACGTCATCAAGGGCAAGACCGGTGGTTGGCCGATCACCGAGACGGCCGACGCCTTCTAGACGCACGGTACGTCGGGCGACAGCCTCGACGACGCGTTGAAGATCGCGTGCGAGGAGGCCGCGAAGCTCCTCGTCGATGAATGGGACTTCACCATGGAGGACGCCTTCATGTTCCTTTCGGTGGCCGGCGACCTCGGCATCGCGCAGTACTGTCACCCTTCTCCCGGTAGCGTCATCGCGCGGATGCGCGTACCGAAATTGACTTCCAATCCTCGACCGTTCAGTGACTGATCACTTGGTCGAGACGGTGAAGCCTTCGTACGTGCTCGCGCCCTTCAGGTAACTGCCGACCGCGGTGCACTCGCCGCGGGTCGGACAAATGAGTCCGTAGACCCCGCCGTCGACGCCCACGCTGACCGCGCCCGCGGGCAGGGCCAGCTTGGTGGCGTTGCGCCAGACGCCGCCGACCTCATTGACGATCGAGGCTTGGTAGTTACCCGCGGCGTCGAGGTACGCCGCGCCGCCACTGCAATTGCCGACCGAGACGCACGACACCGACACCACACCGCCGTTGTGCCCGGCCATCAGTGAGGTGCTCGGTAGTTGTAGTTCGGAGGCGGGTTGCCACGTGCCGTGGCGCTCGTTGACGAAGAATCCCTGAAACTTGCCAGCGCTGTCGCGGTACAGTCCGCCGGCGCTGCAGTCATTGACCCCCGGACAGGCGATGTCGGCGAAGCCGTAGAAGAAGACGTGGGGATTGGTTTGGGCGCCGAGGGGCATTTGGAGCTCGACGGCACGATCCCATCGACCGGACGATTGACTCGTCGCGAGGCCCTGCAACGCACCGCTCACGGTTTCGTAGCTGCCGATCGCCGTGCAGCGGCCCGGCTTCGTGCAGGTGACCGAGGCCAGCGTCACGCCAGCGAAGGCGTTCGCGTTCCCCGGCAGATCGAGCGACGCACCGGCGCGCCACGCGCCGCGTACCTCGTCGACGGTCAGGCCCTGGGTGACGTCGTTGGCGTCGATATACGTGCCGACGGCGCTGCAGTTGCCGACCGACGCGCACGCCAACTGGCCGATGGCGACGAAGGGATTGGCGTTCGTCCTCGGGGGCAGACGCACCTCGGCGCCGCGCCGCCACCGACCCGCGACCTGGTTGAGGACGAAGCCCTCGTTGCGTGGTTGGGGCGTCGCGTTGTCGAGGTAGTCCCCGACGGCGCTGCAGTTGCCCGCCGAAGAACAGTCGATCGATCGAAGCAGCGCGTTCTGTCCCTTGCGAGCTGCGTTGACCGGCAGCGCGACATCGTGCGCCCGAGCCCAGACGCCCCGCACCTCAACGTCAACGAAGCCCTGCGTATTGCCTGAGCGATCCAGGTACGAGCCGACCAAGGCACAGTTGCCGTTCGATCCACACGAGACCGAACTCGGCGTCAGGCCCGCACTGGCGGCGGCGTTCACGGGCGCGATTATCGTGAGCGAGGATCGCCACGTGCCGTCGATCTCGTTCAGGATCAGGCCCTTCACGACGCCGTTGGCGCCGGCGTAGTCGCCGCCGGCGACACAGTTGCCCGCTGATGGACACGAGAGGGCGGGGAGGTAGCCCGAGGGGATGGTCGTGCCACCGGCGGGCAACGACGCGTAGCGAGCGGCTCGCCACGTCGGAACGGTAGCCGCCGCGGCGGAGGTGGCGCTCAGGCACGCGGCGGTGATCGCGATCAAGAGTGCGCTGCGAAGGAACTTCATGCGTGCGGTTCTGCTTTCAGGGACTTCAACTGCCGGTCGGGGTACGGGCGATAGCACGATATCGAGGCTCCCAGTCCTCGAGGAATCGTCAACGAAACCACAGTATAAGTAGGACGGTGTCGAACGATGGCTCGCCCACGAGGCTGCGGCCCTCGTTCGCTACTGGCATCGGGGGCGCTCGCGAGTCAGAAGGAGCGGTCCGGCGAGCGCTGAGCGGGCTGTGAGAAACCACCGAATTCCCTTGTCGATACGCGCTCTTCAGTATGGGGTATCCGTAGAATGAACGCGTGCAGTCACTCTCTCACCTTGGAGCAACGCGGCGCCCCTTCCGGATCGCCGTGGCGTCGCTCGAATCGTTGGCCAACTCTGTCCCCGCGCGAACTGTGTTGGAGGAACGCCCGTGACCAAGATTCTCGTGGTTGACGATGACGCCGAGATCACGAAGTTGCTCGAGAATTACCTGACCGGCGAGGGTTACGAAGTCGTAGTCGCCTCGAGCGGCGCCAGCGCCCTCACCGCCACCTCATCGGCCGAACCGGATCTCGTGCTGCTCGACATCGTCCTCGGGGCCGAAGACGGCCGCGACGTGCTGCGAGAACTACGACTCATCAGTGACGTGCCCACCATCTTTCTCACGGGCCGGGGGCTCGAATCAGAGCGAATCGCGGGTCTCAAGATGGGGGCAGACGACTACATCGTCAAGCCGTTCGCGCTCGGCGAGGTGTCGGCGCGGATCGAATCGGTCCTGCGCCGCTCGGGCGTCAGCCTCGCCCAGAACGAGATCGAGCGTCCCAACCTGAAGTTCGGTGAACTCCAGATCAACGAGAGTACGCACGAGGTGCGACTGGCCGGGGAGCTCTTGGACCTGACCTCAAAGGAGTTCTCGCTGCTGGCCTTCCTCGCCTCTTCACCGCGACAGGTCTTCTCGCGTGAGCAATTGCTCGAACACGTGTGGTCCTCGTCGAGCGAATGGCAGAACGACGCGACGGTGACCGAACATATCCGTCGTCTGCGTTCCAAGATCGAATCTGACCCGGATCATCCGCGTTGGATCACCACCGTTCGCGGATTCGGCTACCGATTCGAACCCGACGCCAGCGCGTAAGTCTCAAGGGCGGCGTGCGTTCGCCGCGAAGGATTGGCGTCTCAAAAACCGTGGCTCAGGTACGACGTGAGAGCAGTTCATGAACGTGGTCGACCAACTGACTGGGTTTGAAGGGTTTGGCGAGAAACGCGCAGGACCGCGGTCGCAAGTTCTCGAGCACCGTCTCGTCTGCTGTGCCCGACACGATCAGTACGCGTAGATCCGTAGCAGCGCGCTGGAGCCGTTCGGCGAGTTCCGGCCCCGACACCTCGCCCATCACCACGTCGGTCACGAGCAGGTCGATCGTCCCGTCGAAGTTCGCGAAGGCCGCGAGTGCGCTTTCGGCACTTTCGGACTCGAGGACCTGGTATCCGTTGCGGCGCAGCACTTGGACCATCATTCGCCGGAGCCCCTCGTTGTCTTCGGCCAAGAGCACCGTGGCTGAACCGCGAGGGCGTGCGACGTCAGGTGACGCCGGTTCTTCAGTGACCAGCTCGGCGACGGCGGGCAGCAGGATCTCGAAGGTCGTGCCGAGACCGACTTCAGACTGACACCGGATCGATCCGCCGCTCTGTTCGACGAGCCGGCGAGCGGCCGCGAGACCCAGCCCCGTGCCCTTGAACGGCCCCTTGGTCGTGAACAGCGGATCAAAGCAGTGCTGGCGCGTCTCTTCGTCCATTCCCACGCCGTTGTCGGCGACACTGATCATCACGTACGCACCGGGAACGAGGCGCCACTCGCCCGAGGACTGGTCGTCGAGGCCGATCGAGTTCACCGCGATGTTCAGGTCGCCGCCGTTGGGCATCGCGTCGCGAGCGTTGAGTGCCAAGTTGAGGATCATCTGCTCAAACTGATCCGCGTCGACGCGGACATTGGCGTTGTCGACGTCGAGGGCCCAGTGGAGTTCGACGTCCACGCCGACGATGCGCTCAAGGACTTCGGCGTTGGTCTCGATCGCGGCAACGGGATCGAGCACGACTGGTTCGGGTGCCTTCGTACGGCCTATCGTCTGCAGCTGCGCGGTCAACATCGAGGCCCGCGACGTCGTGGCCTGGATGTCGCGGACCATTTCCAGTGCTGAGCCGTCCGCTTCGAGGTTCTGGGAGAGGATCTCCGCGTAGCCCGAGATGAGGGTCAAGAGGTTGTTGAAGTCGTGGGCCACGCTGCTCGCGACCTGTCCGCGGATCTCCATCCGGTGGGCGTGACGGAGCTCGGCCTTCAGCTCGCGCTGATCAGTCACGTCGTCGACCAGTGTCAGAATGCTTCGTTCCTCGCCCTCTACGGAGGGCAGCAGGGCCGCCGAAGCCGTCAGGTCGCGTCGACGTCCGCCGATTTCGATGTCCACGAAGTCGCGCCCACTGGCGACAGCGCCGCCGAGGACGTCCGACCAGAGTGTGCGTAGAGGGTCGAGTGCCGCTTCGGGGAAGGTCGGCCGGACGTCGCCGGGCGTTAGGGCGAACTCGGACCACGAGAAGACCCGACTGGCGGCTCGATTCCACCACTCAACGTGACCGGTCGGATCGACCTCCACGATGCCGACCGGCGCCGTGTCGACGAGGACGCGCCATCGTGCTTCACTGTTCTGAATCGTTCGATTGAGCTCGGCCGCGTCGAGGGCCCTCGAGGCGACCTGGGCCAACAACGTGAGTACTTCCTTGTCTTCGGTCCCAAACGCCGAGCCCGACGTCCTTCGCATCGCCACCAGGCCACGTGATTGGCGTCGTTCGAGCAGGGGGGCGGCGAGCCATTCATCCTGGCGCCAGGGGGCAGAACTCTTTGGTCGCGAGCGTGGAAGGTCGACGAGCTGCTCGTGGTTCTCTTGGTCGATGAAGGTCGCGTTCTGGCCCCTCAGGGCCATGACGTGGAGCGGCGCGAAGGGACCAACGTCGAGTGAGACGACCGCCGCGTCCGCGTCAAAGACATTGCGCGTGCTCGTCACCAGATTCGCCAGGATCTCCTCTTCGCTCCGTAGACCTGCGACGGTGATGGACGCGGCGATCAGTTGGTGGAGCTGACTGGCGATCCTTTGGGTCTGACGCACGGCGTCGCGGGCGTCGCGGTGCAGTAGGACTCGTTCGATCGCGGTGGACGTGTACCAGGCAACCTGCTCGGCCGCCGCGATCTCCGCCTGTCCGTAGCCGACACCGCCTTCATCGGTGGCGAACGTTATGGCGCCAAAGACGTGATCGTTGACGAGCAGGCTCACCACGATGCACCAGGGATGTACGCCGTCGTGGGGGAGCGGCCACACTTCGGATTGACCGGTTCCCAGGACGCGCTGGCGGATCGCGGCCAGGTCGGGCACCCGTGCGTCGAGCTCTCGCGTGCACTCGTGCGCGTTGAGCACTTCCGGAGAGCAGCCTCCGTGACGGATGGCGAACTGGTGTGCTCCACCGTCTTCATCGACGACGTCGATCGCGCACCAGTCACCGAAGTCCGGTACCGCGAGATCGAGCAGCGTTTCGAGATTGGCTTCAAAACTTGCCGCCGCTGAGGGCGTGACGTCGCCGCTTGGCCGGGACGAGGCGACGCGCTGGGTAAAGCTGAACGCGCGGCCGGGCTGGCCCTCTGGAAGATTGACGCCGGCGACGGGACGGATACGCTCGGTCTTCGTCCCTCGGGGTAGATCCTCGGCGCCGAGTGCCATCTAGCGCTCGGCCCGTCGAGCGAACACGAACCGCCGGGTAACGACCGCCGAGGTGGCGCGCGCGGTCAAATCGGCTTACCTGAAAAGATGGCGAAGTCCTCGAGGAATCGATCGATCTCTGCCACTTCGTGGGGGCGCGAGAAGAGGAAGCCCTGTCCGATGTCGACTTCTTCGAACTGGAGTCGCCGTCGTTGCTCGGCGTCCTCGACGCCCGACGCGATGATCTGCAGGTTCAGCGACCGCGCGAGCAGCACCAGCGTGTGGACGAGCGAGGCGGCTTCGGTTGAACTCGTGATCGCCGCGATGAAGTCACGGTCGAGCTTGACGATGTCGATCGGGAACCGTTCAAGGTTCGCGAGGGGTGAATGGCCTGGCGCGAAGTCGTCGACCGCCAGTCGCACACCGAGCGACTTTAACGCGACGAGTCGGCTCACGGACTGTTCCTCCTCGTTGAGCAGCGCCCGTTGGGAGAATTCGAGGACGAGCGACGTCGGATCGAAGTCACTCGCCGCGATCGTCGCCTCAACGTCCTGGACGAAGTGGTCGTCCTCCAGTTGGTTCACCGAGACGTTCACCGAGACGTCGAAGCGGTAACCGCGGGCGTGCCACAGTGCGCCCTGAAGGCACGCCGTGCGAAGTGCCCAGCGACCGACCGGAACGATCTCACCCGTCGCCTCGAGATCGTGGATGAACACGTCAGGGTTGACGACGCCTCTTTCCGGGTGGCGCCAACGCAAGAGGGCTTCGACCCCAACGAAAGCGCCCGTCTGAAGATCGATGGTGGGCTGGTACACGAGAAAGAACTGATCGGACTGAAGTGCAATGGTCAGCTCATCTGACAAGCCTGGTTGCGATTGCTTCGACTCGGGATTCACAGGTTCATTGACCATTGAGCATCGCTTCCTCGGGCCGTTATTCACGACGTGTTATCGCGGTTCAACTGAGAACTCCTCGGACGTGACGATACCAGTTACTTAGGAAATTGGTCGAACTATCGACTCTTCGTCTGATTACCACGCTCCCTCTCGACAAGGTGTCGCCGAGCGCGACGTCGTGTGGCTGTCCACGTCACGTTCGCGCGTCTCGCGGTCGCTGAATGACGCGGACGATCGGCGACCGCATCCGTTCGTGGTCATCCTTGCTCCACCCGTCTCACGTTTCATCATCATCGTTGTCTCCAGAGCACTCACGTCGCGGCGAACGCGTCCAAACGACGACCTATCACTATGAGCAATCAAACATTCGACAAATGCCGAACAAGTCGGCGAGTTTTGGAATATCGAATGGAAACATCCATGTACCTCGCTTCTTGCGAGGGTCTTTCTCAGTTCTCTCTGAGGTGATCCACCAGCATGCCCTTGCATGGTGGGTCACGCCCATGAACGGTTTTGACGACGAGTCGTCATCCTGTCAACGTTCGTGTCCGTTAACCGTGAAGTCCATACCGGCCAAGTATTTGATCACGACTTGGCGGATAGTCGAACTGTCTGCGCGAATTCTTTCACTTGTCGATGCCCGCGAGCGGCGAGGACGAACACGGAGAGGCGGTACCGACGCGTGAAGCGACGGATGGTGGGCGAGGTCATGGAGCGTATGATTTCGACTCGGTGTATCACGTCGTGCCGTGCAGAGGTTTGACGACGCGGTGAAGCGCTGGAGCGTAACGTCGCCAAACGTCGATACGCTTGGCTTGGGTTTCAACGAGGGCAAGAGAGGACGTACCGATGAGAATTCTCGTGACGGGCGCGGCTGGATTCATTGGTTCAACTACCGCGGAACTTCTGGTCTCGAAGGGACACGAGGTTGTTGCGCTCGACAACCTCGTGTCCGGTCGGGCGGACAACGTTCCTGATGGAACTGCATTTATTGAGGGAGATTGTGGCGACACCGAACTGGTTGGCTCCTTGGGGAGGTTTGACGCCTGCGTGCATTTCGCTGGTCGCATAGAGCCTGGTGAGTCGATGAAGTTCCCGGAGACATTCTTTGCGAATAATGTTGCCGCTAGCTTTCACCTGATCGACGCACTCGTTCAATCGGGCGTGGAACGATTCGTTTTCTCATCGTCGTGTGCCGTCTACGGCGACCAGATTGACATGCCGATTGACGAAAATCGGGCCACGCGTCCCCATAGTCCCTACGGCCAGTCCAAGTTGATGGTCGAAGAAGGTCTTCGTTGGCTGGCCTCGCTGGGTCGACTGCGTGCAGCGTCCCTGCGGTACTTCAACGCGGCGGGGGGCACGTTGGCACATCCCGAACGGCATCGCCCGGAGATACACCTGATCCCGATCGCTCTTGACGTCGCCGCCGGACGCCGCGACCACCTCGACGTCTTTGGTGATGACTACCCGACGTTCGACGGGACTTGTATTCGTGACTACGTACACGTGAGCGATCTCGCCGAAGCTCACGTGTTGGCGATTGAAGCGCTTGACGGGCACACGGACCTGACACTCAACCTGGGAACGGGCGTCGGATCCTCCAATCGGCAGGTGGTCGATGCCGTGAAACGGATTACCGGAGTCGATTTTGAAGTTCGCTACGCCAGTCGCCGGCCCGGAGACCCAGCGGCGGCAATCGCCGCCAGCGAACGCGCCAGGGAGATCTTGGGTTGGCGCCCGGAATCGTCCGACCTTGAGACGATCGTCGCGGACGCTTGGTCGGCCTATCAGTCGATTGCGAGTAATGGATAGTTCGGGGGCCTGTCGGGACATGATAAGGGATTACTACTGACTCCGTAATTGATTTCTGCGGGCCAAGGGCGCGCCACAATCTCTTCGCAAGCGCGACGACGCCGCTCCCCGAGAGTCCTTGCCTTTGCTTTGCACGTCAATGAGCTGACTGGACGTACTCAATTCGGGAGTCGAACCGCGAAGTTGGGTCGTTTTTGAGAGTCCGTTGGGAGCACCATGATTCCCATTATCAAGAATTCCTTGTATGGAAAACCTGCAAGGGCAAGAGACCGCCAATCGACGTCCGCGTCGCTTCAATGCTAAAGGACGACGCAACGGACTCGAGGTTGGCGTCGGCGCCCTGGTGTCCAGAGCCGACAGTTTCTCCACGCGGAAGACACCCGGCGGTCTGCGTCCACGTCGATCGGTCGTAGTCGGTTCTCTGACCCTGCTCGTGAGCGGACTCGTCATAACCGCGACGGCCATTCCAGTTTCGGCCAACCCTGGAACCACCAGGCTTGTGTCACGCGCCACGTCAATCTCTACAGCGCGTACTTCGACCGCTGCCCCCAGAGTCGCTCCTTCGGGGGCTCTGGTTTCCTACTCGCCAGCGAGCACGAAGAGCGGTGTTCGCCGGGCGACGAGGTCTACGAGCCGCCACCGCAGGAATCAACAGAATGTCGCACCGACCACCACCACGACCGCGGTGAACTCTTTCTCACCCATTCCGACGACCAAGCTCGGACCGACCACCACGACGTCGGTCGCGCCAACCACCACGACGTCGCTCGCGCCAACCACCACGACGGCGCTCGCGCCAACCACCACGACGGCGCTCGCGCCAACCACCACGACGGCGCTCGCGCCAACCACCACGACGACGTCGCCACCCGCCGTGGTCGCTTCCGCGTTTCCGACCGGCGTGGCGGACAACTCTGAGCCGTCCGGCTACGCTCCGCCAGGCTCGAATGCATTCGCGGGCTACACACAGATCTACACGAGTGACTTCAGTGGCAGTTCCTTGCCAGCAGGTTGGGGGGCCTATTCTGGAACACCGGGCGGTGATCCCGGCGGTCAGTTCGGCGGCAACGCCCACGTCGCCGTCGGCGGCGGCCTTCTCCAGTTGAATACCTTTCTCGATCCCGCGTACAACAACGAGTGGGTTACTGGAGGCCTCTGTCAATGTGGCCTCAGTCAGACCTACGGTGCGTACTTCGTGCGCAGTCGAGTTACCGGAGCCGGCCCCACCGGCGTAGAACTGCTGTGGCCGGTTGCCAATGTCTGGCCCCCGGAGATTGACTTCAACGAGACGAACGGCAGCATGTCCGCCACGACTGCCACCAATATCTGGGCGGCGTCGAGCACGACGAGAAGTCAGGTTCAGGTCAAGTTGAGCGTCAACATGACCCAGTGGCATACGTGGGGCGTGATTTGGACGCCGACTTCCATCACCTACACGATGGATGGACAGGTGTGGGGCACGTTCACCAACGCGTCCCAAATCCCGAACCAGCCAATGACGCTTGATCTACAGCAGCAAACCTGGTGCAGTTCCGGCTGGGCCTGCCCCACGTCCCCTCAGTCAATGCAGGTGGACTGGGTCACGGAGTACCGACCGAGCTGAGTGGGCTCAATTTGAACGTTTCGTAGTGCGAAATTCAGCTTTGTGATGTTGATGAGAAGTAAAGGCAAGGGCCACCGAACAAGTCGGGGTTCGATGAAGAGAAGAGGGCACTCTCGTGAATGAACGCAGTGAAAGTCATATACCGCTGGACGGGCTGAGATCAGTTCGCCAAGACCAAGTAATTCCTCAGGAAGTACGCTCTCACGCGAGTCCGAGAGCCCGCTGTATTGCTAAACACCTCGCGGAGAGGCCTTTTCTCGGGCAATTCTGCCCGAACGCGCTCTTGACATTACAACGCTGCTCTGCCATTCTTTATTCGGCAAGGGCTGATGAGGAGTAGGGGTAGTGTCGCATGTCATCCCTCAAGCATTGGCCGAATCCGTGAATGACGCCCCAGAACGAGCCAAGACCCCCGAAGAAGTCACTGTTTCCGTCGTCATTCCGACACTGAACGAGGCCGGTAACCTTCCCTACGTCTTGAACACGATTCCGAGTTGGGTCGACGAGGTCATCATCGTGGATGGGCGCTCTGACGACGACACCCAGCGCATAGCGAAAGTCCTACGACCGGACGTTCGAATTGTGCACCAACCGGTCCCGGGCAAGGGTGCGGCCATGAAGGCGGGGCTCTACGCGGCAAAGGGCGAGATTCTGATTGCCCTTGACGCAGATGGATCGATGGATGGAGCCGAAATCGGAGCCTTCCGGGACGCATTGCTCGCCGGCGCGGACTACGTAAAGGGCAGTCGATTCTGCGCTGGCGCCGGTTCAAGCGATATCACAAAGTTTCGGCGCTTCGGTGACGCGGGCATCTGTTTTCTCCTTCGAATTCTCTTCGGCGCCCGCTACACGGACGCCACGTACGGCTACATCGGCGTCTGGGCGGATCGTCTCGACTACCTCGGGATCGACACCGACGGCTTCGAGGTTGAAACGCTCATAGGAATTCGCGCGGCGCGCGGCGGACTGCGCACCAGCGAGGTACCCTGCTTTGAAGCAAGTCGGATCCATGGAGAAAGTAACCTCAGCGCATTCCATGACGGATTCAGGATCCTACGTGTGATCGTGACTGAAAGATTGAGGAGATATCGTGTTTTGGCGTCTTGAGGACGAGACCACCGAGTCGGGGCGTGAGAACCGATCGCGCGTGGTGGTTGCGGGCCCGGGCTCGTCGCTCACGATTCCCGGCATCATTGTTTCCGAGATCGTTCGCGCTCTCGCTAAAGACACCAAGGTCACGCGAATTGAAGTAGATCTTGCCGCTGATTTGATGGCGGGATTGCACCGTGCGCCTTCTTTGGCCGCGGCGCACGATACGCAACAGAGTGCCAACATCGATCGACACCGAGCGTCCATCAATTCTCGAATTCGAAATCAAGATTTTCGAAATCTCATAACCTCCGACGTCGGAACTGCGGTTGCTTACGCGTGGCCGGGCCTGGACAACAGTTGGATCAGGCCGTTTCTCCTGGTGGCGAGGGCTAGCGGAGCTGCGACGGTGGTGGTCTGCGAAAGCTTGCCGAAGTCCCACCCGTACAAGGTCGCGTCGATGGCCGAGCTGATGTACCACGCCGATCGCATCCTCGTCGGCGATGTTGCCGACGCGACGGAATTGGCAACCCAGTTTGGTTCGCACGGTCCGATCATTGAGGCTCATCGAGCACTCTCACTCGGAGGAAAGGGTGACCGACCCGTCGATCGAATGATCACGGCATTTCTGCCCAAGGATGATAACGAGACGCTGGCAACCATGTTGGCCGCGTTTGACGCGATACCGGAGGCATGGATTGCCGACTACAAACTGCAACTCATCATGCGATACGCCGGACAACAGTCGCTCGACATGGTCTCTGATAGTTACTACTCAAACCACGTCAGTCTGATCGGCGAGGACATTTCCGCGCCGGACTTGAAGCGTCTGTGCTTGTCGTCCTCTGCGCTCGGTGTCGCCGAACCGGCAGTGGATTCTCGGGCGTTCTCCACTGCGATGGACAGTGGAGTGGCCACGGTCGTCTTGGCGTCCACGTCACTTCCTTCGGTTGGACAGGGCTACGTTGGCGGTCTTCTCGCCCAACTCAGTCGTCCCGCGTCAGTCAACGTTGCGTTGAACCATGCCTTGAGACTTGAGGCATTGCGTTTTCCAAGCCCCGACGCCTGGGACGATCTCGCACGGCGACTGATTCCGACAACGCCGAGTGTGCTGTCCCTCGCCAGTCTCGAACTCGCCTACCACGACTAGTGAGCCAGAGTGCTCGTGTGAATCGTCGTGTGGCCTTGACGCCTCAGATCGTGATGACCACGCTCCCGACTCCGATGATCGTCTGGAGATCGGACGAGCGTCCGGAACTTCTCGAACGATGAAGAATCTGTCCCACCTTCCGACAGAGCCGTTTCCTGCCGACGAATTTGCGTTCGCCGCGCGGCGACCGGCGAGGTGACTGATGACGTTACAGCTTTCCGCGTCCTTCCTGCCTGCTAAACATGACTTCGTGACTCGAAATGCGGCGACTTGGGTGTCGATGCCGATCATACGAGTTGAACTTGACGCACTGGCCGACGTCGCCATCGTCGGCGCTGCAGTGGGACAACGTGTATGGGTCGAGGTAGAACGCCATGGGCAGATCGTCGGCATCGTGGAAGGGACGACCGAAGCGGGAGGACTGTCCGCACCGGTACTCGAGAAATTGACCAGGAGTTTTTCGTCGTTCCCCGTACCGTCGCGCGTACCGATTCCGGATGATCAGTTGCCGAGGGCTTCGGTCGTGGTGCCAACCATATGCCAGGACCCAGCCCGACTGGTCTCGACGATTGAGACAGTACTGGCGCTTGACTATCCGGATTTTGATGTTCTTGTCGTCGACAATCGGCGGAATGCTCACGGGGTACCGATGCCGCAGTTTCCTGGTGGCACCAAAGTCAAAGTGCTGACGGAGTTGAGACCCGGCGTGTCGGCGGCGCGTAATTGTGGGATTGCCCAAGCGACCGGCGACATTATCGCGTTCACCGACGACGACGTCGTGGTTGATGTCAATTGGTTGCGCGAACTCGGGACACGGTTCGTCATCAGTCCGGAGGTCGATGGAATTGGCGGCCTGGTACTTCCGATGGAGCTGAGGACACGATCGCAACTTTGGTTCGAGGAGTTCTTTGGCGGATTCAATCAAACGTTTTCAACCGAGATCATGAGCATGGAACTCTTGGCGCCTACCGATCCGATGTTTCCCTATGCACCTGGGAGGTTTGGTGCCGGATGCAACATGGCCTTTCGTAAGGCTGCACTCGCGAAGGATGGTGGATTCGACGTCACGCTCGGCACGGGCAGCCCGGCCCGTGGCGGGGAGGATCTCGCGATCTTCATGAAGCAAGTTCTGAGCGGTGGGACCGTCGCGTTCGAACCCAGAGCAGTCGTGAATCACCAGCACCGAGAGTCCGAGAAAGCCTTTCTCAACCAGGTGTTTTCGTACGGAGTCGGACTGAGCGCAATGTTCACGGAACTGATCATTCGGGATCCTCGGCACTTGATCAAGTTGATTCGCCGCATTCCCGGTGGCTACCGACTCCTTTCCAAGCCTCGCGACGAGCGTTCGCCGAGCCTGGCACCGAGTTATCCCCTTCGCGCGTATCCGTATCACTTGCTTGGCCTGTTGTACGGTCCGTTCGCGTATCTCCAGAGTGCCTTGCGAAGTGGATCGAAGGGCTGATCTGCGTCGAGTGATTCTCGATTGTTAGGCTCCTCGGCCTAGAATTGGGGATGCACGGTCGCAGCTGAATCATGCCATTATTCGGTCCCATGTCACTCGTGCAAGGCGAAAGGAGCCAACAGTGGGACGTAGAATCTCGAATCCATGAGTTCCGGCAGCGACACTAACGGAGAGCATTCGAAGCAGACGGAACCGGACTCTCAAAGCTCCTCGATGCGAGAGGCACTGGATCGCTTGTTGAGATCTGCGTCCGGCATCGACTTCATCTACGCGGCGTTGGCGGTTTTCGCCCAGCGATTCAAGTTGCTCGACGCGGTGATCGTCCTGCCCGTCGCCAACTCCGGCACGAGGATCTTCCGCCTTGGTGGTGACGCGGCAAGCTCAAATTTTGCGGCGCAGGCGGGCCTGGCTCCTGGCGTGTACTGCAAACCTCACGTCGACGCGCCCGAGGATCTCGAGATCCTGTGGGGTGCGTGCTTAGACGCCCTCACGCGCTCCTCGGATTCGATCCTCGAAGTAGAACAGCCGGCTCGACATTCCAAGAACCGATTGCTCGGTGCGAAGGATGTTCGCGGACTGGTCGCCGCGCGCGCCGCGCCTTCAACGCGGGACGCCCCCGAGGCCAAGGGTGGTCGCGATCGACTGACGCTTACGTTCTCCCCCAGTTTCGCGCCACGAGAAATCGTTTCACTGCTACTCGTCGCCGTGGACCTGGTGACCTTCGCCATGACGATCGCGAATACTCACGGCCCCGTTCGGTTCGTGCTCGGGCTGATCCTTGGACTGGTAATCCCGGGCTGGTCGGTGGTGGGGCTCATCAGATTGAGGAACGCTCCCCTGGAGGTGGGCCTCTCAATGGCTGCGAGCCTCGCAATGTTGACAATCACTGCTCAGGCGCTGATGGCGTTGAATCTCTGGCATCCCATCGCGCTCGAAGAAGTTCTCTGTGTGCTGTGCCTGCCTTCGCTTCTTTGGCAGTCCGGTTGTCACGTTCGACGGGTTGGAAGAGCAAGATGACCTTCATCATCTTCGCCGATGCCGCGGCGCTCACTGCTCCCGTCGTCTTCGTGGTGCTCCTGGGTGTGGTTACGTTGCTCATCGTGCGGGCGTTAGGTGAGGTACTTCGGGTTCCGCTGACGCCATTCGTTTCGAGGATGCTCGACGGGTCGATAGTGACAGTCCTTCTCGTCTTCATCGTTCTCGTGGTCGTTCGATTCAAGATAATTGGATGAGAGGTCGGGCGAGATGAACACCGTGCGCAGCGACCATCGACGTTCACATCGATTGATTCGCGAATATCTCGGACCGCTGCTCGGAGCCACGGCACTCATTCTTTGGTTCGTCGCCGTCAATGACGCCGTGTTCTCCAAGATGGGTGCCTTCGGCCTGGTCTCGGTTCTTGGCTGGCCCTACTTTGCCGGGCTGACTCTGGTCGTCATTGCCTTTGCCTTTGAAGTCATGCGAACGCCGCTGCGTCCCGTGTGGCTGATTGTGCTGATCGTGATTTTGGCGATCTTCATCTACGGCACCGCCTCCGCGGTCGATCCCGTGGCGGCACCCACGGATTCGTGGATTCACGCCGGATTCATTCAGTACATCGTTCAACACGGGCAAGTGTTGAACGGTTATGACGCGCGGTTCTCCTGGCCGGGCGGTTTCTCGATGGCGGCGATGCTCGTCGCCTTCGCTGGACAGGCGAACGCCATCGGATTCCTCCACTGGTTCCCACTCTTCATCGAACTCTCGTACTTGGCCCCACTCTTGGTCATCGCCCGGTTCAGCGGCGTGCGTCGTCGAGCGGGGTGGCTCGGTATCGCGATTTACTACTCGACCAACTGGATTCTCCAGGACTACTTCTCGCCGCAGGCGGAGAACTATCTGTTGTTTCTCGTCGCAGTGGCGTGCGTGCTCGCGTGCTGGCAGCCGAAGCGCCGGGAGAGAGACGGCCCCGCGCTGAGATTTTGGCGGGAGCAAGTAGCGAAGGTTCGTTCCGTGGTGACGCTCAAGCGACTCAAGGGTCGAGACTCTGCTTCGGCTTGGAATAGTGCGACGATACTCGCCGTACTCGCACTCCTCGCCATCATCTTCCTGGCGTCGTCGATGAGTCATCAGTTGACGCCGTACGCGCTTGTCTTGGCGCTAAGCGCCTTGCTACTCACTCGTCGTCTTGGTCGTCCCGAGCTCATCGTTTTACTCGCAGTGTTCGCCTTTGGTTGGCTCAGTCTGGGAGCGAGCAACTTCTGGGTTGGACACTTGAGCATGATCTTTGGGTCCGCTGGTCAGTTCACCAGCACACTCAGTTCCAACGTGACGAGCCGTGTGGCGGGCAGTTCGAGCCATCTCTTGGTTGTAGAGATTCGGATTCTTCTGACCGGTGCGCTCTTGCTCCTCGCCGGCGTTGGTTTCCTGCGACGGTCCGCGAGTTCACGTGCCCTTGAGGCGCTCGCCGGCGCCCCGTTCTTGTTAGTGGCGGCTCAGAGTTACGGTGGCGAAGGATTACTTCGGGTGGTGCTCTTCGGACTGCCGTTCACTTCGCTGCTGGCCGCGTCGGCGATCTTGCCCCTCCAATCAGGTGAGATTCGAAGTCTCCTCCCGCGAATCCCAATTGGCCGATTTGCACGGGCGGGACGCGTTGTTCTGACCATGGCGATAGTGGGCGTCGTCCTGATCTTCGCGCTCGCCACGACGGTGGTACGCGGCGGGAATGACGCCTACGAGTCTTTCTCTAGTGGCGAACTCGCGGCGGTCAACTACGTGTACGACCATGTTCGGCCCGGTCAGTCGATTGGCAGCGCGAACTATTACTTACCAATTGGACAGCGTGGTGTCGGAACGATCAATGCGTTCAGTCCGGCGTCAACGTCGCACTACCAGGGCATTGGCGTTCGAATTCTGCACAATCGGCCCACGTACGTGATCCTGTCACAGTCAGAAGATGCTTATGGCGAAGTGGTGGCGGGATATCCCGTTGGCTGGGAGGCGAAGCTGGAGACCACGCTGGTGAACCACGGCTATTCGATCGTCGCTCAGTGGACGACCGCGACAGTGTTAAAAGCGTCCAAGTAGACATTGGCGCTCGAATTCGTGATCACTCGCCGCGGTCACGATTGGAACATGACGCGGTGATCGAACTGGCGCCGTGAATCTCATTGCAATTGACCAGCACTCGTTGTCGTGACCTGGTTATGGGCCCGTTCTCTCTGTTCAAGCACCGCGACGGCGTGAACAGTGCGGCCTCTACCTCGCCAGAAGTGACTGTCGACTTACCGCGCGTGGCCGATTGGCGAGGACCTTCAGCTAGGGCATGGAGATTGTTAAGAAAGAATTAACATAGGCTGTTTCGTCCGTCTTACCTGATGACGGCGTGTGTTCACGAACTGAATTTTCTTCAACCCGCGTTGAGCGTCGGTTCAATCACTAGCATTGCGCCAGCAGCGCTCGTCTTGGAACTTCCGACCTGGTCTTGAGTAATGTTGCTGGCGACTCGGTTTAAACCGTCGCACGGGAACGTCAATCAACTGGAGAGCGAATAGTGATTTTGGGTACGCGGGCATGAGGTGTGCTCGACGCAGCGTTGGCCAGTCGACGTCGCGCGTTCGTCGATCATGGATGGTGCTCGTCAGTGTTCTGATGCTGATCACGCCGCTCGCGATCGGCATTGTGCAGCCTGGCCAATTGTCCAGCGGCGCGTCGACGATATCGAAAACCGGAGCTACCGCTCAGCGTTCTCCATCGCACAGCGTGAAGCCTCGCGTTTCGGCGCCGGCCGCCACGATCGATCGATCTGAGCCGTCGGGTCAGGCGCCACCAGGCGCGTCTGCGATGGCGGGATACGTCCAAACCTACGTAAGTGACTTCACCGGGACATCGGTGCCAACTGGTTGGGACGTCTATTCCGGGATTCCAGGCGGCGACCCTGGAGCTCAATGGGGAGTGGGTCACGTGCACGTTTCCGGCGGAGAGTTGCAACTCAGTACCTGGCAAGACCAAGCCTACGGTGGCAAGTGGGTGGCTGGGGGGCTTTGTCAATGCGGCGTCGCCCAAACGTACGGGGCGTATTTTGTTCGATCGAAGTTGACCGGCGCTGGACCCACGCAAGTCGAATTGCTGTGGCCGAAGACGGGGTGGCCCCCAGAGATCGACTTCAATGAGACGAACGGTGGGACCACGGCGTCCCAAGCGACCGTCATCTATCCCACCGTCAACAATCAGGTGCACAACCAAGTTGTCGTCGACATGACTCAGTGGCACACGTGGGGCGTGATCTGGACGCCGACATTGATCACGTACACCTTGGACGGACGCGTATGGGGGCAGGTAGATTCCTCGACCGGCATACCGAATCAGCCGATGACGCTCGACATCCAGCAACAGACCTGGTGCGGCGCGGCACCGAGTTTCGCCTGCCCCTCGGTGCAGCAGTCAACGTTGGTTGACTGGGTCGCGGAGTACAGGTCCGTTCCGCCACCAAGTTTGACGACGACGGTGATCATCTCAACTAAGTCCCACACCGCAACGTCGTTCACCTTGCGACCGTTTGCCACCAACTCGGCGTTACTTTCTTCATCGCTCAAGCGTCAGGTCGCTGACCTCGCGAGCAGGATCAGACAACTTGGTGACACCAAGATCGTTCTCACCGGATACAGCGACAGTTCAACGTCATCGTCGATGTCGCCCGTCATCAGCAGGGCCCGAGCCACGGCGGTAGAGGAGTACTTGCGACTGCTCCTGAAGCGCTCCCACGTGGGCGCCGTCTCGATGTCCATCCGGGCCGCCGGCAGCGGCCAGCGGGTCGCTTCGGATTCGACATTGTCTAGCAGGTCACGAAACCGAAGAGTCGTGGCGAACATCAACTGAATTGCTTGATTGCGGGACCCGTCGCGGTGGGCTACTCGCGTTGTCGGAAGTTTTCGCACGATCGCTTCAATCGAGGCGGATTGCGCAGAGGTTTCCAATCACATCCTTCGCGCTCGGGCTGCGCACCGACGCGGGGCGCCGACCAATATCCGAACGACAGGCATTGACGAATTTCGAGAATCGGCGTCGGTTAGTTGAACCGCCCGCGTGTTCCGGCCCGGCCGGTTGCGCCGTGTCAGGTAGCGCGGTTACTTGGGTGAGTACTCGGTGATCCAATCAATCAGCATCGACGTCGGACGCGTAGGACACTCTCGATGCTGACTGCAAAAGGCGAGTTGTTCAAAGTCAAGCGTCATGGGAACCGTTGTTATCTCCGCAACGTTGGAGATCGTTCCCCACACCTGGCCGTCAACGAGGTACGTGATTGCTTTCGGTGTCCAGATCACGCCCCACGTGTGCCACTGCAGCATGTTCACCGTGACGGTCCTCTGGTCGATCTGATTGATTGCCCCCCAGTGCAACGTGGACGTGGTCGACGTTGAAAGTCCCTGCGTCTCGTTGAAGTCGATCTCTGGTGGCCACGTATTCGTTTTCGGCCAGAGCAGTTCGACTTCATTGGGACCAGATGCCGTGATCCTCGATCGGATGAAGTACGCCCCGTACGTTATGGGCACTTGACACTGGCATAGTCCTCCGGTGATCCACCGATTTTGGTAGGCCGGATCCTTCCAGGCATTGAGTTGAAGCAAGCCGTTGCTCACGACCACGTGGTTGCTCGCGAACTGACCTCCGGGATCACCATTGGGGATGCCCGTGAAGAGATTCCACCCTGAATCAAGAGTGGTTCCCTTGAAATCGTTCAAGTAGCTGAGTTTGTAGCCGGCGAGCGCCGTCGCTCCCGTTGGCGCTAGGCCGGAAGGCTCGGCGGTGTTGGTTACGCCAGATGGGTATTTACTGTCGGACGATGGTGGGTGAATCGTCGTCGTGGAGGAATTCAGTGCGAACAGCACGACTGCGATCACCACGACACTTGCCGTGAGGACGATGGTGACCCCGACGCGCCTGTTCCAGCGGCTATTTCCCTCGGGCATCTCGTACGACGCTGCGGTCTCTGAGAGATTGATCATGTCCGAATTGATGCTAGTAAGTCAGCGGCAGAAAAGTGGCAAATTGACAATTTTGATGGATGGTCTCGAATTCCCGGCGTCGCGGGCGCGCGTTCCCGGACCTGAACGTGCTCAGAGCGTAAACCAGTCGGCATCTGGTTGAAGGTATCGTTCCAGTTCCTCGCGAATGGTGACTCGTGACCGCCTCCAAATTCTTGGGACCGTGTCGCCAGGACAGCCCAACGGACCAACGATCGGTGCGTGGCAATTTCCTCTCGCTCGCCGAAGGCTCCCGGACACATCGTGAACGCGAGTCTCAGCAGTCTGACGCCTTGAGGTCGAGTTTGCCGCCGATCTTCGCGGGTGGTGCCGACCGGCTACTCGTTGCTTGTTCGTGCCAACCGAAGTTGTGACGGCGCTCCGACCATACGGACCCGATTCTTCGGTGTCGCCAATGATGTTGACGTGACGGCCTGATTCATTCGAAAACGAAGTGCGGTGGGGATTCTTGAAGAAATAGGGACGTGTCGCACCGCCGTCGTAGTAGACGTCTGGAGGATTGTTGCGCACGCGATTTCGGATCAATCGGACGTGGCCGTGTCTCGGAGGGAGAGGTTCACGCCGTTCGGATGGTCGTAGCCCAACGGAGCTGTGATCTCTCACCGCGCGCGCCCAACGTCGCCAGATCGCCCTAGACGAATACGGGCTGAGTTCGTCATCTCCACGTCGGGGTTCTTCATTAGCAAAATTGCTGATTAGGGGATGAATTCGCAGAGCGGCTAATTTGTTGGAATGGCCTTAGTGATATTCGCATCTTTCAACTTTGGCCGTTTTGGCGTCTCAAACAGATCGTGTCTTGGTGCGCCCTCGTCAACGCGGGAGAGCCATTAGTGAGTGAGCATCAGACTGATGACCAGGTAGGTGCACCTCCTTTCTCGCCACGGGTGAGTGTCATCGTCTGCGCGTACACCCTCGATCGATGGTCCCTGATCCTGGAGTCGCTTGCTTCGGTTGCGCGACAGGAAATGCAACCGATCGAGGTTATCTTGTGCATCGATCACAATGAGATCCTGTTCGACAAGTGCGTCGCTGAATTACCGTCGTTCTTGAAGGATGCGCCGTGGCACGTGAGAGTGATTCAGAATCGCTTCGAGACTCGCTTAGGAGGGGCTCGCACGTCTGCGTCTGAAGTCGCCACCGGGGAGATCCTCGCGTTCCTGGACGACGATGCCTCCGCCTCGGCGTCGTGGTTGCGCTGCTTGACGATGGCCTACATGGACCCACGTGTCGTCGCGGTCGGGGGAGCTCCAATCGCAGCGTATGAAACGGCACGACCGAAGTGGATCCCGTTTGAATGCAACTGGATCTTCGGCTGTGCCTATCGAGGATTGCCGGAAAAGCGGGCCCCAATCGATCACATGATCGGGGCCAACATGTCAGTGCGGCGCGAAGCATTGATGTCGTGGGGGGGTTTTCACTCGGATAACCACGACGACATGGATCTCAGTCATCGCGCGGTTCACGCCTACGGTGCGCGGGCCGTGCTGTACGAGCCGAGCGCGACGGTCAGTCATTTCGTCCCTAAGGAGAGATTGACGTGGCATTACTTCTGGCGACGCTGCTTCTTCGTCAACATGGGCAAAGTGAAAGCATTTCGCGATATGGATGATGCATCCAATCTCGGTGCAGAGCTGCGATTCGTTCGTCGTTCGCTTTCGCGGGCTCTGATCACCGAGGGCAGAGAACTTGTTCGAGGGGACGTTTTTGCCCCGGTCCGATACTTGGCACTCGTCGCGGCCATTGCACTGGGAGGCGCCGGTGCGATTGTTGGACGGCTGCAATGAGCCGTATCGCGTTCGCGCGTCGACTACCCCTAGCGGTCGAAGTCCGTCGCACGACGCCTTTTTGGGCGATCGTCACCAATCAGGCGCAACGGGCGTAGTCGGGTAATGGACGTTCTCATCATTGGCGCGGGCCCGGCAGCGGCAGGCGCCGCGATCTCTCTTTCTCACGAACCCGATGTCAGGGTGCGGGTCCTTGACGTCGGCGGTCGCTTGGAAGAGAAGAATGACGCGGCGCGACTTCGAATGTCGATCAGCGACCCGAGCCGCTGGGAGTCGACGGACCTCGACATCATCAGCAAGACAGCAGTGGCGTCAAAGCAACAGGGACTGCCAGAAAAGAGAGTCTTCGGCTCAGATTTCCCGTTCCGGAACTTTGGACAACTCGATGGCCTGGAGAGCGACCAGAGCTTGAACGGCCACGTCATCTCTGGGGCGTACGGAGGATTCAGTAACACTTGGGGCGCGCAGACGATGATGTACAGCGCGGCGACGTTCGACGACTGGCCCTTCTCGCGTCGTGACCTTGAAGGCGACTATCGCGCCATACTCGGTGCCATACCGTATTCGGCCGAGGTGGACGACCTGGCGGAGTACTTCCCTGTGTGGGGCCAGGCCGACAATCTCCCGCCGCTCAGCGAGCGATCGCAACGGGTTCTCAAGGCGTACGAAAAAAACAGAGTCGAAGTGAGGCGCCGGGGCGTGATAGTCGGCAAGGCCCGTCTCGCATTACGCGGACGGAGTTGCGTTTCCTGTGGTCTCTGCATGACGGGATGCCCGTACTCTTTGGTGTACTCGGCGTCGCACACCTTCGACGATCTTGTGAGAGACGGTCGAGTCGAGTACCTGAGTGGATATCTGGCGCTGAACCTCAGTGAAGAAGAGGGTCGTCCATCTGTTTCGGTCCGATCGCTGCAAACGGGGCGAAGAGAGACACTCACGGCGGACAAGATCTTCGTGGCCTGTGGCGCCCTCGGAACAACAAGATTGGTCGCTCAATCTTTGGGAGATTGGTCGAGGCGGATTCACATGAAGGAATCGTCGCAGTTCATGGTGCCCTTCGCTTCACTGCACGGCAGCAGGAACTTGACTCAGGACGGGTCGTTCACGCTCAACCAGTTCAACATGGTCCTGCCCTTTGATGAAGTTGGACGTGATCTCGTTCAGATTCATGGTTATCCGTACAACGACGCCATGGACGACGCGCTCCCAGGCCCGTTGAAGCTTCAAGCACTTCGTGGCGTACGGACGGTGCTGCTCAAGCGACTCACTGTCGGCCTCGGCTATCTGCCTTCGTGGTGGTCTCCTGGTTTCGATGTCGCGGTTACACGACAAGCTTCAGAAGGAGAGTTGGCGGGCATGAACTTGACGCCGTCGACATCGATTGACGTACCTACGAAGTCGATGCTTCGAGCCGTGGTCAAGCGTCTTGTGAAGTCGGCTCCCTATTTGGGGCTGATACCGGTTGTGCCGCAGATAGCTTTGTCAGCCCCAACAAAGAGTTACCACTTCGGTGGAAGCTACCCCCATTCAAGTGCGCCACACGAGGGTCTCGAGTCGGACGTGTTGGGTCGAGTCGCCCCGTGGAAGAACATTCACCTGGTGGACGCTTCGGTGTTTCCGACAGTGGCGGCCACCACATTCACGTTGTCGATCATGGCCAACGCCCACCGGATAGCGCGCTCAGTAATTGAAGACAGCCGTGGTTAAGAGTGCGAAGAAGACTGTCGGAGTAACTGGTTCGAACGGGTATCTCGGCAAGATGTTGGTCGCGGCTCTACGTGAACAGGGGTTTGACGTCGTTGAGTATCGTCGATCGGTTCCCCATGACGTCTCGAACGAAAGTATCCGCAGTCTTGATCTCGGTGCGCCCATTCAGCACCAAGCATTCGAAGGCGTGCAGTGCGTCATCCATGCGGCGTGGGATCTGCGAGAGACTGATCCGTCTCGAGCTTGGAGTCGTAACGTCGGGGGGTCGAAACGAGTCCTCGAGGCTGCCTTGGAACGCGGTGTCGAGCGTTTCATCTTCGTGTCGTCGATGTCGGCATATTTTGGGAGCGAACAGGACTACGGGCTCATGAAGTTGGCCGTGGAGCGCTCGGTTCTGGATGCACATCAAGTCGTCGTTCGTCCGGGTTTGGTCTACGGAGGTGAGCCCGGAGGCATGGCGCTCGCTCTGACGAAGTTGGCGCGCCTTCCCGTCATCCCTTTGTTTCGCGGTGCACAGCAGTTCACGCTCCATAGTGATGATTTCCTGACGGCCATGAAGGCGCTCGTAAACGTGGATGAAGTCCCATCCACGCCACTTGGTCTCGCGTCACCGTCGCCGACCTCATTCAAAGAGATAATGATGAGCATGGCTGTCGGAGCTGACAACTCTCCAAGGACGGTCGTTGTGCCATGGCACGTGGTCCTCGGACTGTTGCGTATTGCGGAGCGACTGAGGGTCCCGCTGCCCGTGCGCTCGGATTCGCTGTTGGGACTGGTGCGACCGGCCCCTTCGGTTCCCGGTCGTGACGTCACGGACCAAATCGGGCTCTCGTTTCGCAGATTCTCGTGGGGCGACGTATCACCGTCTAACGAGAAGTAATAATGCCGTCGGTCCTCCTCCTGCCGAGGTCCGACGGTTGTACAAGAGACGCGTCTTTGATCCGCCTGCCACATCCTCCTACCGTTCGCTCAACACGCCGTCGAACGAACCAATGGTCCAATGCGAAACGTTGAGCGGAACGAGTACGAAAGAGTTCTTCGAACGTTGTCGCGACGCGAGCCAGCTCGACGAGACGGCGCCAATTACCGACGCCACGCTGCGGTTGGAATTCTCCTCGAGCCACGCCCTGGAGCAGTTCTGACGCCTTCGGCGGATTTCGGTACAATTTGTATCTCCGACCTATGAGAAGAACATCGAGGGACATCCCGCCCAAGGGTCCGAGGAACGGCCAATGGGGAGGGCGCCTCGTCAAGAACGCGGTTGCCCTGATGATTTCCGCAGCTGGCACCGCAATTCTGGGCGTCGCCTTCTGGGGCACCGCCGCTCATCTTGCGTCGCCGGTTTCTTTGGGGCGTACTTCGGCAGAGATTGCCGCGATGGTGCTCTTGGCGAACCTCGCTCAGTTGAGTTTCGGAACGATCTTCGAACGTTTCCTTCCAGTGGCCGGAAACGAGACTCGCGCCTTCGTTATCCGTGCGTACGTCATGTGCGTTCTCTTCGCCTTCGCTGCTTCCATCATCTACCTCGTCGTGGGATTTGGGCACAGGTTCCTCCCAAGTTCATTGGGCGAGCACGCTTTCTTTGTCGTTGCCGTCGTCCTCTGGACGATCTTCATCCTGCAGGACTCAGTGCTTATTGGTCTGCGTGCTTCTCGATGGGTGCCGGTCGAGAACATATTCTTTGCCCTGGCGAAACTGGCCGTGCTTCCGGCTTTCATCGCATTGTCGTCCAATCAGGGCGTGTTCTTCGCGTGGACTGCTCCGGTCATCGTCACGATCGTCGCCGTCACCTGGTACCTGTTCGCCAAGCGAATACCTGAACATCAAGCCTCGAGCAGTGCGAACCAGCAATTGCCGGGGACGCGCGAGTTACTAATGTTGGCCGCCGCACAGTACGCGACGCTCTTGTTCAGCGTCTTTACGCCCTCGATCGTCACGCTCATCGTGATCCAACGACTTGGAGCCGTGGCGAACGCGCACTACTACGTTCCGGCGATCATCACCAGTGGACTGGCACTGTTCAACTGGAGCATTATCCGGTCATTCATTGTCGAGGCGACGCATGAGCCACACCTTTTGCGTCGCCATGCCAACACCGCTCTTTGGACCTTGACGATCGTCCTCGTCCCGAGTGTCGTCATAGGAGTCATCTTCGCGCCAGAATTCCTGCGTATCTTTGGTGCGTCGTACGAGCAGCACGGCACCACGTTGCTTCGGATGATGCTCCTGGCTCTCCCCGGCAGCGCGGTGACTATCTTCTACTCTGCTTTTGCATGGATCGACAAGAGAGTCTGGTGGCTCTCCATTCGCGAGATCTTTAGCTTGGCGATCTTCTTCAGCGTGCTGCTATCACTTATTGGACGCCATGGAATTGCGGCGATCGGCATTGCGTATCTCGTTTCCTCAGGGGTGCAGGGATTGTTCTTTCTCCCTATATCGATTCGGCGCTATCGCATGACGTCAAACATTGAAGTCGATTCGAATGGCACCAGTGAGGGCGCACCGCCGACCGCATGAAGCTGTGGCTGTCGGAGACGTGACGGTGTAAAAGCTTGCGATCGCAGTGTTCTCGATCCTTCCTTCCGATCCAAATCGATGGGGACGATCGCGCGATCGACCTGATACGGGTGAAAGATGGAACACGGCAGTTTCGGCACTAATGTCGTGCAAACATTTCTTAGGCCGAGCCTTCTCTGCGGCGGTGTCCGCGGACGATAGGTATTCGCGCACGAGTGATCTCAAGCGATCGTGAAGGATTGGTTAGTTCCCATTTCTGCTGTTGTCAGAGAACGAGAGAGTCGCTCGGCGTGATTTGGCTCGACACGCTGCGGAGCCCAGTCCACTTTTTGAAGCTGAGTGTCTGATCCCCGAGCCTCGCCACCTTCCAAATGGGGACCACATGTCGCTCGTCATTGTCGGGGAAGAGTGTTTGCCATGGTGACATCCTTTGATCCGACCGATCAAGACGCATGGTTGGGTGTCCACCGCGGCTGGGGAACCTCACTCCGGCGGTCTCGCTTTACGCGCTTCGGACTCTCTCGTGAGACGTATGCCTCTTCCAATGTTCGCAATTGAGTAACTGGGATTGCATGCTCGACCAGAGTGACTCCATCAACGCTTTGTCTGGGCCGCCGACGACTGCGTCGAAGAACGCAATGAGGCCCACACCTTCGTCAGCCCCTGTTGACAAGTAAAGATTGCCTCATGTGCCAAGTACAATGACCAGTGCCATGTCGTGCTACGAATGCCGTAAAACGTCCTGTGCTTGACCATTATCAGGTGTCTCACCCTTAGATATCTACGTTGCGACGTCCTATCGAGTGTGCTTCCTTTGTCGAAGTGCTTCCGATAGAAATACAGTGGTTCGTTCAGGAGAACGCCGATGAATCCGTTCTCAGCCAAAGTGAGATAGAAGTCCCAATCTTCCAGAACAGCAAGTTCTTCGTCATAATGAAATCTTCGTGCTAACTCGCTCTTGACCAAGCAGCCCGAGGGAATGTAGTTGCTGTTCTTTAGGTGATGGGCACTGTAGCCGCGAAACTCGGTGACTTCATCGCTCGCGTCGAAGCATCGTAGTTGCGTATACACGTAACCAACATCTGCAGACTCCTCGAGGAGTAGCTCATACGTCTTCTCTACGAATGTCTGATCCAGTTTGTCATCAGAATCCAAGAAGACTATGTAGTCACCTTTCGCTCTCTTCGCGCCGTAGTTACGGGCAGAGCTGATTCCGCCATTGACTTTGAAGTAGTAGTCAACCAGGTCGCCGTACTTTGTGACTACTTCGTTCGTGTCGTCACTTGAGCCGTCATCCACGACGATCACTTCAATGTTTTCGTATGTTTGACTCAGCGCACTGTCAACAGCGTCAGTGACAAATCGCCCATAGTTGTAGGTCGTGACAATCATCGAAACTAGTGGCAATTCTCGAACGATCACTGTAAGGACGCTCTCTCCGCAGGTGTTTTCTTAAGCGGCGAAGTTCCCAATTTGGTCTTGACCCTGTTCTGTGGATACTGGTTTCGCGGCTTTGGCAATAGCTGCCGCGTTGGTTAAGTATTGCATCTCTAGATTGATCGGTTAGACATGACGAAGTGGGGCGTGCCTGCGCCGATGCACGCAGCAGTTGTCAGTGCACTTCCCAGATTCGATTTACGCACCTGGTGGGCAACACGCGCCAACTGAGCCACCGTTACCTTTGGGCACAAACATTCGGTCCGGTTCGTGCATTCGACGGGCCAAAAGGTGCTGCTCGTTGGTGTTGTGTGCAATCAAGCTCAAACCATCTGGGTAGTCCAGCAAATCTGCTCTGCTTCGGCACGTCCTGCAATGATGAATACCCTCAAAGCACTCGTAGTGGCGCCCCGGCCTATGGAAGAGGCTCCATACGCCAATAGCGTTCCCCCCCACGCATCGTCGCGTCGAACGCCTTGCGATGGTTGTGTCGAGTCGTGGCGTACTGAGACCTATAGAAGCTCATCGCCCGTTGCTTAATTTCGGGATCGCCGTCAAATGAATCGAGATCCACTAGTTGAAAGTATCTACGGACCGCTGCAATGCGTCTCGACAGTGCTCTCCGATTTCCCAATCCGTATGGCAAGTCCAGGTAGACGTACCACGTGAACGGCGAGTTAACCGCGAGCCGAAAGCATGCCTCGCTTACCGCAAGATGATCAGCGTGAATCAGACCAAGTGGAGCGAAAACTGACATCGGACGGATTTCGTCGAGCCTTCGACTGATCTCGTTTTGAATGGAGTCACCGTAATCTGTCGACGGTCGATACGCGGCATAATCGACGTCAAGCAAGTCCAGCCACGCGGGCGTCGCATTCAGAAAATCCAGTGCATTAAGGTCTTCGTCCCGACGAACCCCAATCGCGTCAGGCGCATACGGCTTGCCCGTAGTTCTGCTGTTATATCCATCGTGCAACGCATCGGGTGCGCCGGCCAAAATCGTCATCACGGTTGTCGAGGGATGCGTGTACAAGAAGTTGCCGCACGAGAGCACCGCATCGTCCAAGTGCGTCGACAGCATCAACACTGGCTCAAGGGGCTCAAACTTCGACAACTACTTACCATCCCCAATGGACCATGGTCTGGACTGCAGACCGAGCGGCACTAGCCCTCACTTGGTGACAGTGACATTAGTCTCTTGAAGGCCAATCGCATCGTACCAGACGCGAAGCCGAGGAACTCTTGTTTGCATCAACGCCAATCCGACGTCGCGATCGCCGAGCCCAGATGAGTGTCGCCGCCGAACTGGGTCGAGGTTGAGCACTGATGGGGTGAGTTATTATGAACCAATGGTCGATTCGGCATTGTCGTCTATTGCTGATGCAAAAAGACGCAATCGTGGAGACAAGTTACGTTCGACCTTGACCAAATTGCACCTGATTGGTCTTGCGCGCCTCATCGATAGGTGGGCGCGTCAGTTGATCTTCACGAGCGTCAACCTCCTCAGATCGTTGGCGCGAGTGCCTTTCATCGGGCCTGGACTGGACCCTCTGCTCGCTCGAATTGATCGATTCAATCGCCTGAATTTTGAGTTGTCGGAGCTGCTACGAGTGTGTAATGCGCTAAGCGATGAACACCTTCCCTTTTGGGTGGCGGGTGGGTGGGGCCTCGACGCTCTGATTGGTTGTGAGACTCGACGCCACAGCGACCTAGACGTCGTCGTAGATCGTTTCTGGGAGAACCTGCCCAAGGTCGCGGCACTTCTCACGGGTCTCGGCTACCGGCGGAAGAGGCCAATCAGCGGCACCGTGTGGTTCCTGGACGCTGAAGTGTTCGAAGACGATCAAGGGCATCATATTGAAGTCGTCAACATCAACTGGGAAAGCCTAGCCATGGCGGCGGCGCTGCTCAGTCCGCTACCGACCCCCGAATCCGAGCCGTCCGGCGAGCCAACTCGGGCAACGCCCTTTTTATTGGAACAGTTCACGGCGACGGGCATGTTCGATGGCGTCTCGATACCGGCGCTATCGGTGAAGACTCAGCAACTCTTCCACCTTGGTTATGTGCGCCGTCCAGAGGAATCGCACGCCGACGATGTTATTCGTCTCATCACCGAGCGACAGGTCGCGAGGGGGGATTCGCTGAGCTCGACTGCATCGCGAAGACCAGGGCAGGAGTCTCGAAAGCCGTCGACGCTCCTGCTGGTTCCGATTCTTTCGTTCCCCGCGGACCTTTGGAGACTCTGCAGGCTCTACCACAACGACCTGAACCTGGTACCTCCCCACGTCACACTGGCATTCCCGTTCTTGCCCCTGGAATCAGTCACTCCTGAGGTGGTGCAGTGGCTCTCGACGCTGTTCAGCGAGACCCTCGCGTTCGACTTCGAGCTACGCCAGGTCCGGTGGTTCGGCACCAACGTTGTCTACTTGGAACCTTCAAACGCCGATGCCTTCCGTTCGATCATCGAGACCCTGCAACGGGAGTTCCCTGAGTTCCACCCGTACGACGACGCGTTCGATTCAGTGATACCTCACGTGACTCTCTCCGAGTACGGCTCGCTCGGCGACCGTCGCGTGCTGAGTCGCAACGCGCCCAAGTACCTGCCCATAGCTGCACGCGCCTCACACGTGTGGATGATGAGTGACTATCGACAGCCCGATGAGTGGTCGATCGCCAAGATCTTTCACTTGGGCTCCACGCCGCCCGCTCGGCCCAGCGATCATCTTGCGTAGGAGGCACACGGGCACTTAACGTTAGCCAAGCATCATCGGTCGCGTTCCCCACGAGCCCTTCCTCAGGCGTCGCAGCGATCCCGGCAGCCTGATCGATGCATCGCGGCGCTCCATTTCGCCGGTGATGGGCCATGCCCGGGTCGCGCGTGAGGAATTGAGATACATTACGAAGGTTCACGTTTAATGAAGCGCTAAGAATTTCCGACCCGAAGGAGACGTTCGATGATAAGCGACCACTGGACACGAGGGAACACTGCTCGTGTTGTGTCAAAGTGCATCATTTCCGTCGCGTTGATGACGTCAGTCCTGACCATCGGGCTCGAAAGTTCGGCATCCGCCGTATCTACAATTTCCGAAGCCACAGGCTTCCCGGTCGCTCACGAAGCCCAAGGAGTGAACACGCTGACCGTCAATCCACAGCACGTCGGCGACCTCCTCATCTTCCAGTCGCAGATCCACTCGCAGAGCATCACGGTCTCCGGGGTGACCTGCCCCGAAACCGGAACGTGGCAGCTCGCGCAGCGATACGTCGACGGTGTGAACGGCGTGATTACCGAGGAGATCTGGTGGGCGGTGGCGACCGGCACGGGATCTACCACAATCACCGCCACCTACTCGGGCGACATCTCCGCCATCAGCCCGGGCCCCGAACTGGTGAGTGACTCGTTCACCTCGACGAACCCGGGCTGGAGCGTTGTGTCGAGCGGCGGCACGGCGGCGGCCGCGACCACGGCGATCACGTTCCCCAGCGTCACGAGCGGTCCAGCTGCTAACCAGTTGTACTGGGGTTACGTTGAGTCGACCACGCTCGCGTCGGTTGGCGCCACTAGCGGCTTCAACTATACGACGACAGTCCAAGGGAATCTCATCACCTCCAACGCTTCTCTTGCCCCGAACATCAGCTACGCCCCCACGGCGAGTGAGGCGCCGGCGAGCAATAACACCTCCATCGCCGCGATCTTCGCCAACCCCGACACCATCACCTTCAACAGCCAGGGCGGCAGCGCGGTTGGTTCGCTGTCGGGCGCCGACGGCTCGACGCGGCGAACGAACCGTTAAAGACGTAGGCCGCGCGGGTGGGCGCAGCGGGCAGGCCAATCG
>Ga0075520_1000067_pt1 | contig 33049 bp, 29 predicted proteins | sample NGEPerB_FD_75100 | JGI IMG/M metagenome (GOLD analysis project Ga0075520, IMG submission 75100) | Arctic peat soil microbial communities from the Barrow Environmental Observatory site, Barrow, Alaska, USA - NGEE PermafrostAB12-B | ecosystem: Environmental > Terrestrial > Soil > Wetlands > Peat ... | reverse complement strand
TTCATCGCGTACTCGGCACTGGCAAAGCTGCGTTGCGACATGCTCGTTCTATCCTTAGCCATGGTGCTCCGGTGCATGCATGCGCCGTGCCGGACCGGGCGAATTGATCAGCATTTCCCTAGCTATGGGATCAAGAGCAGTTTGTTAAAGGGGTAGGTGAGGGGTAGGCTCCACAACCACCCTTGGAAGCCGCGTCAACGCTAACGACATGGAAGACTCCGGCTCCGCCAAGGCGTGCGAATCACGACTGCACGTCTGAAGGATCGAACGGCGTCAGGCCCATTCCGGTGAACCAGACATCGTCTTCCGATCGATGCTCGCCGCTGATCGCGTTGTAGTTGACCGTCAGCTCCTCGCCTTGTTCGATTGCGCGGACCGCCACGAAGCGAAGCAGCTTCGCTTCTTTCATGGCCTCGAAGCGCATGTTGGCCGGGTTGTCGTGGTTGTACAGGCTGCCGTAGCCGAGGGCCAGGCAGTGCGTGCTTCTGCCGTTGGTCGCGTACGACCAGTGGTAGAGGAGCTTGCGCACTTCGTCGGGAATCTCGGCGAACATTCCGGAGAAGAGAACTGCCGGGCAACTTTCGATCGTCTCGCCCTTGGCGTGCGCGCGCGCGGCGAACACGCCTCTCCCTTTGGAGGTTCCGGTGTCGCGCACGAACACGCCGGGGCTGTTGAATTCCATCGGCAAGTCGTACCCGGGCTGCCTAGGCGCGGCGCAGAACCCACCAGTCGCTGGAGAGCTGCGCGTTCGTGCAGTACGCTTTCGGCAGATAGCAAAAGCCCTTGTCGCCCCAGCTCTTGGCCCAGGAATTGGCGACGATGAGGTGCGCGGGCGTGTAGCCCATCGCGCGCATGCAGTGGCCGCCGACGACCTTTTCGCTTTTCTTCGGCATCGGTACCTGACCCGTCCGGGCAGTCTTGTCCGACTCGAACGAGGCATAGGCCGTGATGCCGATGATGAGATTGCCGTACGTCGCGAGTGCGGACGTGATCTGCGTCCAGTCGGTGTTGTCGACGCGCAGGTATTCGACCGCCTTGTGGGCGGTCGCGGCCGAGTACGCCGCCGGCGGCGGTTTCTGCGCGAACTTGCTCTCGACGTACGGCCAGAGCGCTTCCGGCATCACGCCGGTGTTGGCCGCCGCCTTGATGCCGTCGCGGATCTGCGCACCCGCGTCCTGCGCCGTGTCGTGCTCGATGTCGCGGGCGCAGTAGTAGAGGCCGAGACGCGAGCCGGCGAAATCCGCGACGCCTTCGTGCGCCAGCAGGTTGCGAAACGCGCCCTCGGTGCCGTGGCCGACGCAGGAGCCGATCTGGCCCTGGTCGTCGATGCCATAGTTCTTGCTGCGCAGATCGAGCGATGCCGGTACGGCCGCGCGCGGCTTCGGCACCTGGGCGAACTGGCGGTCGCGTTGGTCGGGGAGGTCAGGCAGACGGCCATAGCCGCGAACGTGAGACATGTCGACTCCTTCTGGTTGGCGGTGGGACGGCCGCTGCGACGCGTGTCGGCGAAATCCGTCTAGCAGCGTCTAACAGTCCTTCAGTGGACTCTGTCCGGTCTCGCTGTGCGTTCCGGACAGAACGAAGATAGCCGCCTCACGCGCCGTCATGCGGCGTTTCTCAGTGATGTCGGCAGCTTGCAGCGCTTGTGTTTCCATTGTCGTGCGCGTCGGCACGCCGCTGCAAGCCAGGAGGTAGACGACGCGCTTGGCGGTGCCGATGGTGGCGCCGGTTCGCGAAGAGATGCGGGGAGCCATCGCGTCGAGATCGTCGGGCTGCATGCCGACGCGTGACGCCACGGAGGTGAGGTGCTTGGAGTCGATGCGCCCCGTGAAGAAGACGACCACGAAAAGCAGAGCGAGAACCACACCGACCACGTGTTTCATGACTGCACCCTCATCTTCGGGGATCCGTGCTGACCTTGGCATTGTCAAGCAATGTGCGGGCCCGCGCTGTCTGTTCATTCTGTTGCGCCGCCGCCGCCACATCGTCGACTGTATTGTGGAAATCTGGTAACTGTATATATTTACAGTATGCCATCCGCCTCGCACGGCCAACGCCGGATCTCGCCCGACGAGGCGCCACCGCCGCTGGTCGCCGCGCGTGGCCCGCACAAGGGGCGCGGCACGATCTGGGCCATCGAGCATCGCTACGCGCGACACGACAGCGAAGAATTCGACGACGGCTGGGGCACGCTCGACCAGCAGGCGAGCGAGGAAGTCATCGGCCCCGAGACGACGATCGTCGAAGAGCGCGTCAAGTCGATCCTCGCCAGCAACGATTCGCCCGACCTGCACTTCGATCTGTCGATCAATCCGTACCGCGGCTGCGAGCACGGCTGCGTCTACTGCTTCGCGCGGCCCACGCACAGCTACCTGAATCTCTCGCCGGGGCTCGATTTCGAGACGCGGATCATCGCCAAGGTGAATGCGGCCGACAAACTGCGCGAGGCGTTTGCCAGCCGCGCCTACGAAGCGAGCTCCCTGAACCTCGGCTCGGCGACCGACGCCTACCAGCCGGTCGAGCGAAAGCTCCGCATCACCCGCTCGATCGTCGAGGTGCTCGCCGAGTGCTCGCATGCGTTCTCGCTGGTCACCAAATCGGCGGGCGTCGAGCGTGATCTCGATCTGCTCGGGCCGATGGCGTCGCGTGGGTTGGTCGCCGTCTACGTGTCGATCACCTCTCTCGATCCGGAGCTCGCCCGCATCCTCGAGCCGCGCGCCGCGGCGCCGCACCGTCGGCTGAAGACGATCGAAGCATTGGCGCGCGCGGGCGTGCCGGTCGGCGTCAGCGTCTCGCCCATCATTCCGTTCATCAACGAGCCGGAGATCGAGCGCATCCTCGAAGCCGCTGCGGCAGCGGGGGCCAGCTCGGCGTTCGGCATCGTCCTGCGTCTGCCCTGGGAAGTGAACCCGATCTTTCAGCACTGGCTCGACCAGCATTTCCCAGACCGTGCCGCTCGCGTCATGGCGCGCGTGCGCGAGATGCGCGGCGGGCGCGACTACGACGCGCGCTTCGGCAGCCGCATGAAGGGCGAGGGCGTCTGGGCGCAACTGCTCCAGCAGCGGCTCGCCAAGGCCAAGGCACGCTTTAGCCTCGATCGCGAGCGGCGCCAGCTCGATCTCTCCCAGTTTCGAAAGCCCTTGCCCATCAGCAAGGTCGGACAGGCCGATCTGTTCGGCTGAGCCGCAGCGGGCTCGTGCCAGCGCGCGGGGGCCCGCGGCGCCGGTCAGGCCTTGAAGAGATCCTTGACGCGGTCGCTCCAGGTCTTCGCATTGGGCGAATGTCGGTCGCCCGCCTTGCGGAAGCCCTCGTCGAGCTCCTTGAGGAGCTTTCTCTGATGCTCCGTCAGCTTGATCGGCGTCTCGACGCTGACGTGGCAGTAGAGGTCGCCCGGATAACTCGAGCGAACGCCCTTGATGCCCTTGCCGCGGAGGCGGAACGTCTTGCCGTGCTGGGTGCCTTCGGGCAGATCGATCTCCGCCTTGCCGCCCAATGTCGGCACCTCGATCGAGCCGCCGAGCGCCGCGCTCGTCATGCCGATCGGCACCGTGCAATGAAGGTCGTCGCCATCGCGCTCGAAGATGTCGTGCGGCTTGATGCGGATCTCGATGTACAGGTCGCCGTTCGGGCCGCCGTTCGGGCCAGGCTCGCCGTTGCCGCTCGAGCGGATGCGCATGCCTTCGTTGATGCCTGGAGGAATCTTGACCTCGAGCGTCTTGTTTTTCTTGATGCGGCCCTGGCCGTGACAGGTGATGCACGGTTCGGGAATGATCTTGCCCGTGCCGTGGCAGGTCGGGCAGGTCTGCTGGATGCTGAAAAAGCCCTGCCGCATCTGCACTGCGCCGGAACCATGGCAGGTCGTGCACGAGATCGGGCTGGTGCCCGGCTTCGCGCCGCTGCCCTTGCAGGTCTCGCAGGTGTCGTAGGAAGGGATGCGGATCTGCGTTTCCTTGCCGTGCGCCGCCTCCTCGAGCGTGATTTCCATGGCGTAGCTGAGATCGCTGCCGCGATAGACCTGCTGCCCGCCCGCTCCGCGCGGCCGGCCATTGCCGCCGAAGATGTCGCCGAAGATGTCGCCGAACGCCTCGGCAAATCCGCCGAAGCCCTCCGCACCGGCGCGGCCCATGTTCGGATCGACACCGGCATGTCCGTACTGGTCGTAGGCAGCGCGCTTTTGCGAATCCGAGAGCATTTCGTAGGCTTCCTTGGCCTCCTTGAAGTGCTCTTCCGATTTCTTCGACGACTCGCCCTGATTGCGGTCAGGGTGGTGCTTCATCGCCAGCTTGCGATAGGCCTTCTTGATCTCTTCCTCGGAGGCGTTCTTGACGAGGCCGAGCACCTCGTAGTAGTCGCGCTTGCTCATGCTGCCATCTCTCTACGCTCCCAACCGCACGCCGCGGCATGCTCCCGAAAATGACCGAAGCCGACCCGGCCCGCGACGCCGTGTCGCGAGCCGTGCCGGCCTGGCCGGACCGAGGGCTTCAGCCCTTCTTGACTTCCTTGAACTCGGCGTCGACGACATTGTCGTCGTCGGCTTTGGCCGAGTGCGCCTCCGCCTGTGCGCCGGCGCCAGGTGCCTCGCCGCCGGACGGGCCGGCGGGCGCCTGGGCCGCGGCCGCATCGGCATAGACCTTCTCGCCGAGCTTCTGGCTCGCCGTCATCAGCGCTTCTGTCTTCGCCTCGATCGCCGCCTTGTCTTCCGACTTGAGCGACTCCTCGGCTTCCTTCAGCGCCGACTCGACCTTTTCCTTGTCGGCCGGATCGAGCTTGTCGCCGTGCTCGGCCATGTTCTTCCTGACGCTGTGAATCATCGCGTCGGCGGCATTGCGCGCCTGGATGACCTCGAGCTTCTTCCTGTCGTCGGCCGCGTTCAGCTCGGCGTCCTTCACCATCTGCTGGATCTCGGCCTCGGAGAGCCCCGAGTTCGCCTTGATGGTGATCTTGTTTTCCTTGCCGGTCGCCTTGTCCTTGGCGCCGACGTGCAGGATGCCGTTGGCGTCGATGTCGAAGGTGACCTCGATCTGCGGCATGCCGCGCGCCGCCGGCGCGATGCCCTCGAGGTTGAATTCGCCCAGGCTCTTGTTGCCGGTGGCCATCTCGCGCTCGCCCTGGTAGACCTTGATCGTCACCGCCGGCTGGTTGTCGTCGGCGGTCGAGAAGGTCTGCGCGAACTTGGTCGGAATGGTCGTGTTCTTCTGGATCATCTTGGTCATCACGCCGCCGAGGGTCTCGATGCCCAGGCTGAGCGGTGTGACGTCGAGCAGCAGCACGTCCTTGCGGTCGCCGACCAGCACCTGGCCCTGGATGGCGGCACCGACGGCCACGGCTTCATCCGGGTTGACGTCCTTGCGCGGCTCCTTGCCGAAGAATTCCTTCACCTTTTCCTGCACCTTCGGCATGCGTGTCATGCCGCCGACGAGGATCACGTCGTCGATCTGGCTCGTGCTCACGCCGGCATCCTTGATGGCGGTGCGGCAAGGCGCGATCGTGCGCTCGATCAACTCCTCGACCAGGGCTTCGAGCTTGGCGCGCGTCAGCTTGATGTTGAGGTGCTTCGGGCCGGAGGCATCGGCCGTCACATAGGGGAGGTTGATGTCGGTCTGCGAGTTGCTCGAGAGCTCGATCTTGGCCTTCTCGGCGGCTTCCTTCAGGCGCTGCAGGGCGAGCACGTCCTTCGACAGGTCGACCGCGTTGTCCTTCTTGAACTCGGCAATGATGTAGTCGATGATGCGCTGGTCGAAATCTTCGCCACCCAGGAACGTGTCGCCGTTCGTGGAGAGCACCTCGAACTGCTTCTCGCCGTCGACGTCGGCGATCTCGATGATCGAGACGTCGAAGGTGCCGCCGCCCAGGTCGTAGACGGCGATCTTGCGGTCGCCCTTCTCGGTCTTGTCGAGGCCGAATGCCAGCGCGGCCGCGGTCGGCTCGTTGATGATGCGCTTGACGTCGAGGCCGGCGATGCGCCCGGCGTCTTTCGTAGCCTGGCGCTGCGCGTCGTTGAAGTACGCGGGCACGGTGATGACCGCGTCGGTGACCTTCTCGCCGAGATAGTCCTCGGCGGTCTTCTTCATCTTGCGCAGGATCTCGGCCGAAATCTGCTGCGGCGCGAGCTTCTCGCCGCGCACCTCGACCCATGCATCGCCGTTGTCGGCGGCGACGATCTTGTAGGGCATCAGGTTGATGTCCTTCTGCACTTCCTTCTCGGCGAACTTGCGGCCGATCAGGCGCTTGACGGCGTAGATCGTGTTCTTCGGATTGGTGACAGCCTGGCGCTTGGCCGAGGCGCCGACGAGGATCTCGCCGCCATCCTGGTAGGCGATGATCGACGGCGTTGTCCGCGCACCTTCGCTGTTCTCGATCACCTTGGTGGTGTTGCCTTCCATGATCGCGACGCACGAGTTGGTGGTGCCCAAGTCGATGCCGATGATCTTTGCCATGTTCTGATCTCCAGAGATTGAATTCGTTGGGTTCGAGTTGTGGATAACCCGCGGCATTTCAAGCCGCGAACGACTTAGTTCGGGGCGCTGACGGTGACGAGCGCCGGGCGAAGAACCCGATCGGCGATCGAGTAGCCCTTCTGCAGAACCGCGACGACCGTGTTCGGCTCCTGCGCTGCGGGCACCACGCTGATGGCCTGGTGCTGGTGCGGATCGAACTTCGTGGTCGGCGGCGGATTGATCTCGACGACCTTGTTTCGCTCCAGCGCCGCTCCCAGCTGACGCAGCGTGGCATGCACGCCTTCGAGCATCTGCTGGGGCGTCGCCGCCGGAATGGCGATGGCGGCTTCCAGGCTGTCCTTGACCGGCAGCAGGCTTTCCGCGAAGGATTCGACCGCGTACTTGCGCGCCTTCGACATCTCTTCTTCTGCCCGGCGACGGGTGTTTTCGGCTTCGGCCTTGGCGCGCAGGAATGCGTCGGACAGCTCCGAGTAACGGGCTTCCAGATCCGACAGAGTCTGGCTCGGACTGGCGGCTCCCGAATGCGGATCGGCGTCGCCCGGCGACGGCGTTTCTGCAGAGGAAGGTGTGTTCGCGTCGTTCATCGTGACGAGTTGAGGCACATCCCCTTTCGTTTCAAGGGCTATTTTTTCGAGGCGATGATGAATTTCAGTGGTCAGTCCGGCTCGATCGATGCGCTCCAGCGGTCCCAGTCGGCCAGCTGGCGTCGGTCCCGCTTGGTCGGCCGGCCGCTCTCGATGGCGAGGGCAGGGTCCGGTCGGTCTTTTCTCTCGGCCGCGGCGGCACGGCCTCGCTCCACGCTGTCGGGCGTCTCCGCGTAGTACGTCTGCGCCACCGTGGCCGGGCCGCGCATCCGGCTCACCGCCTGGACGACGACCGTTCGCGCCCAGCCGCCGTGCCGGAGCTCGACGGTGTCGCCTTCGCGGAGCTCCCGGGACGGCTTGGCAGGTTGCCCGTTGACGTCGACGCGGCCATTGGCGATCTGCTCGGCGGCAAGCGCGCGGGTCTTGAAGAAGCGGGCGGCCCAAAGCCACTTGTCGAGTCGAAGCTTGTCCATCAGTGCCGGCGCGCTCCTCGGGTCTGGCTCGACGGCAGCAATCGTCGTGCCGCGGCCGATGCCGGCGAGTTCAGAAGATCCAGAAGCCGTCCTTCGGAATCTCGAGCCATTGTTCGCCCGGCGGCAGCGCCGCCTGGCCGTACGCGCGCAGCCTCAGATCGTTGCGGTGAAACAGGTGCTCCCATCGGTCGCCGAGAAACATCGACGTCACCAGGGGCAGACGGACCGTGTTGTCGCCTTCGCGATCGGCAAGGCGGATTCGCTCGAGACGCGCCATGCCCGTCACGGCGCTGCCTTCTGCGGCGCTCGAACGGGCCTGGCCCCAGAGCTGCCAGCCATCGCCTGCGATCTTCGCGGCGTCGCCGCGCCGCTCGACGATCTTGCCTTCGATGCGATTGTTGCTGCCCATGAAATCGGCGACGAAGAGTGTCTTCGGATGCCCGTAGAGCTCCTGCGGCGTGCCTTCCTGCTCGATGACGCCGTTGTTGAGCAGCAGGATGCGGTCCGACATCGCCATCGCTTCGTTCTGGTCATGCGTGACCACCAGCGCGGACAGACGCATCTTCAGGATCAGCTCGCGCAGCCAGGCCCGCGCCTCCTCGCGCAGCTTGGCGTCGAGATTGGAGAGCGGCTCGTCCATCAGGATGACCGGCGGGTTGTAGACCAGCGCGCGAGCGATCGCGACGCGCTGCTGCTGGCCGCCCGACAGCTGGTGCGGCAGCCGGTCGCCGAGATGGCCGAGGCCGAGATTGCCGAGCGCCGAATCGACCCGCGCGCGCGTCTCGGCGCTGGTGACCTTGCGCAGCTTCAGGCCATAGGCGACGTTGTCGAAGACGGTCTTGTGCGGCCACAGCGCGTACGACTGGAAGACGAGGCCGAGGTTGCGCTTTTCGGCAGGCACCTCGAAACGACTGCCGGCATCGAGGATGGGCCGGTCTTCGATGCGGATCGTGCCGCGATGCGGCAGCTCGAGGCCGGCGACGGCGCGCAGAAGCGTCGTCTTGCCGCTGCCGGACGGGCCGAGCAGCGAGACGACCTCGCCTTGCGCCAGCCGCATCGACACGCCCTTGAGGATCGCGTTGTCGCCGTACGAGAGATGCAGATCGTCGACCTGCAGCTTGGTTGCACGGGAGGCATCGACGGGCGGAGTCGAGACGGCGAGGGCAGCGTCAGTCATGCAGTTTCACTCCGAAGCGCAATGCCACCGTCAGGCCGATGCCCACTAGCACCACATTGATCAGCGACAGCGCGGCGACCATGTCCGCCGCGCCGGTGCCCCACAAGGAGACGAGCAGCGAACCGATCACCTCGGTACCCGGGCCGAGCAGATAGACGCCGGTCGAATATTCGCGCTCGAAGATCATGAAAACCAGCAGCCAGCTGGCGAGAAGGCCGTAGCGGATGAGCGGAAGCGTCACGTCGCGGCTCACCTGCCCGCGCGTCGCGCCGACGCTGCGCGCCGCTTCTTCCAGCTCGGGGCCGACCTGCAGCAACGAGCTCGAGACCAGCCGCATGCCGTAGGCAAGCCAGACCACGGTATAGGCGATCCAGAGGCTGACGATGGTCGAGCGCAGGGGCGCGAGCGGCGGGAAAAACAGGAACACCCAGAGGAACGCGAGGCCGGCGAGCAGGCCGGGGATGGCGCGCGGCACGAGCACGAGATAGTCGACGAAGCGCGTCCAGGCGTCGGCCTTGCGATGCGTGGCCAGGCCGACCGCGGTGTAGCAAATGACCGCGAGGCCGCCGCCGATGACACCGATCAGCACCGTGTTGACGATGCCGCGCACGAGCGTTGGCTGCGAGAACACCTCTCTGAAGTTGTCGAGCGTGAGCACGTCGGCGAGATGCACGCCTTCGCCCCAGTTGGTCACCATGGCGCGCAGGGCGATGCCCGACAACGGCACGACGATGGTCAGGAACAGCCACAGGGCGAGGATGATCGCGGCGATCCAGCGCCAGTTGCCGAGCGGCAGCGGCCGCTGCCTGCCGGCCTTGCCCTTGACGGTGATGTACTTGCCGGCGTTGCGCAGCAGGAAGCGCTGCAGCATCACCAGCGGAAACGTCATGGCGACGATGCAGACCGCGACCGCCGCCATGAGGTGATAGGACGGCGTGCCGAGCTTGTTGGTGAGCTTGAAGAGATAGGTCGCGAGGACGAGGTGGCCTTCCGGGTCGCCGAGCACCAGCGGCAGGCCGAAGATCTCGAAGCCGAGGAAGAACACGAGCACGCCCGAGAAGAGGAGGGACGGCGTCACCATGGGCAGGCTGACGTCGCGCGCGACCTGGAACGGCGACGAGCCGGTCATGCGGGCGGCTTCTTCCACGTCCGAGCCCAGGCTCTTCAGCGCCGACGACGAATAGAGGTAGACGTGCGGTACGTGCGTCAGGCCGGCGATCACGGCGATGCCGGCGAGCGAATAGACGTTCCACGGCACGCCGCCGACCAGCTCCTTCGCCCACACCGAATAGAAACCGACCGGGCCGGCCGACACGACATAGCCGAAGCCGAGCACCATCGGCGAGACGAACACCGGAATGAGCAGCAGCGGCTCGATCCAGCTGCGGCCGGGCAGGTCGGTGCGGATCATCAGGAAGGCGAGGATGCCGCCGAGCGGCACGGCGATCAGCGCCATCGAGCCGGCGATGATCAGCGAGTTCTCGAGCGAATCCCAGAAGTCGCTGTCGTCGAAGATGAACTGGAATGCGCCCAGGCCGAACTTGTGCGGCATGAAAAAGGGCGCATCGAGCAGGCTCTGATAGAAGATGAGGCCGAGCGGAAGGAAGACGGCGAGCGCCGTCACGCCGATGACGCCGCCGCGAGCGAGTCCGATGCGCATGGGCCGGCCGAATCGCGCGCCCTACTTGCCGGCCTTCATGGCAGCCTGCCACTGCTTGATGAAGTCGAGCCGCTTGGTCTGGTCCAGATAGCCGAGGAGTTCGGTACTGACCGGAATCGGCTTGGCGTTGGCGATCACCTTGGCGTACCCGGCGACGGTCATCTCGCCTTCGACATCGCCTCGGATCGAGCCGAGCTCGGCCTGGTTGGCAATGATGTTCTGGCCCCGCTTGGAGAGGATGTAGTCGACCCAGAGCTTGGCTGCGTTCGGATTCTTCGCGGTCTTCGACGCGAACATGACGCGCGACATGATGAGCGTGTAGTCCTTCGGCAGGACGATGCCGATCGACGGGTCCTTCTTCGCGCGCAGCGCCGCGTACGAATTGAAGATGTTGAAGCCGAGCAGATTCTCGCCGGAGCTGATGCGCTCCATCATCGTTCCCGCGCTCGACTGCACGCGCGGACCGAGCACGCCGAGCGCCTTCACCATCTCCCAGAACTTGGGGTTGTACTTGCTGTCCTGCGTGATGAGCATGAAGCCGACGCCCGACTTCTCGATGTCGTAGGTCGTGACCTTGCCCTTCAGTTTCTCGGTCTTCGTGGTGAAGACGCGCAACAGGTCGGCGTGGCTCTGGGGGATCTCGTCGCCGGCGAGAAGGCGCTTGTTGTAGACGATGGCCAGCGGCTCGTAGGTCGTGCCGTAGGCCTCGTCCTTCCAGACCGCCCACGACGGCAGGTGGGAGATCTCGGGCGAGGCGTACGTCAGGGCGCCGCCGTCGCTGACCAGCTTCATCTGCAGGTCCATCGCCGAGCTCCAGAGCACGTCGGCCGAGCCTGCGCCAGCGGCCCGCTCGCTGATGAAGCGGTTGTAGACCTCGGTCGAGTTCATGTCGTTGTACTCGACCGAGATGCCGGGATAGAGAACCTGGAAGTCCTTGATCAGCGGGTTGGCCGAGGCCGTGTCGGTCGTGCTGTAGACGACGACCTTGCCTTCCTTCTTCGCGGCGGCGATGGTCTCGGTGTACGGCGCCGGATAGCCTGCCGGAACCTGGGCCGCTGCATGAAGAGCGGCAAGGGCGAAGGCGCCACCGATGGCACCGATGGCGATGGAGCGGAGCTGTCTCATGTCTTTCTCGCGGTCAGAGGATGGGTCATGGATGGCGCCACGCGATGCGGCGCGGCGCGGGTTGCAACTATCGCCTCGGCCGTGCTCTGCCGCAACCGGCCGAACCCCGAGGCTGTCATCGGGCCGCTCCCGCATCCATCGCCCGCCGGCGCTGCGCTTCCAGGGCCGGCATGTCGGCCGCGGCGCGGCTCGTGTCCCAGCCCTGCATGTGGCGAATCGCGATCGCGGCGAGCGCGGCGATCCATTCGTGCTGGTCGTTGAGGCAGGGGATATAGCCGAAGCCCTGGCCGCCCGCCGCCTCGTAGGCGGCGCGGGCTTCCTGATCGATTTCCTCGAGCGTTTCCAGGCAGTCGGCGACGAAGCCGGGGCACATCACGTCGATCCGGGAGATGCGGTCACGTGCCAGCGCGACCAGCGTCGGCTCGGTGTAGGGCTTCAGCCATTCAGCATTGCCGAAGCGGCTCTGGAAGGTGACGACGATGCTGCCTTCGCGCAGCTTCAGGCGCTCTTCGAGCAGGCGGCCTGTCTTCAGGCATTCGCAGTGATAGGGATCGCCGAGCGCCAGGCTGCGCTGCGGCAGGCCATGAAAGCTCAGCACCAGCTTGTCCGGCCGGCCGTGGACCATCCAGTGGTCGTTGGCGCGCTTGGCGAGCGCATCGATGTAGCCGGCGTCGTCGTGGTAGTGCTTGACGAAGCGGAGCTCGGGAACGTTGCGCGTCGCCCGCATCCATGTCGCCACGTCGTCGGAAACGCTCGCGGTCGTCGATGCGGCGTATTGCGGGTAGAGCGGCAGCACCAGGATGCGGTCGGCGCCGTCCTTCTTCAGCGCATCGAGCACGCTGGCGATCGACGGCTGGCCATAGCGCATCGCATGTCGTGCGACGACGTCGTGCCCGCGCTGGCCGAGGTAGCCGCCGAGCAGGAGCGCCTGCTTCTCGGTCCAGACCCGCAACGGCGAACCGTCCGGCATCCAGATGCTGGCGTACTTTTTCGCAGAGCGCGCCGGCCGGACGCGCAGCACCACGCCATGGAGCAGCGCCCACCAGATCAGGCGCGGGATTTCGACGACGCGCGGGTCGCTGAGGAACTGCGCTAGGTAGCGGCGCACCGCGGGCGCCGTCGCTGCTTCCGGCGTGCCCAGATTGCAGAGCAGGATGGCGGTCCGCGAAGGCGAGCCGTGAGCGCGGGCCGGCTCGGGCAGGAAACTCATTGCCGTGCGCACCGTTTCGGCGAGCCGCGACGGTGCGTCACTTGAGCCCGAACTCGAACGGCGCCTGCCGCTGCGTGTCGGCGAACTTCATGCACTCGAAGCGGACACAAGGGCTGATCGCTTCGTTGGGCGGCGTGCCGAGACCGATCACGCCGCAGCCATGGAGGGTACAGGCGCCGCGGCGCAGGCCGATGATCTCCGGGTCGTTGTCGAAGCGGACATAGGTGCCGTTGTAGCTGAGGTCGGTGAGCTGGAATGTGCCGCCATGCCAGTCGATGCGCGCATGCGACCTGGAGACACGGTTGTCGTCGATGATGTAGGTCGCCTGCGGGCTGCGGCCGAGGATCACCGGCAAGCTGGTGCCGGCGTAGATGCGGTTCACGTCGAGCCAGACGAGGCGAATGCCCTCGGGCTCGATGGATGCCGGCCCCATGTCGCCAAAGGCGGTGGCAGCGGTGTCGCCGAAGCGGCGAACGGCCTCCAGCAGGTGGACGTGCACCGGCTCGACGCGGCCGCGCAGCTGCATCCTGTCGAGGTTGCGAAACCGCGAACGCTCCCACTCGTCGAGCCCTTCGACGACGCCCTGGGTGGCGAGCGTTTCGTTGTCGCCCGCATGGTCGAGCAGTCGCGCCGCGACGTTGACCGCGTCGCCGAAGACGTCTCCCGACATCGCGACGACCTCGCCGCGCGCCATGCCCACCTGCAGCATCAGCGGCACCGGCTGGACGGTGGCGTCGATGCCGGTCTCGCCCGACATCGTCGTGCGGGCCAGCGCGTCGTGCATCTCGTCGGCCGCCGCGACGCTGGACGACGGGTGCTCGAACACCGCCATCAACCCGTCGCCGAGTGTCTTGACGACCTGGCCGCCATGCGCGACCACGACCCGTCCCAGCGTCGCGACGCTTCGCGTGACGACGGTCGTGGCGTCGGCGTTGCCGAGCGTCTCGTACATCGAGGTGCTGCCGCGCAAGTCGGCGAACAGGACGGTACGTTCGTAGACCTGGGTCATGCCGTGAGGGTCGGTCCGCGCATCGACGATGAGTTTATCGCGGGCCGGCAAAGCAAAAAGGGTTCCGGCCTCGCGGCTGGAACCCTCGTTGCGTGCGGTTGACGCTTCCGGCGGTCAGAGCGTGTCGAGATAGGTCCGCAGCTTGTCGGACCGGCTTGGATGCTTGAGCTTCCTGATCGCCTTGGCCTCGATCTGGCGAATGCGCTCGCGCGTCACGTCGAACTGCTTGCCGACTTCCTCGAGCGTGTGGTCGGTCGACATCTCGATGCCGAAGCGCATGCGCAGCACCTTGGCCTCGCGCGGCGTCAGCGAGTCGAGGATGTCCTTGACCACGTCGCGCAGGCCGGCCTGCATCGCGGCCTCGATCGGCGCGGTGTTGTTGGTGTCTTCGATGAAGTCGCCGAGATGGGAATCGTCGTCGTCGCCGATCGGCGTCTCCATGGAGATCGGCTCCTTGGCGATCTTCATGATCTTCCTGATCTTGTCCTCGGGGATCTCCATCTTCTCGGCCAGGGTCGGCGCGTCGGGCTCGAAGCCGAACTCCTGCAAGTGCTGGCGGCTGAGGCGGTTCATCTTGTTGATCGTCTCGATCATGTGCACCGGGATGCGGATCGTGCGCGCCTGGTCGGCGATCGAGCGGGTGATCGCCTGGCGGATCCACCACGTCGCGTAGGTCGAGAACTTGTAGCCGCGCCGGTATTCGAACTTGTCGACCGCCTTCATCAGGCCGATGTTGCCTTCCTGGATCAGGTCGAGGAACTGCAGGCCGCGGTTGGTGTACTTCTTGGCGATCGAGATCACGAGGCGCAGGTTGGCCTCGATCATTTCCTTCTTCGCGTCGCGTGAGGACCGCTCGCCCTCGTTCATGCGCTTGTTGATCTTCTTCAGGTCGTCGAGCGGTACCACGGCGCGGGCTTGCTGCTCGGTGAGTTTTTTCTGCAGCTCCTGGACCGGCGGCAGGTTGCGCGCGAGGATCACGCTATACGACTTGCCCGACGCGACTTCCTTTTCCGCCCACTTCAGGTTGAGGATATTGGGCGGGAAGTTCTTGATGAAGTATTCCTGCGGCATGCCGCACTTGTCGACCAGGATCTTGCGCAGCTCGCGCTCGTAGCGGCGCACGTCGTCGACCTGCGAGCGCAGGATCGCGCAGAGCTTTTCGATCGTCTTGACGGTGAAGCGGATCGTCATCAGCTCGCCGCTGATGGCCTGCTGGGCGCGGCTGTAGGAAGGCGACTGGTAGCCGTCCTTCTCGAAGGCCTTCCTCATCTTGTCGAAATTGATGCGCAGCGAATCGAACTTGACGATCGCCGCGGCCTTCAGCTCCTCGAGCTTCTTGGTCAGCGCCTTGGAGCCGCCGTTGCCGTCGTCGTCGTCTTCCTCGTCGAAGAAGTCGACGTCTTCCTCGGCGACGTAGTCGTCGGCCTCGTCGACGGACACGAAGCCGTCGACGGCCTCGGAGATCTTCATCTCGCCCGAGCCGATGCGATCGGCGTAGACGAGGATTTCGGCGATCGTCGTCGGCGAGGCGCTGATGGCGAACATCATCGCCTGCAGGCCGCCTTCGATGCGCTTGGCGATCTCGATCTCGCCTTCACGCGTGAGCAGCTCGACCGTGCCCATCTCGCGCATGTACATGCGCACCGGGTCGGTCGTGCGCCCGAACTCGGAATCGACGGTCGAGAGTGCCGCTTCGGCAGCTTCTTCGGCTTCTTCTTCAGTCGCCGTGGTGGCGCCGCCGCCAGCGATCAGCAGCGTCGCCGCGTCGGGCGCCTGCTCGTAGACGGCGATGCCCATGTCGTTGAGCATCGAGACGATGGCTTCGAGGATCTCGTGGTCGACCAGCTTTTCGGGCAGGTGGTCGTTGATTTCCTGGTGCGTCAGAAAGCCGCGCGTCTTGCCCATCTTGATGAGCGTCTTCAGCTCCTGGCGGCGCTTGGCGACCTCTTCTTCGGTGAGCGCGGTCTCGTCGAGGCCGAACTCGCGCATCAGCGCGCGCTCCTTGGCGCGCGACACCTTCATGCGCAGCGGCTTGGCTTTGGCCGTGGTGTCGGCCTCGGCGACGACCGGCTCGCCTTCGAGGTCGGCCTCGATCTCGGCAAGATCGGGGTCGGGCGCGCCGGGCTTGCCGCTCTTGTCGTCAGGCTTGCCCTTGCCGGCCGTGGTCTTGCCCTTGGCGACAGCCGCCTTGCCCTTGCCGACCGCCTCGGCGACCTTGGTGGATGCCTTCGCGACCTTCTTCTTGTCCTCGAGCGCAGCCGTCTTGGCTGGCCTGGCAGCGGGTGCTGCTGCTTTGGTCGGTGCGGGTTTCTTGGCAGTCATGCAATTCCTCGAATGGTGATAGGCCTGCTGCGTCCGAAAGCCCAGCGTTCGAATTGCGCGCAATCAGGCGAAATTCAAGGCCGGTCTCTCGAAGGCATGCGCGGTGCCCGGGCGACGTTCGCGCTTCTCGACAAGCTCGAACGTGGACCGAACCGTTGCGGGGTGACCGGTGGCGGAGCCATCGGATTTGCAGCCCTTGCGGGTGGAGGTGGCCTTTGGATCGACCCTCTGTCAGAAGGTGGCCGGGGCCCGGAGGTGCTGCCGTCACGTCGCCGCGATCGCGAAAACGAGGATTATATCGATTCTCGAGGAAGCGTCCGGTCAGAGTCGGCCGAGAACGAGCGCGGCGGCGCGCTTTCCGCCGGCCGCCCGCAACTGCGCCATCGAGTGGTGGAGATCGTCGATCAGCGGCTCGATGGACGGATCCTCGCCGTCGATCAGCGCCAGCGCCGACCCGGCCCATGGCTCATCGGCAATGCGCTCGCGCAGCGCTGCCCACGGCTCGGCGCCATGCCCGGCAACCAGCCTGTCGATGTAGCGAAATGCCTCGCCATGCCAGCCATGCAGGGCGCACAGCAACCCGTGATCGGCTGCGCTCAGGGCGTCCCACCACGCGCTTTCGAGCAGAAGCATCCAGGCGATCCGGTCGGGCGGCTGACGGATCACTTGCTTGACCGGCCGTCGCGGTCGTGCCGGCATCGCACCGGCCGGGCCGTGTGGGCGCGGGCGATTCGCCACGCCGCCTTGCCAGGCGATCGCCAGCTCGTCGGACGCAAGGGCGGCGCGCGATGCGATCTCGCCGAGCAACTGGCGTTTGAGCATGCCGTCAGGCAGGGCCGACCACAGCGGCCGCGCTTCGGCCAGGAAGCGGGCCCGGCCTTCGGCCGTCGCGAAATCGATGCCCTCGCCAGCCAGCGCGATGATCTGACGCGACAGCGGCACCGCCTCGGCGATGCGGGCCTCGAAGGCCTTGGCGCCGTGCTCGCGCACATAGGTGTCCGGGTCGTGCTCGGCGGGCAGGAACAGGAACCGGAAGCTGCGCGTGTCCGTGGCGTGCGGCAGGCTGGCCTCGAGGGCCCGTCCGGCGGCGCGCCGGCCAGCGGCATCGCCATCGAAGCTGAAGACCACGGCCTCGGAAAAACGCACCAGCTTCTGGACGTGCTCCGCCGTGCACGCCGTGCCGAGCGTCGCCACCGCATTGCCGAATCCCGACTGGGCGAGCGCGACGACGTCCATGTAGCCTTCGACGACAAGGACATAGCCGCGCTGCCGGATCTCGGTTCTCGCTTCGAACAGGCCGTAGAGCTCGCGGCCCTTGCTGAACACGGGTGTCTCGGGCGAGTTGAGATATTTCGGCTCGCCCCGATCGAGCACACGGCCACCGAAGCCGATCACGGCGCCTTGAACGGAGCGGATCGGAAACATGATGCGGTCGCGAAAGCGGTCGTAGCGCTTCTGCGGCGACGGCTCTGCGCCAGGCGCGTTGTCGGCCTCGGCGTCATGAGCCGCGTGCGCAATCACGAGGCCGCTTTCTTCCAGCAGCGGGTCGTCGTAACTCGGGAACACGCTGGCCAGGCCGCGCCATCCTTCGGGCGCGTAGCCGAGACCGAAATGCGCCGCGATCTCGCCGCTGAGGCCGCGGCCCTTGAGATACGCAATGGCGCGGTCGCTCGCCTTCAGCTGGCGGCGATAGCTGTCAGCGGCGCGGGCGAGCACGTCGCCGAGGGTGGCCTGCTTCTGCTTGTGCGCGGCCGCCTGCTCGCGGTCGGCGGCCGAGCTGGTGTCCTCCGGCACGACGATTCCGGCTTGCTGCGCGAGATCGCGAACCGCATCGATGAAGCCCATGCCGTGGTGCTCCATCAGGAAGCCGACGGCATTGCCGTGCACACCGCAACCAAAGCAGTGATAGGTCTGGCGCGACGCGCTGACGGTGAAGCTGGGCGACTTTTCACCGTGGAACGGACACAGGCCCTTGTGGGTCGCGCCGGCACGCTTGAGCTCGACGGAACGGCCGATCAGCTCGACGATGTCGACGCGCGCGAGAAGGTCGTGGACGAAGGCCGGCGGGATCACCGCGCCAGTCTAAAGGCGGCCGCACCCCGCCGCCGCGCTCACTGCCGGGCCGGCAGCTCAGACTGCGAAGTCGCCGATCTTCTTGCCGCTCGCCAGCGCCGCCTTCAGCCACCTGGGCTGCAGGCCGCGACCGCTCCACGATTCACCGGTGGAGGCATTTCGATACTTGGCCGGGACCTTTCCGGTCGGACCCGACGATTTGGTTTTGGCTGCCGGTTTTCCGCCCAGGTCGGCCAGCGTCAGGCCATATTCGCCCATCAGTGCGTGCACCTTGGCGACGGCGTCGCCGCGCTGCTGCTTCTTGGTTTGCTCGATCTGCCGCTCGATCGCCTCTTTCTGGGCCATCAACTCATGCAATGTCGCCACGTCGAAACCTCGCTCAAGGACTGCCTCTCGGCCATCACGGGATTCTATGCACGATCAGGGCGTGGGCGGGACATAACCGGCGACCTGCTCTGCGCCGGCGCCGAACAGGAAATTCTCCATCTGGCGCGCCAGATACTGCCGGGCACGCTGGTCGGCGAGATTGAGCCGGTTTTCATTGACGAGCATGGTCTGGTGTTTCATCCACGCGCCCCAAGCTTCCTTGCTGATCGACGCGTAGATCTTCTTGCCGAGCTCACCCGGGTACGGCGCGTAATCCATCCCTTCGGCTTCGCGCTTCAGATAGGCGCATTGAATCGTGCGTGCCATGGTTTCTCCAGAGCGCCGCGGACGGCGCATCGCTGTGAATGGCCGAAGTATCAGCCGAGTTTCTTGACAAATACCTGGGAGCGCCGATCCCAGTTGTACTTGCGTTTGCGGGCATCCGGCAGCCAATCGGGCTCGGCCTGGACAAAGCCCCGCTTGATAAACCAGTGCATAGTCCGGGTCGTCAGCACGAAGATACTGTCCAGCCCCAATGCGCGGGCTCGTTGCTCGACGCGCTTGAGTATCCGTTCGCCGTCGCCCTGTCCCTGGACTTGCGGCGACACCGTCAACGCCGCCATTTCCGCCGTCTTTGCTTCTGGATAGGGATAAAGCGCGGCGCAACCGAATATCACGCCGTCGTGCTCGATGACGGTGTAGTCGGCGATATCGCGCTCGATTTCTGTCCGGTCGCGCTTGACGAGGGTGCCGTCGCGTTCGAACGGCTCGATCAGCTGCAGCACGCCGCCGATGTCGTCGGGCGTGGCCTGGCGCAGGCTCTCGAGCTTTTCGTCGACGACCATCGTGCCGATGCCGTCGTGCGTGAACACCTCCATCAGCAAGGCGCCGTCGACCGCGAACGGCAGGATGTGCGAGCGCTCGACGCCGCCCCGGCAAGCCTTGACGCAATGCTGCAGGTAGAACGCCGTGTCGCTCGGCTGGGTCGGCTGCGGCAATGCGGCGAGCAGGCGTTCTGCATCGGCCAGCGCAAGCTCGGTGTCGATCGGGCTCTCGGCATCGGCAGGGTCTTCGTGGATGCCGGCGATTTCGGTCACGAACAGCAGCTTGTCGGCCTGCAACGCGATCGCGGTGCTCGTCGCCACGTCTTCCATCGTCAGGTTGAACGCTTCGCCGGTCGGCGAGAATCCGAACGGCGAGAGCAGCAGCAGCGCACCGATGTCGATGGCGCGCCGGATCGCGACCGCATCGACCTTGCGCACGACGCCGCTGTGGATGAAGTCGACGCCGTCGACGATGCCGACCGGCTTGGCGGTCAGGAAGTTGCCCGAGACGACGCGCACGATCGCGTTGGCCATCGGCGTGTTGGGCAGGCCTTGCGAGAAGGCGGCTTCGATCTCGAAGCGCAGCTGGCCGGCCGCTTCCTGAGCGCTGTCGAGAGCGACCGCATCGGTGATGCGCAGGCCGTGGCTGAAGCGCGATTCGTGTCCCTTCGAGCGCAGCTGTTCGTTCACCTGCGGCCGAAAGCCGTGCACGAGAACGAGGCGAATGCCCATCGCCTGCAGGATCGCCAGGTCCTGCGCGAACGACGAGAGCTTGCCGGCGGCGATCAGCTCGCCGGCGATGGCGACGACGAAGGTCTTGCCGTGGTACGCGTGGATGTACGGCGCAACCGTGCGAAACCAGGGCACGAAGGTGTGCGGGAAGACGAGGTTCACGAGGTGTCGATGCTCGGCGCGAGGGCGGCGAAAAGTGGTCGCGATTCTGTCATGCGCCCGGCGGCGGGGCTTGGCGACCGACACGCCGCGCGCGACTCAATCCCAGGCGAGCCGGGCGCTTCCCGGCGGCGAGGACGGCCGTGTGTAGCGGGCCGGCGTCTGCGACAGGCGCGCGGCATGGCGCAGCGCGACCAGTTGGCCGTAGCTCGAATCGCTGGCCTCCATCTGCGCGTCGACATTCGCTGGCGGCGCCGCGAACCCGTTGTCGACGCGGCCGAGCCCGCGCAGCCAGAGCGCCGTCCTGGCGAGAGAGACGTGAACCTGCCAGCTGCCGCCTTCCTTCTGCTGCCGCAGGAGTGCCGCCTGCGCACCGAAGGCAAGCAGAAATCCGGACGCCATGTCGAGGATCTGCATGGGCAGTGCCTTCGGCAGCGTCGAGCCGGCAGCCTCGGCTTCGGCGGCGTTGAAGCCTGTGGCGGTCTGCACCAGCGAATCGAAGCCGCGCCGCTCTGCCCACGGACCGACGCGCCCGTAGGCGGACAGCGAGACGCAGACGATGCCCGGGCAACGCCGCATCGCGTCATCGGGGCCAAATCCGAGCCCGGCCAACGCGCCCGGTCGGTAGCTCTGCAGAAAGACATGCGAGGTGGCAAGCGCCTCGCCGAAGGCGGCGCGGTCGGCGGGGTTGCGGAGATCGGCAAGCGCCGAGCGCTTGCCGCGGCTGGTGTCGGCGATGGCCTCGATATTCGGCAGATGCGGCGAATTGACGAGCATGACGTCGGCACCGTAGGCGGCCAGCGTTCTGCCTGCGACAGGGCCGGCGAGGATGCGCGTCAGGTCGAGCACACGCAGGCCGTCGAGCGGGCGCGCCGCCGCCGGCAGATCGGGCCAACTGCGCGGTGGCGCGTCGCCGATACGGGTGATCTCGACCAGCGGCAGCGAGACGATGGCCGCGTGCTGCGGATGACGCTCCCAGGCATCGAATCACCGCATCGCCGCGACGACGAGCCCGGCGCGTGTCGCGGTTTCCTCGAAGGCCTCGGCCGACCAGCCGGCGAGCGCTGCTGCGATGTCGTTGCGCTGCGTGTTTGCGTCCGTGCCGAGACCCAGCAGCCGGAGCACACCATCGCGGTGGTGCGCGAAGTTCGTGTGCAGGCGAACGAAGCTGCCTGATCCTGCCGGCCCGCAGGGATAGATCCCGGCGAGTCGGTCCCAGGTCTCGGGCGCGCGGCCGTCGATCGTGAAGGCGCCGCAGCATTCGAGCGCGGCTTCCCGCATGTCGACGGCGACATCCTGCACCAGTCCGTTTCGGCTGCGGCCGATGTCGGTGGCAGCGAGCGCTGCCGCGCCGAGCGAGGCCTGCGCCGCGGTGCCGACGGCGAACGACGACGGCAGCACGGGCTCGTGGCCAGGCAGATGCAGGCGCGCCAGGCTCGATTCAGCGAGCTTGGCGGCGCGCCAGATGGCGCGGACCGCGTCGCTTGCTGAGATCGTCATACCGCCGCCAGCATTCCTGCGGCGCTCATTGCGGCGCTCATATCTGCGTGGCGCGGACGTCAGTGCGAGCCGCCGAGATACGCGGCCTTGACTGCCGGGTCGTTGCGAAGCTTGTCGGTCGGGCCGTGGACCGAGATGCGGCCGTTCTCCAGCACGTAGCCGTAGTCGGCGACGGCGAGCGCGGCCGACGCGAATTGCTCGACCAGCAGCATCGTCACGCCCTCGGCTTTCAGGCGCGCGATGATGCGAAACACCTCGTCGACGAGGATCGGCGCGAGCCCCATCGACGGCTCGTCGAGGAGAACGACATCGGGGTTGAGCATGGTCGCGCGGGCCATCGCCAGCATCTGCTGCTCGCCACCGGAGAGCGTTCCCGCAAGCTGCGTGCGCCGCTCCTTCAGGCGCGGAAACAGCTCCATGGCGCGCTCGAGATCGGCATCGACATCGCCGCGCGGCCGGCTGCCGGTCAGGCGCGGGAAGGCGCCGAGGCGCAGGTTGTCGGTCACCGACATCGTCGCGAAGACACGCCGGCCTTCGGGCGAGTGCGCGAGGCCGAGCTTGGCGATCGAGTACGACTCCATGCCGTCGATGCGCTTGCCGTTGAGCACGATCTCGCCCGACGCCGGGGCGATCATCCCCGAGACGGCACGCATCGTTGTCGTCTTGCCGGCGCCGTTCGAGCCGATCAGGGTCACGACCTTGCCCCGCGGCACCTCGATCGTGATGCCGTGCAGCACCTGCACCTTGCCGTAGCCGGCGACGAGATTCGAGATGTTCAGCATGGCGTGGACCGCTCAGGCCGGCTGCGGCACGGCCGCCTCGCCGCCGAGATAGGCCTCGATGACCTTCGGATCGGCCTGCACCTGCACGGCCGTGCCTTCGGCGATCTTTTGCCCGAAATCGAGCACCGAGACGGTGTCGCACATGCTCATCACGACATCCATGTGGTGCTCGATCAGGATCACGGTCACGCCGTGGTCGCGGATCTTGCGGATGAAGACGATCAGCTCCTTGATGTCGGGTGCCGTCAGTCCCGCCGCCGGCTCGTCCAGGAGCAGCAGTTGCGGGTCGAGCGCGAGGGCGCGCGCGATCTCGAGCAGGCGCTGCTTGCCGTACGGAAGATTGCGAGCCTCCTCGCTGGCGAAGCTGCCCAGGCCGACGAAGTCGAGCAACCCCTGGGCGCGGACGACCGCAGCCTGGCGCTCGCGCCGGTAGCGTGGCGTCGACACGGCGACGTCGACGAGGTTGCTGCGAAAGCTGTGATGCAGGCCGACGAGCACGTTCTGCAGCGCCGTCATTTCCCCGAACAGCTGCACGTTCTGGAACGTGCGGGCGATGCCCGAGCGGGCGATGTCGGCGGAGCTGCGTCCGCGGAGCGAGCGGCCGCCGAATTCGATCTCGCCGGCGGTCGGAACGTAGATGCCGGTGAGCACGTTCATCATCGTGCTCTTGCCCGAGCCGTTCGGCCCGATCAGGCCGTGGATGCTGCCGCGGTGCACGATCAAGTCGACGTCGTTGAGCGCTTTCAGGCCGCCGAACTGCATCAGGACGTGCGACGCCTTGAGAATCTCCTGCGAGGCGTCGGCGCTCGATGCGGTGGCGATGGCATCGGACGGGCGGACGTCGCCCTGCACGTTGCTCTCGGTCCTGGGCCGCTCGAGATTGAGCGCGGTTCGCACGAAGCCGACGATGCCGTCCTGCAGGTAGTAGACGACGAAGAGCGTGATCAGGCCGAAGATCGACAGCCGCCAGTCGGTCATCGTCTGCAGCCAGAACGACACTGCCGCCAGCGCGATGCTGCCGGCGACCGGAATCGCCATCTGCACTGGCGTGCGCTTGCCGCGGCGAACGGCGACGACGGCGACGGCGAGAACAATCGCGGCGAGCGTGACCGAGACGTAGCGAAACAGCTCGAGGTCGTCGAGAAGCTTGGGCAGCATGACGATGATCGTCGCGCCGAGGAGCGCGCCGGTGCGCGTCTTGCGGCCGCCCATGATGACGGCGAGCAGGAACAGCACCGTGAGTTCGAAGTTGTACGTGTTCGGCGAGATGTATTGCTCGGAGAACGCGTAGAGCGAGCCAGCCAGGCCGGCGAGGCCGGCGCTGATCACGAAGGCGTAAACCTTGTAGCGATAGACCGAGACACCCATGCAGTCGGAGGCCACCGGGCTGCCGCGCAGCGCCTCGAACGCGCGCCCGAAGTGCGAGCGCAGGACGCGATGCACGAAGACCAGCGAGAGGACGAGCAGGCTGGCGACCAGCCAGAAGAACTCGCGCTCGTCGAGCCGCGCGCCGAGCAGGTTGGGCTTGGTCAGCTTGATGCCCATCGGACCGTCGGTGAGGAAGGTCATCTCGTTGATGAGGATCTGGATGATGGTTCCGAAGGCGAGCGTCACCATCGCCAGGTACGGGCCGGTCACGCGCAACGCGGGCAAGGCAAGGAGTGCGCCGAAGAAGGCGGTGACACCGATCGCACCGACGAGCGTGACGAGCAATGGCGTGCCGAGCTTGGTCACCATCACGCCGGCCGTGTACGCGCCGATGCCGAAGAGCCCTGCATGACCGAGCGACACCTGCCCGGTGTAGCCCACGACGATGTCCAGCCCGAACAGCAGGACCCCGTAGATCATGATCGTCTCGAGCAGATGGATGTAGTACGGGTTGTCGATCGCCATCGGGAACAGGGCGAGCGCGACGATCCCGAGCGCGGCGGCGCCGACACGCAGGACGCGCGGCTGCGCGTTCATACCTTCTTGATCGCCGTCTTGCCGAACAGGCCGGCCGGCCGCACCGCGAGCACGATCAGGAGCAGCACCAGGCCGGGCACGTCTTTGTAGCCGGTCGAGATGTAGTAGCCGGTGGTCGTCTCGGCGATGCCGAGGATGACGCCGCCGACGATGATGCCCATGCCGCTGGTCAGGCCGCCGATGATGGCGACGGCGAAGGCCTTGAGGCCGAGCACCGCGCCCATGGTCGCGCCGGTGAGGGTGATCGGCGCGATCAGCACGCCCGCGAACGCCGCGCTCATCGACGAGAGCGCGTACGAGAACGTGATGACCAGCCCGGTGTTGATGCCCATGAGCTTGGCGGCGTCGCGATCGTTGAAGGTGGCGACGACGGCCTTTCCGTAGATCGACTTGCGGTTGAACAGTTCGACCGCGAGCATCATCCCGATCGCGCCACAAACGACCAGGATCTCCATCGGCAACACGTTGGCGCCGAACAGCTTGATCGGCGATTCGGGAAGCGGCGACGGAAAGCGAAGGTCGTCGCGCCCCCAGACGTTTTCGGCCACGTTCACGAAGATGATGCCGAGCGCGATCGTCGACATGATCCAGCCGAACTCCGACCTGATCTTGAGCGCCGGCCGTACGCCGATGCGCTCGACGAAGGCGCCCTGGAGTGCCCCGAAGATGCAGACGAGGGGAATCATCAGCCAGTAGTTGACGCCGTTGTTGACCAGCGTCAGGCCGACCATCGCGCCCAGCATGAGCGCCGCACCCTGGCCGAAGTTGAGCGTGTCGGAGGTCTGGAAGGTGAGTTGGTAGCCGAACGCGATGACCGCATAGATCATCCCGAGCGCGATCCCGCTGTAGACGAGTTGGGTCAGGATCGGGATGGACATGGTCGGTGGCGACGCATTCTGCCCGTGATGGGGCGACAACGTGAGCGCGCCGCCTCGGGAGCGACCCCGGGCGGCGCGTGACGGGAAACAAACGCGCTACTTCTTCTTCGTCACGTCCAACGCACCCTTGACGTTGACGTCCTTGACCTGAACGTGCGACGCCTTCTTCTGGTCGTCCGGGTAGGCGTAGACGACGCGCGCGCCCTTGACCTCGCCCAAGACCGGAATGTTGGCCGTGATGGCTTCGTGATCGGTCTTCGTGAACGGCTTGTTGTACGTCGTCACGACGCCCTCGACCGGCGTCTTCAGGTCCTCGAGCGCTGCCTTGATCTTCGGGCCGTCCGTCGAGCCTGCCTGCTTCATCGCCGCGGCAAGCAGGTAGATCGAGTCGTAGCCCTGGGCCGCCGAGACCGGCGAATCCATGCGGTTGTTCTTCGGGTTGAAGGCCTTGAGGTAGCTGATGATGAACGACTGGCGCTTCGGCGTGGTCGGTTCCTGGATGAAGGTCTGCGGCATGCGTGCGCCTTCACCGCCGGGGCCCGAGTTGTCGATGTAGTTGGCCATCGACAGGGTCCACGAACCGATGATCGGCACCTTCCAGCCGAGCTTGGTCATGCCGTTGGCGATCTGCGCGAGCTCGGGGCCGATGCCGTAGGTCAGCACGACCTCGGCGCCGGCTTCCTTGGCCTTGAGCAACTGGGCCGTCATGTCGACGTCCTTGATGTTGAACTTTTCGACGGCCACCGCCTTGACGCCTTTTTGTGCCAGCGCCTTCTCCAGATCCTCGCGACCGAGCTGGCCGTAGTTGGTCGAATCGGCAAGGATGGCGACCTTCTTGAAGTGGCGGCGCGTGATCGCCTCCTCGACGATCATCGGCGCCTGGATCGAGTCGTTCGCGGCGTTGCGGAAGACGTAGTTCTCCGGCTGGTCATCGAACTGGTGGGTGACGATCGAGCCGGTCGCCACGTTGTTCATGACCGGAATCTTCGCTTCCTGGAAGAAGCGCTGGGAGGCGAGCGCGACACCGGTGTTGATGTAGCCGACGATGGCGACGACCTTTTCCTTGTTCACGAGCTCCTGGGCGATCTGCACGCCACGCTCGTTCTTGGCCTCGTCGTCGCGCTCGACCACCTGCAACGGTCTGCCGAGCACGCCGCCGGCCTTGTTGATTTCCTCCACCGCGAGGCGAACGCCGTCGCGCATGCTGACGCCCATCGAGGACGAGCCGCCGGTGAAGGGACCGTCGACGCCGATCTTGATCGGGTCGGCAGCGGTGGCGAGGCTGGTGCATACGCCGAGGGCGATGGCGGCAGCGAGGCGGGTCAGTCGAAGCATGAAATGAGTCTCCAGAGCGATGGATGGGTGCCGAGGGCAAAGCACGCAAATTTAGCATCCGGGGAGCATTCCCTGTATCGGTGAATGCCTGAGCGCCCGAATGGTGCAGGGCGCCGCCGGGATAATCGCGCGTGCTTCCGCCGATCGAGTTTCCCGAGGCGCTCCCCGTTTCGGCGCGGCGCGACGACATCGCCGCCGCCTTGCGTGCGCACCAGACTATCATCGTCTCGGGCGAGACCGGCTCGGGCAAGACGACGCAGCTGCCGAAGATCGCCCTGACGCTCGGGCGCGGCCGCGGCAACGGCGGTGGCCTGATCGGCCACACACAGCCACGGCGCATCGCCGCCACCAGCGTTGCAAAGCGCATCGCCGAGGAGCTGAAGACGCCGCTCGGCGAAGTCGTCGGCTACAAGGTGCGCTTTCAGGATCGGCTCTCGGCCGGCGCCAGCATCAAGCTGATGACCGACGGCATCCTGCTCGCCGAGACGCAGAGCGATCCGCTGCTGCGCGCCTACGACACCATCATCGTCGACGAGGCGCACGAGCGCAGCCTCAACATCGACTTCCTGCTCGGCCATCTGCGCCAGATCCTGCCGCGCCGGCCCGACCTGAAGGTCATCGTCACCTCGGCGACGATCGACGCCGAGCGCTTCTCGAACCACTTCGCGTCGACGCTCGGGCCGGCGCCGGTGCTGCAGGTGTCCGGGCGCATGTTCCCGGTCGAGATCCGCTGGCGGCCGTTCGTCGAGAGCCGCGACTACGACCTCGGCGACGCGATCTGTGGCGCGGTCGACGAGCTCTGGCTCGGCGCATCGGCCGCAGGCTCGGGCGACGTGCTCGTGTTCCTTCCGGGCGAACGCGAGATCCGCGACGTGGCCGAGAAGCTGCGCAAGCATCATCCGCCCGGCGTCGAGGTGCTGCCGCTCTTCGCGCGGCTCAGCCAGCAACAGCAGGACGAGGTCTTCGCGCCGCACAGCGCCCGGCGCATCGTCCTGGCGACCAACATCGCGGAAACTTCCCTGACGGTGCCCGGCATCCGTTACGTCATCGATGCCGGCCTCGCGCGCATCAAGCGCTACAGCTTTCGCAGCAAGGTCGAGCAGCTGCCGATCGAGCCGGTGAGCCAGTCGTCGGCCAACCAGCGCGCCGGCCGCTGCGGCCGCGTCGCCGACGGCATCTGCATCCGCCTCTACGACGAGGCCGATTTCGCTGCTCGTCCGCGCTTCACAGATCCCGAGATCGTGCGCTCGTCGCTGGCCGGGGTCATCCTGCGCATGAAGTCGCTCGACCTCGGCGAAGTCGAGGACTTTCCGTTTCTCGAGGCACCGCCGAAACGCGCCATCGCCGATGGCTACCAACTGCTCAACGAGCTCGGCGCCACCGACGAGCAGAACGCGCTGACCACGATCGGCCGCGAGCTGGCCCGGCTGCCGCTCGATCCGCGCGTCGGCCGCATGATCCTGGCGGCGCGCGAGCGCGAGGCCCTGCGCGAAGTGCTCGTCATCGCCAGCGGCCTGTCGGTGCAGGACGTGCGCGACCGGCCGCTCGAGCAGCAGCAGGCGGCCGACCAGGCGCATGTGAAGTTCGACGACGAGAAATCGGAATTCAGCGGCGACCTCAAGCTCTGGGCGTGGCTCGAAAGCTCGCGCGGCGGCCACGGTGAGCATCGTATTTCGAGCCGCAAGCACGAGCAGGTGCTTCGCGAGAACTTCATCTCGCCGCGGCGGGTGCGCGAATGGCGCGACGTGTATGCGCAGTTGCAGACCGTGGTCGTCGAGCACGGCTGGCGCGTCAACACCCTGCCTGCCACCTACGAGCAGCTGCACCTGTCGATGTTGGCCGGGCTTCTCGGCAACGTCGGCGTCAAGAGCGACGAGGACGAGTCGTACCTGGGCGCGCGCGGCATCCGCTTCCATCGCCATCCTGGCGTGAACCTGTCCAAGAAGCCCGGTCGGTGGATCGTCGCCGCCGAGCTGGTCGAGACGACGCGGCTCTACGGCCGCGGCATCGCCAACATCGAGCCGAAATGGCTCGAGCTGGTGGGCGGCCATCTGCTCAAGACGCAGCTGCTCGATCCGCACTGGGAGAAAAAAGCCGGCCAGGTCGTCGCGCTGCAACGGGCGACGCTCTACGGCCTGGTGGTCTATGCGAACCGTCGCATCGACTTCGGCACGATCGACCCGGCCGCGGCGCGCGAGATCTTCATCCGCGAAGCGCTGGTCGCCGGCGAATGGGAAACGAAGCTGCCGTTCGCCGCGGCCAACCGCCGGCTCATCGCCCAGGTCGAGGAGCTCGAGCACAAGTCGCGCCGCCAGGACGTGCTCGTCGACGACGAGCTGATCCACGCCTTCTACGACCAGCAGGTGCCGGCCGACGTGCACAGCGCGCACACCTTCGAGCGCTGTATCGCGCCGAGGTCAAGCGCCAGCCGAACCTGCTCCTGCTGACGCGCGACGAGCTGATGCGTCATGAAGCGGCTGGCATCACGACCTCGGCGTTCCCGCGCACCATCCGCCTCGGCGGCATCGATTGCGCAGCGACGTACCTGCACGAGCCGGGGCAGCCGCGCGACGGCGTCACCGTAACGCTGCCGATCTACGCGCTCAATGCGGCCAGCGAGGAGCGGTGCGAATGGCTGGTTCCGGGCATGCTCAAGGACAAGCTGATCGCTCTCGCCAAGACCTTGCCGCAGCGGCCCCGCTCACGCCTCGTGCCCTTGCCCGACTACGCCGATAGCTTCCTCGCCCGACATGCCTTCGCCGCCGCCGGCCTCGTCGACACACTGGTCGCCGACGTGCGCACCGTTTCCGGCATCGAGGTGAAACGGGTCGACTTCAAGCACGAGCAACTTTCGCCCCACCTGCTCATGAACATCCGGGTCGTCGACGAGCACGGTCGCCAGCTCGGCGAATCGAGGCACCTCGCAGCGCTGAAGGCCGAGCTTGGCGTGCAGGCGCGCTCTGCATTCCAGCAATTGGCGGCGCTGCGCTTGCCGGAAGCGGCCGTGACCGGCGCCGCGCCGCCGCTCGTACCGCCTGCGCCCCGCGGCAATGGCCAGCGGATCGGGCTGAACGCAACGTCGCCGCCCAGCGCAGAGGCGCGCCTCGCGGGCACCGACGCGGCGACGGCACAGTACACGGCATGGGCCTTCGGCGACCTGCCCGAGCTGCTCGAGGTGAAGAAGGGCGGCCAATCCCTGATCGGCTATCCGGCGCTCATCGACAAGGGCTCGCACGTCGAGATCGAAGTCTTCGACGAGCCCGACGCCGCAGCGGAAAAACACCGCGCCGGCCTGCGCCGCCTCGTCGCCCTGCAGTTGCGCGACGCGCTCAAGTACCTCGACAAAAACATTCCGGATCTGCAGAAGATGGCGGTCGCCTACATGCCGCTCGGCAGCAGCGAGGAGCTGAAGGCGCAGATCGTCGACCTGGCGCTCGATCGCGCCTTTCTCGCCGAGCCGCTGCCGACCGACGCGCAGGCTTTCGCGCGCCGGCTCGACGAGGGGCGCGGCCGCCTCACCCTGATCGCCGGTGAAGTCGCGCGCATGGCCCAGGCGGTCCTCGTCGAGTACACGGCGGCGCAGAAAAAACTCAAGGACGCCCGAGCGCCGAAGGAGGCGGCGGAAGACATCGCCGCCCAGCTCGACCGTCTGATGCGCAAACGCTTCCTGTCGGCCACGCCGTGGTCGCGGCTCGCGCATCTGCCGCGCTATCTCAGGTCGATCGTCATGCGCCTCGACAAGCTGCGCGCCGACCCGGCCCGCGATGCGGCGCGGCTGACCGAGCTGCGTCCGCTCGAGCAGCGTTTCGCGAAGAAGCTCGCGGAGCGACGCGGGGCGCGCGACGATCGGCTCGACGAGTACCGCTGGTGGCTCGAGGAGCTGCGCGTGGGATTGTTCGCGCAGGAGCTGAAGACCCCTCAGCCGGTGAGTGTGAAGCGGCTTGAGAAGATCTGGGCGCAGACGTTCACATGAGCGATCGATGCCGGATGGCCAGAGGAAGGACCGGATGACGACGTTTGGAATCGGCAGGCTGCTTCGGCGCCAGCCGCGCGGCGACGAAGGCGGCTGGGCCGTCGTGCCGGGCACGCAGCGCGAGATCGACGTGGTCGTGCGCCATTGCCGGCGCATGGCCAGCCACCGCGCGTTGTTCGCCGCCGGCGTCGCCGTCGTGCCCATTCCCGGTGTCGACTGGGTCACCGACATCGCCGTGCTGATGAAGCTGATTCCCGACATCAACCACGCCTTCGGCCTGACGCCGCAGCAGGTCGAGCGTCTGTCGCCGGACCGTCGCCTGGTCGTGTACAAGGCGATCTCGGCCGGAGGCAGCGTGCTCATCGGCAGGCTCGTGACGCGAGAGCTGCTCGTTCAGGTGCTCAAGCTCGTCGGCATCCGCCTGACGGCGCAGCAGGCCGCAAAATACGTCCCGATCGCCGGGCAGGCCGTCTCGGCGGTGCTGACCTATTCGTCGCTGCGTTACGTGTGCGAGCAGCACATCCAGCAATGCGTCGCAGTGTCGAAACAACTGCTGCTCGGCGTGCCGGCGGCCAACGTGGAGGAGGCGACATGACAAGACATGCATCGACGACGGCGCTCGCCGTCGTGCTGGCGGCGAGCCTGGCTGCCTGCGCCGACTCGCCGACACCGGCGCCAACAACAACCGCGGTGCTGACGAACGCGCGCATCGCCGAGATCGTGTCCAGCCCCGACCGAAGCGACACCGATCGCCGCAACGATGTACGCCGCGAGCCCGCCGAGATGCTGTCCTTCGTCGGCGTCCGTCCAGGCTCCGTGGCGCTCGACCTCAGCGCCGGCGGCGGCTACACCACCGAGCTGATCGCCCGCGCCGTCGGGCCGACCGGGCGCGTCTACGGCCAGAGCCCGCCGCCGGCCGTGCGCACGCCGCCGGCCCAGTCGGAGAGTGGTGCGATGCCGGCTGCGGCCGCCTCGATGTCGGCAAGCGCTCCGCGCACCACCGCCATGGCTCTGGCGGCACGCGCCCGCAACCCGCAGACTTCCAACATCGTCTCCGTGGTCCAGCCTTTCGAGGCGCCGATTCCCGCCGAGGTCGCGTCGAACGGCCTCGATCTGGTCACGCTGATGTTCAACTATCACGACCTCGGACACATGGGCGTCGACCGCGAACGCATGAACCGCGCCGTGTTTTCCGCCCTCAAGCCGGGCGGGCACTACGTGATCGCCGACCACTCGGGGCGGCCGGGCACGGGCATTTCCGAATCGGGAACGCTGCACCGCGTCGAAGAAGCCTTCGTGCGCAGCGAGGTCGAGGCGGCGGGCTTCCGGCTGGTCGCGACCGGCGGGTTCCTGCGCAACCCAGCCGATCCGCGCGACCGCAACGTGCCGGAGCCGCCAATGCCGAAGGACGAGTTCGTCCTGAAGTTCGTCAAACCCTGAGCAAGTGCCCGGCGCTCACTCCACGCGCAGCGTGCCCTTCATGGTCGTGTGCAGGGAGCAGATGTAGGGATAGACGCCCGGCTTCTTGGCCACGAAGCGCCACGACTTGCCGGCTTCGATCGGGCCGGAATCGAAGCCGCCGGCGGCTGTGGCGGTGTGCGGGAAGAAATCCTTGTTCTTCCAGACGACGACATCGCCGCTGTGCACGACGAGGGTCTCGGGGACGAACTTCAAGCCCTCGATGATCACCTCGTGCGTGCGCGGCGGATCGGCCGCGACGGTGCGAAGCGCCGGGACGGCGAAGGCAATGCCAATCGCCGCCAGCAGCAGGGCACGCGTCGTGGCGGTCATCGCTTCAGCTCTTCTTGCCAAGCGCTGCCTGGAGCATGCGCGCGTGGTCCAGATGGGCGACGAAGGCGGGGCGGACGGCGACCAGCAGGCTTTTCAGCTCGGCATTCCGGGCCGAAGGAATCAGCGTCTTGTCGATCGCGGCGATGACGGTCTCGTGGTAGGCCACTTCGTGGTCGATGTAGGCCTTGTCGAACGCCGCGCCGCCCAGCTTCTCGAGGTTCTTGACGTTCTCGACGCCGCCGGCCTTCAGGCTCTTGCTGGTGTCGTTGTCTTCCGGCGTGACCTTGAGCTTGGTGACGAGAGCGACGGCCTGCTTGTTGACGCCGGCGTGGTCGGTGACCATTTGCTTGCCGAACGCCTTGACGTCGGCGGAGTGCGATTTCGTCTCGGCCAGCTTGCCGGCGTCGATGTCGACCTGGTTGGCGGTGACGACGATCGAGGCGATCTGGGCGTCGCTGGGCGATTGCGCCCAAGCGGGAGCCGCGGCCAGCACGAGCGATGTGGCGGCGACGGCAAGGTAGTTCTTCATGGTCGGTCCTGGTCTTTGAGTGAGAGGAAATTGCGGCTTGCGCGAAGCATTAGATGAAGCCACGCGGCGTCCTGTTCCCGGCCCGGCCCGCAACCACCGCGCGACGGCCACGAACCTAGGCCGA
>Ga0075520_1000066_pt1 | contig 33188 bp, 31 predicted proteins | sample NGEPerB_FD_75100 | JGI IMG/M metagenome (GOLD analysis project Ga0075520, IMG submission 75100) | Arctic peat soil microbial communities from the Barrow Environmental Observatory site, Barrow, Alaska, USA - NGEE PermafrostAB12-B | ecosystem: Environmental > Terrestrial > Soil > Wetlands > Peat ... | reverse complement strand
GGCCATGCGAGGGCGAGTTCTGCGCGAGCCCGCAGGCACCGAGCACCGCAGGGCAGTCGGCGCGCAGCGACGACCGACGCAGTGAAGCGCAGACGGCCATGCGCCCGCGGCTTTGCGCGCCCGGCCCGTCCGCGCTCGATCTTTGATCAGGGCTGGAATCGGCCGTTACGTCAGATCCCGCCGTACCACTCGTAGCCTTCGTCTTCCCAGTAGCCGCCCTTGCCGCCGCGGATCTGCGCGAAGCTCTCGACCAGCTCGATCGCGCGCACGTACTTGGCCTGCTTGTAGCCGAGCTGACGCTCGACGCGGCAGCGGATCGGCGCGCCGTTGATGACCGGCAACGGGTGGTCGTTCAGGTCGTAGGCGAGGATGGTCTGGGCGTGATGCGCCTCGTCGAGATCGATGCTCTCGTAGTAGCGCGAGTCGTGGCCGTCGAGGGTCGGGCCGTCCATCGAATCGAAGCAGCGAAAGACGACGAATTTCGCTTGCGGCAGCGGCCTGGCCTGATCGAGGACGTGGCCGAGCTGGACGCCCTTCCACTTGCCGATGCAGCTCCAGCCCTCGACGCAGTCATGCCGGGTGATCTGGGTGCGCGACGGCATCGCGCGCAGCTCGTCGAGGCCGAGCTCGAGCGGCTTGTCGACGAGGCCCGTCACCATCAGCTTGTAGCCCGCGAAATTCGCCTGGCGCAGCGCCTGGTAGTCGGCGTCCATCGGGTCGAGCGTGCCGTTGCCGCGAAAGCTCGCCGGCACGTCGGCCTGGCTGAACTCCTGCGCCATCGCCCGCTTCGGCGCGACGACCTTGCCTGCCGCATGACTCAGGTTCTGCGCGCTCTTGAGCGTGTCGACGAAGGCCTCGTTGTTGGAGAGCCTGTCGCAGCCGGCGAGCACCGCCCCACCCGCCGTGGCGAACGCGCCGCGGAAAAAGCGCCTGCGGCCGCGCTGCGTCGCACGCATCAGCGTGTAGGTCGTCTTCATGGCTGCGCCTCCTTCTTCGCGTGCTCCGCGGGCAGCACGTACCAGCCGGTCACCATCGAGCGAATCTCGTTCCAGACGCCGGCGACGATGACCTCGAAGACGTGGATCGCGACGAACAGCAGCAGCCCCATGGCGGCGAGGAAATGCAGCGAACGCGCCGATTGCCGGCCGCCCAGCAGCCCGACCCAGCCGGTGAAGACCGTGTCGATGCGCGGCGACATCGCCATGCCGGCCAGCACGACCAGCGGCAGCAGCACGAAGATCACGACGAGATACGTCAGGCTCTGCAGCACGTTGTAGCGGCGCGCCGCCTCGCCGGTCGGGTGCTTGAACTTGAGGTGGTCGACGATCGAGCGGCCGATGTTCTTCAGCTCCAATCCGGTCGGCACGAGGTCGCGCGCCAGGTGCCGGCTGACGATGATGTAGAGCACGTAGGCGATGCCGTTGACGACGAAGAGCCAGGCGAAGAACAGGTGCCAGTGCCGCGCCATCGCTAGCCATTGCGGCCCCGGGATCGTCGCCCAGCTCGGGAAGCCGCGCGCCGTCGGCTGGCCACCGACGCTCGACAGGCCGAGCACGCCGGTGGTCGCGAACTCGTAGCTGCCGAGCTGCGTCCTGCCGACCGGGCCCGACGCCGTGTCGACGGCGCGCAGGGACAGCCACGGCTTGACCGTCGAGACCTGGCCCCAGTAGAGGGCAGGATGGGCGTTGAAGATGTTCAGCCCGCTCATCAGCAGCACCGTGAGGCACAGGACGTTGATCCAGTGCATGGCGCGCACCGGCAGCCGGTGCCGGTAGAAGCGCCGCGGCGCCGCGATGGCTGGGGCCGCGGGCGGCGGCGAGGTCGCTTCGATGTCCATGGGCTCCCTTTTCCAGATGCCGGTGCGCGACCGGGAGGTGCGTGCAGGCGCGGCAATGATGCGTCATACGCACCGGCCGGGCTTCGGATTCGCACGATCGCGATCGCGCTGCCGTTTCGTCATGCAGCGCGCCGCATCCTTACATCGAACGCGAGTCCGATGCCGCGCCGAGCGCGCGCCGGCACCGCGCCTATGGCACGGTGATCGTGCGCATGTCGGGGCGACCCAGCACGCGCGCCTCGGCACGAACATCGCCGATGACGCGTCGGGCAGCGAAGCCGTACGGCGACTCGGGCTCCAGCGCGGCGATCGCCAGATTGGCGAGCGGCTGCTCGAGCGAGACGAAGTAGCCGCCGGCGACGACGTCGAGCAGGACCGGCTGCGTCTGTACGCGCAATCTCGGCAGGCCGTCGGCGCTCGCGACCGTCGCGTCGAACGCGATCTCGCGGTAGGTCTCGCCGCGCACTTCGCCGGCCTCGTCGATCTGCTGCACGTCGATGCCGAGCTGGCGCAGCCGCCGCACCGCGTCGCTCTCGCTCGCGGCGAGCCAGTAGCCGCAAGGCCGCGGCCGGCTCTTCAGGACGCGCAACTCGAGCGCCGAATCCCAGACGACGGTGACGCGCCGGACCGCGCCGGTCTGCGCGTCGATCACGGCGATGACGTGCTCGCTCGGCGTCGGTGCGGCATCGAGCACGGCCTCGCCGCGGCACGCCTGCGCGGCGATGTCGCGCTCGACGTACTGGCGCAGCTTGACGAGGTCGGCGGCGTGCGCGGCGGCGCTGCCGAGGACGCTGCCGACGGCGACCACATCGGTCTGCACACGGCGCTTCAGGTCGGTCCGGCCGATGCCGCGACCGCGCGTCTCGAGCAGCAGGCTCACGGCATTCTTCAGGCCCTGCGCATTGCGGCCGATGTCCGCGCCGACGCCGCCCATCGTCAGCCTCTTGTCGGCAAGATCTTCGGAGAGCGTGTAGTACCACTCGGCGGTGAGCCGGTTCGATGCCAGGCTGGCCAGCAGCGGCGTGCGGAACCACTCCTCCGCTGCCTTGGTGAAAAAGGGCGGCTCGTTGCCGACGGTCGCGTACTGCAGCAGCGCATCGAAGCGTTGCACGGCGCCGAAGCGGGCGGCGAAACCGGCGTCGACCGCGTATTCATGCAGATCGAGCACGACCAGCGGAGCGACGTCGCGCACGAGCTGGGCCACGGCTGCCGCCTCGGGCGTGCGCAGGAGAAGGTGGTCGCGGTTGACGTCGCTGCCGTCGACCGCGTCGCGCTGGCCGAGGGCCGCACCGTCGGGGTTGACGCGGGGCACGAGATAGATGTCGACCTGGTCGAGGACACGGTCGAAGCGCCCGGCGGCGATCGCCTGCGCGACGACCACGAGCGCCTCGGTGCCGGCAGGCTCGTCACCGTGCTGGCCGGCCAACAGCAGCACCGAGGGGCGCCGTGACGGCGTCTCGGACGGAGCGGCCACTGCGGGCGTCGGCGCAACGGGCGTCGGCACGGTGCCGGGCGCCGTCGCGACCGGCGGTGCGGCCACCGGCGTGGCCGGCGCCGCGGCAGACGCCGGGCGCGTGAACGCCAGCGCTTCGATCGGCACGCCGGACTGCGACGAACCCAGCGGCAGCACGGCGATGTCGGTGTCCTGCGGGCCCTGGCCGCCGCTGCGGGCCAGGCCGTGCAGGATCGCGCGCAGCTCGTCGTTGGTCGTGTAGGCGGTGCGGCCCGACTCGAATGCCGGCGTCGCGAAGCTCACGGCGGGCTCGGGGAAATTGAACGCGATCAGCGGCGGCACCGGTGGCCCGTCCAGCACCGGCGGCGTGACCACGACCGCGCGCGCGGCGGCCGGCGAAGGCAGCACGACGACGGGCGGCCCGAGCCTTGTCGTTGTCACGGATGGCTGCGACGACACCGCGCGCGATGGCGTCGGGCTCGATGCCGTGGGCGATGCGGCCACATCGGTCGCGCGGACCCGCGGTGGCGACCCGCATGCCACCAGCAGGAACATGGCGGTGCCCGCGAGCGCCTGCCTTGCCATCCATCCTGGCCGAACGATTCCCCGCATTCCCGCTCCTGCGCGCCAGGGTGCGGCGCGGCCGGGCCAATATAGCTGCCGGTCCGCGGGCAGCGCCGTCGGACAACGGCCTGCGTCGCGTCAAGCCGTCACGGCGCCTCGGCGAGCGGAGCGATCACCAGGGGCCGCGGCGGCTCCGTGCAGGCGACGACACCTAGAATGACCGCGCCGCCTCGAACGCGGCGACTTGACACCGCATGAGTTCCGACACCGATCCCGTCCACGGCAGCAACTTCCTGCGCCACATCGTCGAGCGCGATCTCGCCGATGGCACCTATGCGACGCGGCGCTTCGCCGGCACGCCCGGCGATGCAGCGCACCATGCATCGGCGCCACGCGACGCGGCACGCATCCGCACCCGATTCCCGCCGGAGCCGAACGGCTACCTGCACATCGGACACGCCAAGAGCATCTGCCTCAATTTCGGCCTCGCCGAGGACTACGGCGGCATCTGCCACCTGCGCTTCGACGACACCAATCCCGAGAAGGAAGAGCAGGAATACGTCGACGCCATCGTCGATGCAGTGCAGTGGCTCGGCTTCGACTGGCATGCGCCCGAGCCGGCCCGCCCGAACGAAGCGACGACGAGCCACGTCTATTTCGCGAGCGACTATTTCGAGGCGATGTACCGCGCGGCCGAAGCCCTGGTCGAGGCCGGCCATGCCTACGTCGACGAACAGAGCATCGACGAGATGCGCGCGCACCGCGGCGACTTCGGCCATCCCGGCACGAACAGCCCGTTCCGCGACCGCACGCCGGCCGAGAACCTGGCTCGCCTGCGCGACATGAAGGCCGGCAAGCTCGCCGACGGCGCCGCGACGCTGCGCGCGAAGATCGACATGGCGAGCCCGAACATCAACCTGCGCGATCCGGCGCTCTACCGCATCAAGCGCGCGACCCACCACAACACCGGCGACACCTGGTGCATCTACCCGATGTATACCTACGCGCATCCGATCGAGGACGCGCTCGAGAACATCACGCATTCGATCTGCACGCTCGAGTTCGAGGACCAGCGGCCGTTCTACGACTGGCTGCTCGACACCCTGTGCACGCTCGGCGTGCTGTTGCAGCCGCGGCCGCACCAGTACGAGTTCGCGCGTCTCAACGTCACCTACGTCATCACCAGCAAGCGAAAACTCAGGCAGCTCGTCGACGAGAAGGTCGTCGACGGCTGGGACGATCCGCGCATGCCGACGATCGCGGGGCTGCGCCGCCGCGGCTACACGCCGGAGTCGATCCGCATGCTGTGCGACCGTGCCGGCACGAGCAAGGCCGGCGGCTGGACCGACTACGCGAGCCTCGACATCGCCCTGCGCGACGACCTCGAAGGCAAGGCGGCGCGGGCGATGGCCGTGCTCGATCCGGTTCGGCTCGAGCTCGCCAACTGGGCTGCGCTGTTCGGCAGCGACGCGCATCGCGAGGATTGCCATGCGCCGATGCATCCGCAGCGGCCCGAGCTCGGCGAGCGCCGCTTCTCGCTCGGCCCGGTCGTCTGGATCGAGCGCGACGATTTCGCCGCGGTTCCGGCGAAGGGATTCTTCCGGCTCTTCCCGGGCAACCGGGTGCGCCTCAAGTACGGCTACATCGTCGAATGCACGGGCTTCGAACAGGATGCCGCGGGCCGCATCGTCAAGGTCATCGCCCATGTCGTCACCGACACGAAGAGCGGCACGCCCGGCGCCGATGCGGTCAAGGTCAAGGGCACCATCACGTGGGTCGGCGCCGACGATGCGGTGGCGGCCGAGGTGCGCCTCTACGACCGGCTATTCACCGATCCGCATCCCGACGCCGGCGACAAGGACTGGAGGGCCAGCCTCAATCCGGACAGCAAACGCATCGTCCGGGGTGTCGTCGAGCCCTCCCTGGCCGATGCCGGCGCCGACGTCCGGTTCCAGTTCGAACGGCACGGCTACTTCGTCACCGACCGGCACGATCACACGCCTTCACATCCCGTCTTCAGCCGCATCGCGTCGCTGAAGGACACGTGGGCGCGTTAGCCCGACAGCCTCGACACGCAGGGCCGACATGAGACACATCGCCTTCTTTTCCGCTCGCACGCTCGCCGCCCTGCTCGTCGGCGTCGCCTCGCTCGCCGCAGTCGGCGCATTTACGACCTTGGGGCGGGGCGCGATCGCCGTCTGCGCCGACTGCGGCGAGCGGCGTGACGACGCCGAGCGGGCTCGTCTACCGGTCGCTGCGCGAAGGCAAGGGCGCGAGCCCGACGGCAGCCGACACGGTCAAGGTCAACTACCGCGGAACCTTCCCCGACGGCCGCGAATTCGACAGCTCCTACTCGCGCAACGAGCCGACGACCTTTCCGCTCAACCGCGTCATCAAGTGCTGGACCGAAGGCGTGCAGATGATGAAGCCCGGCGGCAAGGCGGAGCTCATCTGCCCGCCGCAGATCGCCTACGGCGAGCGCGGCGCGGGCGGTGTCATTCCGGCGAACGCGACCCTGCATTTCGAGATCGAGCTGCTCGAGGTGAACCCGCACTGAGCGGCGGCGCGACGCGGCCAACGACATGCGCGGCGCCGCCTTCCGGCATCGATCCGCCACGGCGCTGCTGGCGGCGGCGCTGGCGGCCTGCGGCGGTGGTGGCGGCGGCAGCGGCACGGTCCCACCGCCGGGGTTGCGCGACACCACGCCCTACTCCGTCCTCGCCAGCGCCGCGCTTTCGTCGGCCGATGAGGGCGCGGCGGTGACGGCGCACAGCGTCGTCATCGGCGGCACCGCGATCGCCTACACGGCGACGGCCGGCCACCTCACCGCGAAGGCGCCGACGGCCGGCACGCCCGAAGCGTCGATGTTCTACGTCGCGTACACGGTGCCAGCGCGGGCCGGCGCGACGCGGCCGATCGTCTACTTCTACAACGGCGGCCCCGGCTCGGCGACGGTCTGGCTGCATCTCGGCTCGTTCGCGCCGCGACGCATCGTCACCAACGATCCGTCGCTCGACGTTCCGCAACCGTTTCAGCTCGTCGACAACGCCGAAAGCCTCATCGACGTCGCCGACCTCGTCTTCATCGATGCCGCGGGCACCGGCTATTCGGAGGCGATCGCGCCGTTCAACAACCAGAGCTTCTGGGGCGTCGACGCCGACGCGGCCCTGATGCGCGACTTCATCGCCCGCTATGCCGCGGTCAACGCGCGCCAGGTCTCGCCGACCTACCTGTTCGGCGAGTCGTACGGCACGACCCGCTCGGCGGTGCTCGCGCACCTGATGGCGGCGGCGGCGATGCGCCTCGATGGCGTCGTGCTGCAGTCGTCGATCCTCGACTACAACGCCAATTGCGACGTGTTCGCGCCGGGCACGCTGAGCTGCGCCGGCAGCTTTCCGAGCTACGGAATGATCGGCGCCTGGTTCTCGCTGACGAATCCGGTGCCGGGCGACGTCGATCTCTACGCGTCGCAGCTGCGCGACGTGGCGACGACGAGCTACGGGCCCGCCGTGGCGGCATTCATCCTGTCGGGAACGCAGCCGTCGCCGACGCTCCTCGGCCAGCTCATGAACCTGACCGGCGTGCCATCGTCCCTGTGGGCAACCCATCTCGACCTCGATGCCGACACGTTCCGCAGCAGCCTGATTCCCGGCAAGCTGCTCGGCCGCTACGACGCCCGCATCGCCGCGTCGAACGGAACGGCCGCGGCCGCCAGCGGCGACCCGTCATCGGCAGTCATCAGCGGCCCGTTCGCAGCGGCAGCGACGAGCCTGTTCGCCGACGAGCTGCAGTACACGGCGACCGCGAGCTATGCGCTCCTGTCCGATGCGATCGATAGCTGGAACTTCAGCCACGACGGCCGTGCCTTGCCCGACACCATCCCCGATCTCGCCGCCGCTTTCGCCACCGCGCCCGCCCTGCGCACCTTGTCGCTTGCCGGCTACCACGACCTGGCCACTGCGTTCCATCAGACCGAGCTCGATCTCGCGCGCCTCGGCACGCAGCCGCGGCTGACGCTGCATACCTACCCGGGCGGACACATGATCTATCTCGACGACACGTCGCGGCCGCGCATGAAGGCCGATGTCGCGGCGTTCATCACCGGCACGCCGACGGCCGCGGCGGCCGCAGCGCCATCGGCAGAAGCGTTGCCTGCGTCGCGCCCCATCGACGCACCGACCACCACCGCGCATCGAACGGATGCGCCGACACCGTCGGCTCGCGTCGATCGCCACGCGCTGGCACAGGGCGGCGATCCATATCTGCCGCCCACGTTGCGCGTGGCGCCACGCACGGCATCGCCGCGCGGCGCAGCGCTGAAGACGCTCGTCGATCGCAAGATCGCCGAGCGCCTGGCCGACCCTTACCGGTAGACCTGCTCGCCGCGGTTGCTCTTCCAAGAATTCTCGAAGTAGCTCGCGTCTTCGTCGCTGCGCGGGCGCACGGCCATCAGGATGCCGCCATCGCGAATGCCCTTGTCGTACTCCTTGACGCGCTCTTCCGGGATGCCCCAGCCGATCAGCGCGCCGACGATGCCGCCGGTCGCGGCACCGGCGCCAGCGCCGGCGATGGCCGCCGCAAGCGGGCCGGCGATGACGAGGCCGAGGCCCGGCAGCGCGATGGTCGTGCCGACCGCGGCGATGGCCGCGGCGATCGCGCCCAGGCTGCCGCCGATCGCACCGCCGATGCCGGCGCCTTCGGCTGCCTTGTTGCCGAGCTCGGTCTCTCGGCCGGCAGTGCTCTCGAAGTGGCGCTTGCGCGTGTCGTCGGACATCACGAGGTTGACATCCTCACGTCCATAGCCCCGGTCCGAGATCGACTGGAAAGCGCGCTCGGCGCTGTCGCGGTCGCGGAACAAGCCGGTGACCAGGGGTTTCGTTGTCGTCTGCATTGCATTCGCTCCTGAGTGGAAGAGATGCAGCGAGCATGGCGGCCGATGCAGCAACGGCGAAGCGGCATGCGCCGCCCTGGCGAGTCGTCTGAGCGCCGCAGCGACCGTCGGGCGGCTCCTACACGGCCCGACCCGGCGACGGGCGCACCCAAGCGCATTCGAACGCGATAGAACGCATCGCGCTGCCGCGTGGCTGCCGAGGGTATCGGGCGACTGGCTCCGTTCATGTCCTCCGCTGTCGGCCTGTCGGCCGACAGCTCCTCCTTTACTTCACTGCGCCAGTCACCCGATACCCTCGGCAGCGGACCATCAGCGCACGGGGATGTCCCGGGTGCTAGCGCTGGTGCCACGAGCGCTGCGGCGGGTCGCTGTGTGGAGTGAAGTAAAGGAGGAGGGCCGGGCGCAGCCCGGCCCGGGGGACATGAACGCAACACAGCGACCCGCCGCAGCGCTCGCATCCCGATCGTCGAGATTCAGCTTCCCCGACAAATCATCCGAAGACTCGTACGAGCCCTTGCTCGATCTTCGATTCGATGCGTTTCGCTGCGATTCCTGATCACCCGCGTCGCGCGCGTGCCAGGAAGTGACGCACCAAGGGCGCGGTCAGCATCAGGCACGCCGAGGCGGCCAGCGCCATCGGCAGCATCGAGCCGGTGACATGCATGCCCCAGGCGCCGAGCAGGACGCTGGCCTGGCCGGCCGCATAGAGCTTGAGCGGGCGATGAATGGCGGCGGGACGTGGCATCGGCGGCTCCAAGGGCAGGAACCAGTGTGCGTCACGCGACAGCGCCCCGCACGGGCCGCGATGCAGGTTCCGTGCGCATTTCGCGCAAGCGCCTCGCACGCGGATCGGACGTGGCCTACGCGGGACGGGACCGACGCGCTGCGCTAAGTGCGGCCCCAACTCGCCCAATAACCGGCGGTGCCGGCCACGGCAGTGGCGACGCAGCCCCAGGTCCAGTCGATCAGGCTGAGCGAGACCGGCCAGCCGCGCACGACCGACAGGTTGGTGAGGTTGTAGGCGCCGTAGGCGGCCAGCCCCAGCACGGCCGAGCGGCCCATCGCCTCGCCCCAGCCGGCCGGCGCGCTGAACAGGCCGAGGTAGACGACAGCGAGCGGATACAGCAGGTAGAACAGCACCGCCGGGACGATGCGGACTGAGTCGGCCATCAGGCTGCCCATCTCGCGCTTGTAGAGATCCTTGGCGACGAGCCCGAGCCAGATCGCATCGAGCATGGCGACCGCGATCAGCACCGCGCCATAGGCGACGGCAAATTGGGCGGCCGTCATGCGCGAGGCCGTCACCGCTACTTCCGGACGTTGTCGAGCGAGGTCGGCGCCTTGAAGCCGAGCTCCTCGGCACGCGCTTCGTACGGCGCCGCGAGCGCCGGCTGATCGGCCTTGCGGTAGTGCAGGGCCAGCTCGTAGCTCGCCGGGCCGCTCCCGAGCGCCGACGCGAACTGCAGCCAGCCGACATAGCGGTTGATGTCGGCCGACGTGCCTGCCTCGCCTTCGCGGTATGCCTTGGCGATGCGCAGCGCGGCGTCCTTGTCGGCGAGCGCGGCCTTGCGCACATCGTCGACGATCGCGGGCGAGAGGCCGGCGGTCTGGAAGTCGCTGCGGTACAGGCGGACGTTGCGATCGAGCGCACGGACCGAAAGGCGCGCACGATCGAGCGTGACACGCGCGACTGCGGCCGACGCTCCCTGCGGAAAATTCACGACGTAGCGATCGGCGGCCCGAGCGATATCGGCGGGCCAGCACGCATCGAGGAGCTCCTGGCGCAACGCCGCTTCGCTCGGCGACGCTGGCGCTGCCGGTGCGCCCAGCGAAACAAGCAGAACGCCCCAGCCGATCAGGCCGGTTGCGACGCGTCGGCGATGCAAGGTCAACGTGACGTGCTCAGGGCTTGGGCTTCGACTGGTTCCAGTCCTTGACCGCGGCCAGCGTCTTCTCGACGTGCCGGCTCGGGTTCAGGCTCTGGTAGTCGTAGATCACCTTGCCGTTGGGCGCGATGACGTACGAGATTCGGTTCGCATAGTCTGGGCGCGTCATCATGATCGCGTCGTAGGACTTCATGATGCTTTGCGAGTTGTCGGAAGCGACTGGAAACTTGCCCTGGCAGGCCTGCACCGAGAACTTGCCCAGCGTGTCGATGTCGTCGTTCGAGACGCCGATGACGGTCGCGCCCATCGCCTCGAACTTCGGGATCGACTCGGCGAACTCGTGCGCCTCGATCGAGCAGCCGACCGAAAACGCGGCCGGAAAGAAATAGAGGACAACCGGCCCTTTGGCCAGGGAATCGGCCAGCGAGAACTTGAACACCTTGCCGGCGAGCGCGGCCTGGGCTGTAAAGTTCGGCGCTGCATCTCCGACATCCAATGCTGCGTAGGACGATGTCGTGCACGAGAGAAGCAACAACCACATGAACGCTGGGATTTTCTTCATGGCGGACTCCGGTCTGGCGCGCTCTTCATCTTACGAGAAACGACAAGGCGACGGGCAATACGGTACGGCGGCTGGTCCGGATGCGCAGGCCACGCCTGCCCGGACGCGCACCCGGCTGGGCCGCATCGTCGCCGTGGCGCTGGCCGCTGCCGTCGTTGGCCTGGCCGGTTGCGGCACGCTGCCCACCAACGTCGGCAAGTCCGACACCGTCGCCCTGCCGCTCAATCCGGAGAGCCCGCTGGTCAAGATCGCGCGCGCCTCGTCGCCGGGCGAAGACCAGACCGGCGTGCGGCTCATGCCGCTCGGCGCCTTCTCGCTCGACACCCGCATCCAGCTCGCGCAACGCGCGACCACGTCGCTCGACGTCCAGTACTACCAGTTCGAGAACGACAACACTGGGCGGCTCCTGATGGGCGCGCTGCGCGACGCTGCCGTGCGCGGCGTTCGCGTGCGCCTGCTGGTCGACGACCTCTACACCACCCACACCGATTCGCTGCTGCGCGGTCTGGCCGCCTTCCCCAACTTCGAGGTCCGCCTCTTCAACCCGTTCTGCTGTGCCCGCTCGAGCGGCGTCGCCGGCCGCTATGCCGCGTCGATCCTCGATTTCGGCCGGCTCAACCACCGCATGCACAACAAGCTCTTCATCGCCGACGGCGTGATGGCGGTGGCGGGCGGCCGCAACATCGCCGACGAATACTTCCTGCGCAGCGCCGAATCGAACTTCGTCGACATGGACGCCTTCGTCATGGGCGCGGTCGTCACCGACATGTCGGGCATCTTCGATCGCTACTGGAACAGCGAGGTCGTCTTTCCGATCGAGGCGGTCGGCGATCCGATTGTCGATCGCGTCGCCAACCAGAAGGCCTTCGATGCGACGCTGGCGTCGCTGCCGCCGTCGCTGCCGGCCGATCCGCCGGCCACCGACGTGCTCGGCTACGGGCCGATCAGCGAAGACCTCGACGCCGGCCAGGTCGGCCTGCAGTGGGGCAAGGCGCGCGCCTTCGCCGACCCGCCGGAAAAACTCCTCTCCAAGACGCCGAAGATCGCCTTCGAGACGAGCGTCACCAACAACGTGATGATGCAGGTCTGGCAGGCCAAGAGCGATCTGGTCCTGACGTCGCCCTACATGATTCCCGGCGACATGGGCATCGCCTCGATCCGCGGCCTCGAGAAGGAACACGTCAAGGTGACGGTGATCACGAACTCGCTGGCCGCCACCGACGAGCCGCTGGTGCACAACGGCTATGCCCGCTATCGGCCGGCCATGCTCGAGGCCGGCGTCGACCTGTACGAGCTGAGCCCGACGCGCACCCAGACGACCAAGCGGCTCGGCATGTTCGGCACCTCGCTCGGCCGCCTGCACGCGAAGACGGCGGTGATCGACAAGCACCTCATCTTCATCGGCTCGATGAATCTCGACCCGCGCTCGGCCAGCACCAACACCGAGTTCGGCATGTTCATCGACAGCCCGGCGCTGGCCAAGGAGCTGCTGCGCGTCATCAACATCAGCAAGCTCGAGAGTGCGTACCGCGTGCGCTTCGCGCCCAAGAGCATGGATCTGCAATGGCTGACGATCCAGGACGACAAGGAAACGGTCCTGACGGTCGAGCCGGAGTCGTCGTTCTGGATGCGCCTGCACAACCAGCTGCTCGGCTGGTTCGTCTCCGACCAGCTTCTTTGAGCGGGCGGCGGCGCGGCACAATCGCCGCGTGCAAGCCGGACAACAGCGACACGACCGAGGGCAAGGCGGTGGGACGATGAGCCCGGCCGCGCAACAGGCCTTCGACTACGTGATCGTCGGCGGCGGGTCGGCCGGCTGCGTGCTGGCGGCGCGGCTCTCCGAGGATCCGGCGGTCAGCGTGGCGCTGCTCGAGGCCGGCCCGAGCGACAGGAGCGTGCTGGTTCACTGCCCGGCGGGGCTGGCGATCCTGGCCAAGAACGGCGCCCTGAACTGGGCCTTCCAGACCGTGCCGCAAGCCGGGCTCGGCGGGCGGCGCGGCTACCAGCCGCGCGGCAAGGTGCTGGGCGGATCCAGCTCGATCAACGCCATGATCTACATGCGCGGCCAGCGCGAGGACTACGACGGCTGGGCCGCAGCGGGCAACCCGGGCTGGTCGTGGGCCGACGTGCTGCCCTACTTCAAGCGCTCCGAGCACAACGAGCGCGGCGCCGACGCACTGCACGGCACGGGCGGCCCGCTCAACGTCATGGACCTGCGCAGCGCGCATCGCTTCGGCCCCATCTTCGTCGAGGCGGCGACACAGGCTGGCCACGTGAAGAACGCCGACTTCAACGGCGAGCGCCAGGAAGGCGTCGGCCTCTACCAGGTGACGCACCGCAACGGCGAGCGCTTCAGTGCCGCCAAGGCCTACCTGACGCCGAATCTCGGCCGAAAAAATCTTACCGTCTTCACCGGCGCGCAGACGACGCGCATCGTTCTCGATGGAGCGCGCGCCACCGGCGTCGAGGTGCGCATCGACGGCCGTGCAGAGACGCTGCAGGCACGCCGCGAGGTCCTGCTCTCGGCCGGCGCGCTGCAATCGCCGCAGCTCCTCATGCTCTCGGGCATCGGGCCGGCCGATGCGCTGCGGCAGGTCGGCATCGCGGTCCGTCACGACCTGCCCGGCGTCGGCCGGAACCTGCACGACCACGTCGATATCGTCCAGGTGCTCGATGCGCCGCACCTGACGGACCTGTTCGGCCTGTCGTTCACCGGCCTCGTCAACACGATCAAGGGCATCGTCGAGTGGCGCCGGCATCGGCGCGGCTTGCTGACGACCAATTTCGCCGAGGCCGGCGGATTCATCCGCAGCCGCCCGGAGGAGCAGCGGCCCGACCTGCAATTCCACTTCGTCATCGGCAAGCTCGTCGACCACGGCAGGAAGACCGTGTTCGGGCACGGCTACTCCTGCCACGTCTGCCTGCTGCGGCCGACGAGCCGCGGCAGCGTCACCCTGGCGAGCGCCGACCCGAACGCCGCGCCGCTGATCGACCCCAACTTCCTCGCCGAGCGCGACGACGTCGATCGTCTCGTCCGCGGCTTCAAGGCGATGCGCCATGTCCTGCAGCAGCCCGCGCTGGCCGGCCACGGCGCGCGCGAGCTCGCCGCGTCGGCCGAGGCAACGAGCGACGCCGAGATCGAGGCCTTCATCCGCAGCCACGCCGACACGATCTACCACCCGGTCGGCACCTGCCGCATGGGCCCGGGGCCGCTCGACGTCGTCGACGCCGAGCTGCGCGTGCACGGCATCGCCGGCTTGCGCGTCGTCGACGCCTCGATCATGCCGAGCATCGTCAGCGGCAACACCAACGCACCGACGATCATGATCGCCGAGAAGGCCGCCGACATGATCAAGGCAGCCGCGAAGGCGGCGCCCTTCTCCACCACGCCAACGAACGAACGCACCGTCGCTGCATGAAGACCCGAGCCGCCGTCGCTTGGCAAGCAGGCCAACCGCTGACGATCGAGACCGTCGATCTCGAAGGCCCGAAGGCGGGCGAGGTGCTGGTCGAGGTCAAGGCCACCGGCATCTGCCACACCGACTGGTTCACGCTTTCGGGCGACGATCCGGAGGGCCTGTTCCCGGCCATCCTCGGCCATGAAGGCGCCGGCGTGGTGATGGAGGTCGGCGCCGGGGTGACCACGCTCGCCAGGGGCGACCACGTGATCCCGCTCTACACGCCCGAATGCCGGCAGTGCAAGTTCTGCCTGTCGAGGAAGACCAACCTCTGCCAGAAGATCCGCGCCACGCAGGGCAAGGGCCTGATGCCCGACGGCACCAGCCGCTTCTCGATCGGCGGCAAGCCGCTGCTCCACTACATGGGCACGTCGACCTTCGCCAACCACATCGTCGTGCCGGAGATCGCGCTGGCGAAGATCCGCACGGACGCGCCCTTCGACGTCGTCTGCTACATCGGTTGCGGCGTGACGACCGGCGTCGGCGCCGTGATCTTCACGGCCAAGGTCGAATACGACGCCAACGTCGTCGTCTTCGGCCTCGGCGGCATCGGCCTGAACGTCATCCAGGGCGCGAAGATGGTCGGCGCGAAACGGATCATCGGCGTCGACCTGAACCCGGGACGCGAGGCGATGGCGCGCAAGTTCGGCATGACCGACTTCATCGACCCGACGAGTGTCGCCAACGTCGTCGACGCCATCGTGCAACTCACCGACGGCGGCGCCGACTACAGCTTCGAATGCATCGGCAACACCACGACGATGCGCCAGGCGCTCGAGTGCTGCCACAAGGGCTGGGGCCAGTCGATCATCATCGGCGTCGCGCCGTCGGGCGCCGAGATCTCGACGCGCCCGTTCCAGCTCGTCACCGGGCGGCAGTGGAAAGGCTCGGCCTTCGGCGGCGCGCGCGGCCGCACCGACGTGCCGAAGATCGTCGACTGGTACATGGACAAGAAGATCGCCATCGACGAGCTGATCACGCACCGGCTGAAGCTCGAGGACATCAACGAAGGCTTCGCCCTCATGAAGCGCGGCGAGTCGATCCGCTCGGTCGTCGTCTACTGATGAAGCCCCCACGTCGCTATGCTCCTGCCCCCCATGGGGGCGGCGGCCGGCTTGGGGCGGCCCGGCGCTCGGCCGGGCTCGCGGCTGGGCGATGACGCGGGCGCCCTACGGCAGCTGGCTGTCGCCGCTGTCGGCGGAGCAGCTCGCCGCCGGCAACGTCCGGCTCGGCCAGGTCGCGGTCGTCGGCAACGCCATCTACTGGAGCGAAGGCCGCGCGGCCGAAAGCGGCCGCAACGTGGTCGTCGAGTGCGACGCCGCCGGCATCCGCCGCGACCTGAACCCGGCGCCCTTCGACGCGCGATCGCGCGTTCACGAATACGGCGGCGGCGCCTTCGCCGTCGGCGCGAACGGCGAGCTCTTCTTCAGCCGGGATGCCGATCGGCGGCTCTATCGGCTGCGCCGCGGCGGCGAGCCGACGCCGATCACGCACGCCGATTCGCACCGCTATGCCGACCTCGCGATCGACGCTGCGCGCCATCGCCTCGTCTGCGTGCGCGAAGACCACGGCGGCGCGGGCGCGGGCGCCGAGCCGGTCAACACCATCGTCGCGATCGAGCTCGACAGCGGGCGCGAAACCGTGCTCGCCAGCGGCCACGATTTCTTCTCGAATCCGCGCCTCTCGCCCGATGGCGGCCAGCTCGCCTGGCTGAGCTGGGACCATCCACGCATGCCCTGGCAAGGCAGCGACCTCCACGTCGCGCGCATCGACGGCGCCGGCCTGCTCGCTGCCGCACGCCACGTCGCCGGCGGCGCGAGCGAATCGATCTTCCAGCCCGAGTGGTCGCCGACCGGCGATCTCTGCTTCGTCTCCGATCGCAGCGGCTGGTGGAACCTGTACCGCGAGCGCGGCGGCAGGGTCGAGGCCCTGCATGCGATGGAGGCGGAGTTCGGCGAGCCGCAATGGCAGTTCGCCATGTCGATGTACGGCTTCGACGCCGACGGCGACATCGTCTGCATCTACGAGCGAGGCGGCCGCTCGCATCTGGCGCGGCTCGACCCGCGTACCGGCGCGCTAACCGACATCGCGACGCCTTACTGCCTTGTTCGCGACCTGCACGTCGGCAACGGCTTCGTCGCCTGCCGTGCCGGCGCCGAGCGCGAGGCCGAATGCATCGTGCGGATCGCGCTCGACGGCAAGAGCGCGGCGCAGGTGATCCGGCGCTCGACCGACGTCGACGCGCTCCCCGGCGACATCTCGGCTGCCGAGGCGATCGAATTTCCGACCGAAGGCGAACGGACAGCGCACGCCTTCTTCTACGCGCCAGCCAACGCCGCCTTCGTCGGCGAGCCGGCAACGCTGCCGCCGCTGCTCGTGATCAGCCACGGCGGCCCGACCGGCGCAACCAACGCCATGCTGCGGCCGGCCCTGCAGTACTGGACGCAGCGCGGCTTCGCCGTCGTCGACGTCAACTACGGCGGCTCCGCCGGATACGGCCGCGCCTACCGCGAACGGCTCGACGGCGCCTGGGGCGTCGTCGACGTCGACGATGTCGTCAACGCCGCACGCCATCTCGTCGCCAGCGGCCGCGTCGATCCACAGCGCCTCGCCATTCGCGGCGCCAGCGCCGGCGGCTACACCACGCTCGCCGCGCTCGCCTTCCGCAGCGTCTTTCACGCCGGCGCGAGCCACTACGGCGTCAGTGATCTCGAGTCGCTGGCGCGGGACACCCACAAGTTCGAGTCGCGCTATCTCGACTCGCTGGTGGGCCCCTATCCCGAGCGCGCCGATCTCTACCGGGTGCGCTCGCCGATTCACTTCGTCGACCGGATCTCGAGCGCGCTCATCCTGTTCCAGGGCGCCGAGGACAAGGCCGTGCCGCCGAGCCAGGCCGCAAGCATGTTCGCCGCCGTTCGCGCCAAGGGATTGCCGGTCGCCTACCTGCTGTTCGAAGGCGAGCAGCACGGCTTTCGCCAGGCCGCGCACATCCGCCGCGCCCTCGAGGCCGAGCTCGCCTTCTACGGCCGCATCTTCGGCTTCACGCCAGCCGATGCCATCGCTGCCGTGGCGATCGAGAATCTGCCCGCGCCGTAACGTCGATTTCGCTTGGTCACAGCTTCGCGCCTCGCCCGGCGTTAAGGTGAGGTTTTCCGACGATCACGACGAGCCTCCCATGAAGACGATCTGGCGGACCTTGTGGCAACAACAGTCGATCGTCGTCTACTGCGACGATCTCGAGGTCGACCGCCTCGGCGCCGACGCCATCGAGCGCGTCTTTCTCGTCTACCGGGGCGCCGGCGACAACCCCGGCGACGTCGACCAGAGCATCGTCGAGCTGCGGGGCGACGGCGGCTTCGTGCTGTTCGAGGCGCGCACTGGATTTGCCGGCCGCGTCAACTTCGAGCGCCAGGCGTTCTGGCAGTCGCGCGCCTGCGTCTACTGGGTGGCGGCGGCCAGCGCCGCACTTCCCTGGCGCCTGCGGCTCGGCGGCTGGCGCAGCGAGGCGTCGTCCCGGCCGTTCCGGCGCCTCGAGCGGGCCGAGCTCGATGGCTGCATCGCCGGCTGGACGCTCGAAGGCCCACAGATCTGGGAGGACCGCAAGAAGCTGCGGCTCGAGCGCAGCCGCCCTTTCGGCCATGACTCGGCATGGCGCGCGGCGGCCTGACGCTGCCGTTTCGCCGAGCCGGCTCTGCAACCGGGTCAGCTCGGCGTTTGCGCACCCACCTGGTAGAGCTCGACTCGGGTGCCGTCGGGATCCGTCACGTAGATCGTGAGGCCATAGGGACCATTGTGCAGATCCTCCTGAAACGGGACGCGCGCCTTCATCAGCCTGTCTCGTAGGCCGCGCACCTCATTGACTTCGAAGGCCATGTGGTCCACCTGCCGGTGACCAGCCTCGCGGCCACCGACGATGGCAATGCCCTGATGAAATGCCGTGAAGGGCCGCCCGTCCGCAAGTGGCTTGGCGGGTCGAATCGAAAATCCGAGTTGATCGACATAGAAGGCGGTCGAGCGCGCGACGTCTTCCACCATCATGAGCATGTGACCGTAGCCCAGCGTTCGCGGCGCTGCCTGAGCCTGTATCCACGCACCCATCGCCGTCGAATCGGAGACTTCGCAGAAGTACTGTTTCCAGACGTTCTTGGCGGTTTCTTCCCAACTCTGGTTGACGCCCGAGATGCAGTCGTCGAGCGCGACGACGTCGTAGTCCCGAAGATAGGCCTCGCGGATGCTTGTCTCGACGCAGGCATTCGTCGTCGTGCCGGCGATGAACAGCGTACGCGTTCCTAGCATGTCCAGCAGCATCTCGAGGCGCGTCTCGTGGAACGCTCCGAATCGATGCTTGCGGATGACGTAGGACGGATTGACTGCCGCCAGCGGCTTCAGCTCATCGACGATTTCTTCGTCCCAGCTCCCAGCCAGCGCGGAGACCTGCTTGCGGCGGCTCGTATGGCCGGCGAGCTTCTTGTGCGCCCGGCTGGCATCGACCGCGAAGTGCTGCTGCACCGTCCAGATCACCGGGATGCCGGCCGCCTGACAGCGTGGAATCAGCTCGGCGAGCACTGGCACGATCGTCGATAGACGCTTCGTGTCGACGCCGGAGATGCCGAGCGTTCCTTTCTCATGTACGAAGGCGTTCTGCAGGTCAATCACCAGCAATGCCGCAGTTCGAGCATCCAGGTTGTCGAGACTGCTCATTTGTTTTCTTCCATGTCGATGCCGAGAATGCCAGCGCGTCCCCAGCTGTCTTTCGGTGTGTCGTGGATGACGACGTGCAGGTGCTCCGGCTTGCAGCCGGCACACGTCACCATCGCCTCGGTGATGGCTTTGACCAGGTTGCGTTTCTGTTCCACCGTGCGACCTTCCCAGAATTCAACGACGACGAATGGCATGTCAGGTTTGCTCCGTTCGAGTGCCCGCCCACCGAGGGACCGCGGGCGAAAAACCGGTGACGAAATCGTTGCCGGCGCGATCCTCGCCGGCCACCAGCCAGAGCGGACGAGTCGTGTAGTTGATGAGCGGCTGCGCTTCCATCGCGGCGCGGTTGCGCAGAGCATGCGGGTCGCGCACATAGAGGCTCGTGGCCGGCATGTAGCGGATCACGTAGAGCGGCTCTGCCGGACGCACATGGTCAAGATCAGCGCCGGGCACCGCCGCCAGCTCGAGACACACCGCGGGATCCGCTGGCCGCGCCGGCGTGACCAGAACGATCGCGCCGGCAAGCGGCGTCGCCGGCCAGTAGAGGCCTTCCCGACCGTCTTCGACGAAGCGCAGATATGAACCGGCCTCGAGATGGAGTTCGCTGTCCCATAGAACGACATCGGGTCCGATCAAGCGCGCGACGGCTTCAACGATCGACGCGTGTTCGCAGAGGTCCAGAAAGGGCCATGCCGTCGCGAGCACCGCCGCGTGTCCCCAGGGGTTGTGGATGCCGGCGAGGCGTTCCGGCCGCGGGCGCGGCTGACGGGCTGCAAGGTCGAGGACGATCGGCCGCAGCGCTTCGACGCACGCGCGGATCGCCGCAGCGTCGACGCTGTGGTGTCCGGTTGCCATCGAAACGACCATGAAATGCCTGCTCAGGCCGGAATCGTCACGCAACGCCCGCGCCCATAGTGACTTTCGTCGACGGCGCCGTTTTCGTAGACAACGGCGCCGCGCGCGACAGTGAGAACCGGCCAGCCTTTCAGCTTCCAGCCCTCGTAGATGCAGGTGCCCTTGCCGGTGTGCTTGACGGTGCGCTCCTCGTCCAGGTCGACCAGCACCAGGTCGGCGTCGAAGCCGACTTCGATGTTGCCCTTGCGCGGCCACAGGCCGAACCGGCGGGCCGGGTTCATCGAATTGAGCTGGACCAGGCTCGACAGCGCCAGGCCGCGCTGATGGACGCCGAAGTGCAGCATGAGCGAGAGCTCCCACGGAAACGAGACGACCCCGGGGAACTCGGTCCACAGATCTTCGCCCTTCTTCGGCAGGAACGGCACGTGGTCGGTGCCGAGGCTGTAGACGGTGCCGTTCAAGATGCCGCGCCAGAGACCGTCCTGCTCCTCCTTGTCGCGCAGCGGTGGCGAAATCTTGGCGCGCATGTCGAGGTCGGCGTCGTAGGCGGTTCGCGTCAGGTAGTGCGGGCAGGTTTCCACTGTCACATGAACGCCGCGTGCGCGCGCCTCCGCTGCCAGCACCGGCCCCATCCCGACGGAGGTATGCACCAGGTGCAGCGAGCAGCCGGTGCGCTCGGCGAGGAAGATCATGCGACGGATCGTCTCGACCTCGCAAAAGGCCGGCCGCGACTCGGTGTAGGCGCCGAGATCCTGGCGGCCGGTGGCGATCATCTCGTTCTTCATCCACGTCGCGATCTGCGTGTTCTCGCAGTGCACGTTGATGACGCCGCCCGGGATCTTCGCGAGGATGCGCATGGCCGCGTACACCCAGCCGTCGGTCGCCGGCACGATGCCGATCGGGTTGTCGGGCTCGTAGCCGAAGTAGCACTTGAAGGAGCGCACCCCCGTTTTCGCGATCACTTCTGGAATCTCGGCGATGTGCTCCTCGCGCTGGATGCCGAAGTGAAAGCCGAAGTCGATGACCGAGTTCTCTTCGCCGACGGCCCTGCGTTCTTCGTAGAACGGCAGGTACGACGGCTTCAGGTTGCGGATGTAGATCAGCACCGTCGTGACGCCGCCGGAAGCGGCCGCGGCCGTCTCCGTGCGCATGTCTTCGGCGTACGGATACTTCACGCCGAGATGGCAATGCGGATCGATCAGCCCGGGCATCAGGACGCGACCTTCGGCGTCGATCACACGGGCGGCTTCTGGCAGGGAATCGTTCGAGCCGGTCGCGACGATCTTGCCGTCGCGAACGGCGACGCCGCCCTGGAATTCCCCGTCGTGGCGCACCACGCGGGCATTGCGGATGACCAGGTCGGCCTTCATGCACGCTCCTTGAGAATGGCTTCGATGCGGCGGCGCACGCCGCCCCACTGACTGCGCCCGACCGTGATCGGCGCACGCGCGCCCATGCCGCGCGCCCAGACGAACTTCAAACCGAGCGCCTGCACCGCGTCGCGGTCGATGCCGCCCGGCGGTGCGGCAAGGTCGACGAGCAGCGCATGCTTGGGCAAGCGCTCGAGCAGCTCCTGTCCGAGCACGCGGGCGGGCACGCTGGCGATGACGATGTCGGTCGTCGGCAGCACCTCGGCGAGCTCGCCGAGCTCGTGCGGCTCGGCACCGGCGGCGTAGGCGCTCGCCCGCTGCACGGGATTTCGCGCGGCGACGTGCACATCGGCGCCGAGCCCGATCAGCGTGCGCGTCACCAGCGAGCCGATCGTGCCCTGCCCGACCAGGCAGACACGCGACTTGTGGATCGTGATGTCGGTGTTTTCGATCAGCACCTTCAGCATGCCCTCGACGATCGCAGGACCGCGCAGCAGCATCAGGTCTTCGTCCCACTCGTATTCGTGCAGGGCAATGCCGAGCGCCTCGCAATGCGCCTTGAGCTTCGGATCGCCCCAGCCGAGGATGATGTGCGCGGGCTGGCGCATCCCGGAGAGGCTGTCCCGATCCGGAATGATCCGCTCCGCCGATTGCGGGGCGAACAGGGCGCCGTCGGGCGCGATCCCCGGGATCGGGAAGAGCGCGATGTCGGCGCCGTCAAGGGCCTCGCCGATGCTCGCGGCATGCCGCACCCCGGGGATGCCTTCCTGCGGCCATGGGAAGCCGTGCGCGCGCACCTCGGCACCCGCGGCCACGGCGCAGCGCGCGATCTCCTGTTCTCTGCGGTCGCCGCCGACGATGGCGATGACAAGTTGGTTCCAGCTCATTAAAGCCCCCTACGGTGCTGCGCGCCGGTCCCCCCAAGGGGGAGCGAGCGCCTTGGGAACGGCCCGGCGGCGCTCATTGCGGCCTGACGAAGTGGATGAGTTCGCTCTTGGACATGCCGGCGATGCCCATCGCCTCCGCGGTTCGCCCGCCCTGGCGATAGTCCGTTCCAACGAGCGCCTGGGCGAGCGTGAACAGCGCGTTGGCGATTGGCGTGGCGACGCCGGCGATCGCGGCGAGCTCGATAAACGGCAGCAGACCGTGACCGAAGTCCTCACGGTAATAGCGGTGCTGCAGTGAATCCGGCGCCTTGATGCGCTTGTTGGCCTCGCCGCCGGCGATCGCGCCGACGAAATCGTTCAGGTCGGTGACGGTGGCCTCGACGGTGCCGATCGATTGCATCTCGCCGATGAGATTGGGCAGGCGGTGGCCGAACGCCGCTGCGACGGCGAGGCGCTCGTCGTCCAGCTGGCGCATGGCCCGCGCCACGCCCGGCGTCATCGCCTGGACGTAGAACGTGAAGTCGCCACGCGTCGCCTCGACCCAGGCGGCGCCGAGCACTGCTCCGGGCGGATGCAGGACGAGGTTGGCGTTCGACAGATCCGCCGCGAGCACGTCGGCCACCGGCGAGGCGCCGGGGAACAGTCGGCAGGCGACGTCGAGCGCCGCGCCGCCGCCGGCGAGCGCGGCGGCCCGCACGTGCTTCGCGCGTCCGGTCACGGTGACGCGCTCGGGCCGGTATTTGCGAGCCACGTACGTCAAGGTCGAGAATTCCGCGATCGGCGGCAGGTCGGCACGCACGCCGCGCCAGGCATGGGCGAACTCGAGCGCGCCACCCGTGTGGCCAGGGTTCAGCACGATGGGTCGGTCCGCTGGCCAGCCCGCTTTGGCGAGAGAGCGGGCGACGGGTGCATGAGAAAACGTCGGCAACGCGACAACGGCAACATCCGCTCCGCGAATGGCCGCCCCGATGTCACTCGTGATCAGCTTCGGCATCACCACGCCTTCGCCCAGCACGCCCTCGTAGGCGACCCCGCCCAACGCATGAAACGGCGCGAGCGTTTCGGTCGACCGATTCCAGAGGGTCACCTCATGTCCGGCCAGCATCAGCTCCGCAACCGCAGCCGCACCGCCCGCGCCGGCACCAAGTATCGAGACCTTCATCCGCGCCTCAGTGCGTGACGAGCACGCCCTTGGCCTCGAAGATCTCGCGGACCTGGCGCACGTAGTGCTGGAAGTTCGCGTTCTCGTGAACGCTGCTCCAGTTGCGCGGGCGAGGGATGTCAATCGTCAGGTCGAGATCGACGCGACCCGGCCGCGGCGACATGACGATGACCCGGTCGGCCAGGAACACCGCCTCGTCGATGCCGTGTGTGATGAAGAGCACCGTATTGCGCAGGCGCAGCCACATCGTCTGTAGATCCATGATCATCTGTTCACGCGTCAACGCATCGAGCGCACCGAACGGTTCGTCCATCAGCAGCAGGCCGGGTTCCTGGATCAGCGCGCGGCAGATGGCAACGCGCTGGCGCATTCCACCCGATAGCTCATAGGGGAACTTGTCGTCGAAGCCCTGAAGGCCGACCTGCGCCAGCAGATCCTGGGCGCGAGCGACGTACGCCTTGCGGTCGAGCTTTTTGATCTCGACCGGCAACAGCACGTTGTCGAGGACCGAGCGCCAGTCGAGCAGCAAGTCAGACTGGAACACCACGCCAGCTTTCGGATGCGGTCTGTGGACGTCCTCCCCGTCGATCGTCAGCCGACCCGTCGTCAGGGGAATGAGACCGGCGAGCAACGACAGAAGCGTGCTCTTGCCGCATCCGCTCGGACCCACGACCGCGACGAAGCTTCCGGGAGCGACGTCGAGATCGACTCGATCCAGCGCCACGACATCGTCACCGGCCCGCACCGAATAGGTCTTCGAAACGCCAGCGACCTTGACGGCAGCGGAACGCACAACAGAAATGCCCGTGTCCGAGGCTGATTTCATTTCGCGCTCTCCTTGCGATACGACACCTTGCCCTCGAGAAGAGAAATCGCGAAGTACAAGAGCACGCCGAGCAGCGAAATCGAGACCACCGTCGCGAAGTTGAGGGTCGTGTCAAATTGCTGGTTCGCCTGCAATTGCAGGTACCCGAGCCCTCGTTCGGCCGCGATGTACTCGCCGATGATCGCGCCGATCACCGCCAGCGAGATCGCCACTTTCAATCCACCGAAGATGCTGGGCATCGCGGCCGGCAGACGCACCTTGAAGAATGTCTGCCACTCGGAGGAGCCCATCGAGCGGACCATGTTGACGAGCGCCTTGTCGAGCGACTGCAGGCCGACCACCGTGGAGATGACGATCGGGAAGAACGAGATCAGGAACGCGAGGCCGATTTTCGGCCCCCACCCGTAGCCGAGATAGAGAACCAGCAGCGGCGCCAGCGAGATCTTCGGGATCGTCTGTAGTCCGACCAGCAAGGGATAGACCGCCCGCTCGAAGACGCGCGAGTAGAAGATCGCGAGCGCGAGCGGAACGCCGGTCAGCACTGCGGCGCCGAATCCCGCTACAACTTCCAGCAGCGTGTACCACCCGTTCGTCGCCAACAGCGGAGCGCTGGTGACCATGCGACGGGCAATGGCCCAGGGTGTCGGCAAAACAAATTCCGACAATCCAAGCAGCGGCACGGCGATTTGCCATAGCACCAATACGATGATCGCCAATCCAAGCGAGCCGTAGGTCTCCAGCAGCGTCGAAGGTTCGCGACGCTTCTTCGCGCGCTTGCGTTTGACTGGCGCCCCTAGATTCTGTTTAGGCTCGGCCATAGAATTCCGCTCGCTTGTATTCGTCGCAGCCAAGTGGGCCTCTCGATGGAAAAGCTCCAATCGCTTCTCCGACGACGGTTTGCAATCATCTCCCGAGTCGGTCGTCTGCGCAGCCCGCTGGGACGCAGAGGAGCTGGGAAGGCCAGCCGCGAAAGCCAACTTGGATTCCCACGACGTGGACTGTCTTGAAGATTGCGTTGCCATGGGACTGTGCACGAATCGAGCCAGCGGATGCCCTCGGACGAATCCCGGCAAGTTCCTCTTGATCACATAGTGTGATCACATCTATAATTAGTTCAATCGGGTAAACCCGAGACGACCGCACCACCAGTCGTGGCGCGCTGACGCGCAGGCCGCAAGGGACACAGACATGCCACAGACCGCCGAAATTGAGCGCAACGACACGAGTAGCCCGCCCGTCAAGCGCGTCCGCGGGCATCTTCAGAATCAGGTGTTCGAGCGATTGCGGCGCGGGCTCATGGTCGGCGCCTTCATGCCCGGGCAGGTCATGAGCCTGCGCAAGCTTGCCAATGGCTTCGGAACCAGCCCGATGCCGATCCGCGAAGCGCTGACCCGCCTCGTCGTCGTCAACGCGCTGGAAGAGACAGCCAATGGCTCGGTCTGCGTGCCGCGCTTGACCCCTGACCGCCTCGTCGAGCTTTTCTCGGTTCGTGAGCTGCTGGAGGGCGCGGCGGCAGAGGCCGCCTGTCGCAACTGCACACCGGCCTTGATCAAGGACTTGACCGAGATCAACACCGAACTGCTCGAGGCCATCGCCAAGCGCAATGTCCTGGGCTGCCTGTCCGCCAACCAGCGCTTTCATTTCACGTTGTACGGAGCCTCCGAATCCGAAGTCCTGCTGCCGCTGATCGAATCGCTCTGGTTGCAGTTCGGGCCGACGATGTACTTGTCACTCCTGTCCCCCGACATGCCTTGGGACGCGTCGGCGCATTTCGAGATCCTCGAAGGACTGAGAACGGCGAAGCCGGCGGTCGCGCGGCGCGGCGTGCTCAACGACATTCGCACGACCGGTCGTTCACTCGGTCCGGCGATGGCATCACATGTCAGACTGCTTTCGGCCCCGCTCGACGATCTCTATTTCGGCAATTGATCGCAACCCCTTTCGAGGATCCTTCCGATATGAACCCAGGACACGAAGCCCGCCTCGCCGCGCTGGGCATCACGTTGCCGGCCGCCGTCGCTCCTGCCGCCAACTACGTGCCGGCGCGCCGCACCGGCCCCTATGTCTACATCTCGGGCCAGGTGCCCACGGCCGACGGCAAGGACCAGTTCGTCGGCAAGCTCGGCCGCGATATTTCGGTGGAGGACGGGCAGAAGGCGGCGCGTCTGTGCGCGATCAATATCCTGGCGCAGCTGCGGGCCGCGCTCGGCGGCAGCCTCGACGGCGTCGTCGGCTGCGTCCGCCTCGGCGGCTTCGTGAATGCGGTTCCCGAATTCGGCGACCAGCCGAAGGTGATCAATGGCGCATCCGACCTGATGGTCGCGGTGTTCGGCGATGCCGGGCGCCATGCGCGCGCGGCGGTCGGCTGCGCCTCGCTGCCACGCAACGTGGCGGTCGAGGTCGACGCGATCTTCGAGGTCGGATGAGGGTGGTCGCCGACCGTCCGGCGGCCGACCCACGCACACCCGTCCATATCCTCACCGGCTTTCTCGGCAGCGGCAAGACGACGCTGCTCCGGCGCCTGTTGGCGGATCCGGCGCTCGCCGACACGGCGGTCGTCATCAACGAATTCGGCGAAGTCGGGCTGGATCAGCTGCTCGTGCGCGAGGTGGCCGAGGACGTGGTCCTGCTCAGCTCCGGATGCGTGTGTTGTACGGTCCGCGACGACCTCATCTCGACCCTGGCAGACCTCGATCGGATGATGCGCAGCGGTGACATTCCGTCGTTCAGCCGCGCCGTCATTGAAACGACCGGCCTCGCCGACCCGGCGCCGATCATGCAAGCGGTACTGAGTGCGAATGAGCTGGCCTCGCACTACCGGCTCGGCCAGGTCGTCACGACCGTCGACGGCGTGAATGGCGCGCAGACCCTGCAACTGCATCGAGAGGCGCGCCAGCAATTGGCGATGGCGGATCGCATCGTCGTGACGAAATGCGATCTCGTCGACGAGAGCGCACGCGAGGCGCTGGTCGATCGCCTCGTTCAACAGAATCCGCATGCGACGGTTTGCCGCGCCAATGGCGGTGAAGCCGCCGAAAGCCTGTTTACCGGGACTGATGCGGACTGGCAACGCCCGCCATTCCAGCCGAGTGCGGCCCGATTGTCCGAAGCGCATGGCCACGCTCACGCCCACGACGGCCCGGCGCATGACGGCACGATCGGCACGTTCACGGTCTTTCCGGGTGGTCCGCTCGACTGGGAACCCTTCGTCGACTGGCTCGACCTGCTGCTGGCGAGTCGCGGCGATTCGATCCTTCGAGTCAAGGGTCTCCTCGAGGTGCGCGGGCAAGATCGACCGGTGGTGCTGCAAGGAGTGCAACACGTGCTTTATCCACCGGAGTATCTGCCGGCGTGGCCGGCGTCATCGCCACCTGGCGGATGGATCGTCTTCATCGCACAGGACGTGACGCGCAGCGCGATCGAGAATTCGCTGCGCCCGATACTCGCAAGCGCCGCGGTCTGAAGCTACGTCGCGGAAGGCGGCCAGACGACTCGGCCGCCGCGCACCAGCATCCGGCCAGGCGGCCGACGCGCCAGGGCGTCGTCGAAGGAGTCCGCCGGGATGAGCACGACGTCGGCGCTGTCGCCCACAACAAGCTCGCGACGCCCGCCACACATCGCCGCCATCAACTCGCCGGGGCCTTCGACATGGGCTCCGAGCACGCCGAGGCGTCCTTCGTCGAGCGGATCGGCATCTCCGAGCGGAATAAACCAGTCCCTGACGTTGTCGGTGCCGAAGCGCACGTCGACGCCGGCGCGCATGGCCTGCAGCACCGGCGGAATTCCGCGTCGGCGAGGTGAGCCGACACCGCGATCCTGCAGATACAGGTTGGCCCCCGGCTGCACTGACAGCACGATTCGGGCGAGAGCCATCTTTTCGAGCACGCGGGTCACCGTCGCGTCGTCCATGACAGACAGCACGCAGCAATGGCTGAACGTGGCGCGCCCCTCGAGCCCGCGCCTGACGACGGCGTCGACGACTGCTTCGAGCACCGCGGAGCTGACATCGAGGTGCTCGTCCAAATGAAGATCCACGTCGACGTGTAGATCCCGGGCAAGATCAAGCAGCGATTCGGCCGATGCCAGCGGTCGCTCGCACAGGGCCGGCACGGCGCCGATGATCTTCGCCCCGCGGCGGACCGCAGCAGTCAGCAAATCGCGCGAGACGCGCAGGACCGGATCCGCCGATGCGTTCGCAAACGCGACCAGCTCGACATCGATCGCATCGCCGATTTCAGCCGCCGCCGCGAGCACGCCGTCGATCGCACGCAACTCGATCGCAGTGTCAACGTCGGTATGCGTGCGTACCAAGGCTGTTCCGTGTGCGACTGACCGAGACAGGAAGCGGTGGGCTCGCGCCTGAATGTCGCTGACGCTCGCCGCCACGCGCTCGGCCCTGGCTGCTGCCACCGCGTCCGCGAGCGAAGCGGGCCACTTGCCCGGCGCCGCGAAGGAACGGTCGGCGTGGGCATGGAAATTCACGAAGGCCGGCAACGCAAGCCCCTGGGCCGGCTGATCGCGCCCCGAGGGAGTGATCGACACGATCTTGCCGGCGCCGAAGGAAATGTCGAAGCTGCCAGGCCGCTCGCCCAGTGCGACTCCCCTCAATCCGGGCAACGTGTTCGATTCGCCTGCGTCAATTTCCTTCGTCATAGAGCGTCGTGGTGGTCTCGACCGCCTCGGCATGCAATCCCGCCCGCTTCACCGCTGCGGCGGCGAGCAGCCGCGCCTTCGCGCGCAGCGCCTTTTCGTCGACACCGTGCACCTTGCCCTCGCTGAAGAGCACCTTGCCGTCCACCCAGGTCTGCGCGATCGAGGCGGTCGAGGCCGAGTACACCAGCGCCTGAAGCGGATCGTGGAATGGAGTCCACTCCACGTGATCGAGATCGAAGAGGATGAAGTCGGCCTTCTTGCCCTTCTCGAGAGAACCAATCTCGTGGTCCCACAGCGCTGCCTTCGCGCCATCGATCGTCGCCGCGCGCAGCGCCTGGCGCGCGGTAAAGATGTCGGGATTCATGCGCGCGTCCTTGAACATGCCGGCGACGATGAGCATCTGGCGCATCAGGTTCATGTTGCCGGCCGCCGACACGCCGTCGGTGCCGAGACCCACCGTGACGCCAGCGGCCACCATCTCGGGATACTTTCCGATCGCCGTCGCGCCTTTGCCCAGCTTGAACGACGAGCACGGGCAGAATGCGACCTTGGCGCCGCGTTCGGCGAGCAGCTTCACCTCGTCGTCGCTGACGGCGGCACCATGCGCGATCACGAGGTTGCGGCCGATGCCGCCGGCGCGATCGATGCGGGTGATCGGCCAGCATCCGTACTTGGCCTCGCAAACCTTGGCTTCCTCGATCGACGTCGCCAGGTGATACGTCGTGCCGACGCCGAGCCGCTCGGCGAGCTTTTGCGCACCGATGTGGAGCTCGAGGGTGCACGGCTCCTTGCCTTCGATGTTGACCCAGCAGCGCACGCGCCCGTCGAGTGCGCCGTCGTACTTGCGCACGCAAGCCTCGAGCACCTCGAGCGCCGCTTTCGCGTTGGGAAAGAAGTGGTGTTTCGCCATCTCCGGCGTCCAGCCTCGAGGCAGCTCGGCCGGGGGATTGTCGGCAGCATGCCTGCCGGTGATGCCGCGGATGCCGGTCTGTTCCATCGCTCGCACCGTGATGCCCGGGTCGTACTGCGAACCCATGTCGATGAAGCAGGTCGTGCCGTTGCGCAGCATCTCCGTGATGCCCAGCAGCGCACCCCAGTACTCGTCTTCTTCGGTGATGTGCGCGTAGAACGGCTTGGCCCAATGGAAGACCCAGGCGCGGGTATTCAGGTTGTCCGGAAACACCGCGCGCGACAGCGTCTCCGAAAGGTGGACATGGCTATCGACGAAGCCGGGGCAGATGCCGAGCATGCGGCCGTCGATGGTCTTGTCGAAGGCGCTGTGTCCGTATTTCTCTTTGATGGCGTCGGCCGGGCCGATGTCGGCGATCCGGTCGCGATCGATGACGATGCTGGCGTCGCGCAGCACCGTGTCCTCGGCATCGACGAGGAAGGCGAAATCGAGATGCTCGATGAGCGTTCGCATGGGATTGCAGGCGTGGAGAGTTGATTGGATGCGGGAGCACCGAGCGAGGGACGCTCAGCCCTTGACGACCAACAGCTTGTCGGTATTCGCGTAGTCGGACAACAGCTCGGAACCATGCGCGGTCACGAGCAGCATGTCCTTGTTCTGCATGCCAAAGCCGTGGCCGGTCTCGTAGCACAGCGGCTCGAAGCCGAGCACCATGCCCTCCTCGATCACCGCGTCGACACCTGGCCGGCCGAGGATCGGCGTCTTGCCGAGATAGGGATCTTCGTGCAGGTGCAGGCCGATGCCGTGGCCGACGAACGAGATCGGCGGCAGGTTGAGCTGCGAGAGCTTGGCGATAAAGGCATCGTAGATCGCCCGGCAGCTCGCCCCCGGCTTGACCATCTCCATGATCTGGTACTTGCAGTCGACGAGATGTTGCCAGATCGCTTCGGCATGGGGCGGTGCCTGCTGCACCACCGCGGTCCGGCACACACCAGCCTGGTAGCCGGCGATCACCGAAAAGATCTCGACCCGGCAGACATCGGCTTTTTGCAGGCGACGCTCGGTCGGACCGACGTTGGGCAGGCTGCTGCGTTCACCGGTCGCGATGATCATCAGCTTGAAATGTTCGGCGCCGAGGGCGTAGACATTTCGCGTCAGGTGGCCGGCGATATCCATCTCCGAGTCGCCCAACTTGACCGATGCCAGCGCGTCCGTGATCGCCTGGTCGGCAATGCGCGACAGGCGCCGCAGCAGCGCGATCTCTTCGGGAATCTTGATCTGGCGCAGCCTGGCCAGGATCTGCTCGCAGCGCTCGAAGCGCGCCTCGGGCAAGGCGGCTTGGAGACGGGCCAAATCGCCGGCGGGCAGGTAGTCCATCTCGATGCCGATGCGCGCGCGGGCCAGGCCCAGGTCGCTCAGCTGGTCGGCCAGCACCAGCATTGCGTCGTCGCTGAACTCGGCCCAGATCCGCGCCGGCAGGCCGGGCTCGTGGCGCTTCACCGTGCTCGCCTCCATGTCGACCGCGAACAGCCCCGTGCGCGCGTCGGCGGTGACGATCACCATCGCATGGCGATGGCGAATGAGCGGCTGCGACGGCACGACGAAGCCGGTCGCGTAGGCGAAGTTCTCGGGCGAGCACGACACCATCGCGTCGAGCCCGTGTTCGGCGAGCGCCTTGACCTGGCGGTCGATGATTGCTTTGCGCATGTCGGATCTTTTCCTGGAATCTCCGGGGCGCGACGCTCAGTCGCGAACGCGGTACTTCTCGACCTTCGCCAGGTCGACGTCGATGCCCATGCCGGGACCGGTCGGCACCTCGATCGCGCCGTCTGTGAGCTTCATCGGCGCGGCGATCAGGTCGTCGCGATAGTAGATGCCGCCCACCTGGCCGGTCTGCCACTCGGCCGGCGTCGACACCGGTACGACGCACGACAGCGTCGCCGACGGCGCCGCGGCGGCCAGGTGGATGTTGGCCAGGTTGCCGACGCCGGTCTCGACCGAGCCGTTGACGTTGCAGATGATGCCCGCCGCGCGGCAGACGGCCGCGACCTCCATCGCCTTGTAGAGGCCGCCGGGCTTGGTGGTGTAGATCGAGACGATCTGGGCGGCGCGCCGCTCGCTGATCTGGATCACGTCGTGGGCGTTCCAGGCCGATTCGTCGGCCATCACCGGCGCGTCGATCGCCCGCGCCACTTCGGCGATGCGTTCGATCCCCATGACCGGCTGCTCGACGTACTTGAGGCGGTACTTCTCCATCGCGCGCACGGTCGTGATGGCCTCGCCCGGGGTGCGATAGCCCTCGTTGGCATCGACGCACAGCTCGACGTCGTCGCCCACCGTTTCGCGGATCGTCCTGACCATCTCGATGTCGCGTCTGGCGTCGCCACCGATCTTGATCTTGATCGTCTTGATGCCCTCGGCGGCGACCAGCGCCACTTCCTTTTGCGCGTCGGCGATCGAGATCAGCCCGATCGAGTGCGTCACCGGCACGCGCGCGCGGGCCCTGCCGCCCAGCAGCATGTGCACGGGCAGGCCGAGCCACCGGCCGGTGACGTCGTAGGCGGCGAAATCCAGCGAGGCCTTGGCGTACGGATAGCCCTTGACGGCAGCGTCCATGCGGGCATGCATCTCGACGAAATTGCCGAGCTCGACGCCCAGCAGGGCGGGCGCGAGGTAGTTCTCGATGACCGTTTTCGCGATCAGGGTCGACTCGCCGAAATAGCGGCCAAACTCGCCGCCCCAGTCCTTCAGCGCCGGCGCTTCGCCCCAGCCGACGCGCCCATCGCTGTCGGTCATGCGCGTCAGCAGGTAGCGGCCGATGACCTCGGTCAGTCCGGTCCATTTGTGCTCGCGCCGCGTCGGCAGCTGAACCAGCAGGGTCTCGATGGATTTGATCGTCGGCACGCGTGTCTCCATGAAGTCGCCGGTGGCTCGACGGGGTCAGCCGATCTGGTACGTGATCACAGTTTGTGATCAAATACGACCGATGTCAAGGACGATTGCCTCACGCGCCCGTGCCGCCGCGAGGCGATGCCACCGAACGGACGGGGAGCCTGCATGATCGTCGAGATCACCAACTACTACGCGCGCCCCGGCCAAGCCGACGCCGTGCTGGAACAGCGGCGGCATGCGACGGCGATCCGAGTGAGCCTCGGCCTTGCACCCGGCCGGAT
>Ga0075520_1000064_pt1 | contig 33381 bp, 30 predicted proteins | sample NGEPerB_FD_75100 | JGI IMG/M metagenome (GOLD analysis project Ga0075520, IMG submission 75100) | Arctic peat soil microbial communities from the Barrow Environmental Observatory site, Barrow, Alaska, USA - NGEE PermafrostAB12-B | ecosystem: Environmental > Terrestrial > Soil > Wetlands > Peat ... | reverse complement strand
GCATCAACCGTTCAGAATGCTGTTGACTGGGCCGGGCCCCAGACAACCAACACAATCAAACCATTGGAACGTGCTTCACCCACGATAGGGCAAATCTAAGCCCCCTGTTGTCGACATTTCGAATTGGCAAGGCAAGCAACGTGGTTTTAATTGGGAGGCGTTTCTTTAATCGTTCAACACGCGGAGTATAACGAATTTCAAGTACCGCCCTTCGGGATGACCGACCACAATAGGGTGATCGAGAGCATGTCCTGCTTCGTGTACGATCTGAGCGTGACATCCGGCCCGTCGCGCAGCTTCCGCGAGAGTTTTTCGAAAGGCTTCCGGCGATACTTGCGCCGTACAGCTCGCTGCCGCGTAAAATCCGCCGTCGCGAACCAACCTAAGTCCCAGTGTATTCAATCTTACGTAAGCCTTCAATGCATGGTCTAATTGCGACCGATTGCGGGCTAGACTTGGTGGATCACAGACAATTGCGTCAAAGCGATCGGTCAGACCAACGGAGGCTTTCAAGTAATCATAACAGTCAGCTTCAATGAACTCATGCGGGTATGGCTCGACGCCGTTTAATCGGAAATTGTCTTTTGCCCTCGCCAGGGCTTGGGGGGCAATGTCTACATTCGTAAGCCTACTTGCCCCAGCCAGTGCAGCCACGATAGCGAAGCTGCCGGTGTACGAGAACAGATTGAGCACGGTGCCGGATTTTGCAAAGTTTGAGAAGGTGCGGCGATTGTCGCGCTGGTCTAGATACAGTCCAGTCTTGTGCCCCAATGCTAGGTCGGCAAAATATCGGACTCCACCTTCCGTAACTACAAGTTCAGGCGGCGGCGGCTCGCCCCGAAGAACCTCGATTTGGGCAAGATTATCTGCCTGTCCTGACATCCTTCTTCGGACAATGCCCCGAGGGGCGCAAATCAGGGTGAGCGAATCTACAAGCCAAGGAATGAGTGGCTCCACGGCTGCGGAGTACGTCGCAACAACCGCGAATTCTCCGTAAGCGTCAACAGTGATACCGGGCAAGCCATCGCCTTCGCCATTGATGAGCCGATAGGCGTTGGTCTGGGTTGCAGTGACCCCAAGTCTCAGGGATATCGAACGTTTGATTCGTTCTTGGATATGCTCGGGACTTGGCAGACTTTTGCGGGAAAATACACGAAGAGCAATCTGCGACTCGTTGTCCCAAAGGGCCCATACCTTCGTCTGCCCCGCTTGCGCACAGATCCAGCTGCCGGTGATCGCTTCAAACTCAGTCGGAACGTGGTTACGGTAAACCCAGGGGTGGCCAGCGGCCAGCTCCGGCTCGAGAAAGGCCGGCAACCTCAAGGGGTTGTGCTCGCAAGCAGATTTGAAGCTAAGACTAGGCGCGGTTCTGGGGCGGTTAATCCGCGCCATTGAGCAGTCCGCGCAATTGATCATAATCAGCGTCGTCGACAGCGCCATTGATGGTGCAACGAACGTGCCCACTACGATCGAGCAATAGCTGAACGGGCAACTCGCTCTCGGGCTTGATGCCGATGGCTTTTAGCCAATCGGTTCGCTTGATACCGTCTGCTAGCCAATAGGTGCGTCGCAAGCCCTTTGCAGGCTGATTCTCTAAAAATGTCGCCAGTTGACGCTCGTCATCGTCCAAGGAAACGAACATTACTTTGAACTCGATGCCTGCATCCGCGAGTTTTCTTTCCCAAGCGAGTAGTCTCGGAATTTCTTCCTTACAGGGCCCGCACCAAGCGGCCCAAAAATTGATCCAGGTAAAGTGGCCGCGCGTCTGGACCTGTTCTGGCAAATCGCGTTCGCCTGCGGCGCTTCGCCGAGCGGGCTGTTCCGTAGGAAGCTCGGGGCCGACTTTACCTAGGTGGCCTCCGCAGAGCAGCCGGGGCTGCTTGGGTTTCACTACCACCGCTGGCTCAATGGGCCTCATTGCAGCGGTTGGAGTCAGCGCAGTTGGCGACCCCAGTATGGCTTGGCTGCGCTCGTTCGTGACGGTAACTTTGGGTTTGATGTCATCGCAGCCCGCCGCGCTCGCGGTCACAAGATACACTAACCCAATCAGAGGCGGCAATCGACCCATGACACGAACGCACTCCTATTGATAACTTCCTCGTTGCACTTCGATTCCGGTCGAGAATTGTTCCATCCACAGTATTCTTTGGAAAGCTGGGCGAATTCATTACCGAGCCACAACAGTCCTACGGTCTTTTCGATCTCAGGATCTTTGGAAACATCCTTGAGGTGAAATAGTACGGAATTGGCACGCCGATGGGAAAGCGCACGATTCTTGTCAACGGTACCGGTCTTGGATGCCCGCGCAACCACGAAGAAATACCGGGCGCCTTTGCGCTCAAACCACATGTCTTCCAGTAACTTCTTCTCGTTTGCATCAAGATCGTCTTTACCTTCATCATACATGACTACGGCACCCCGGTTCTTGAGCGGGGTAAATAGCTCATTGAAATCAGAATCGCTGATTGACGCAAATGTCTTAACATCGGACGGTTGACAGCCGCGCCGCCCCCCTTCGCCGGATACGAGACCGCACGAGTGCAGAACTCGTTCTAGTACTTCCTTGAAACGCGGGGTGCAGTAGCCCACTTCCGACTGATCGGCGATAGCAACGGCAGGCTTGTTGGTTTCCGGCGTCAACAGACGATCTTTTGCGTCCGCCACTGCCCCGTGAACTCGAACAATTAGACCTAGAGTCAGTAAAGCGCCTGTGGCCAGGCCCACGAGCATTGGCCCCCTTGCAGGCTGTCGATTTTCGGTCACTGTAGCACCTCGGGCGCTAATTGCTTTAGCGTGAAGCGCAAACCCAAATCGGTATCTTCATCACACAGCCGACGCTTTCCCAAAAACACTTGGGGTGTCGAGACGGGCACGTTGTTCTCGGCCGCGAAGTGAAGATGTTTGTTGAGAGTGGCTTTGGTGTCTCGAGAATCAGTGCAATCGGCTAGCCCTTGGCCCCAGCGCTGCGCAATGCGCGCCTTGAGAGCCGGCTCTCCCATCTTTCCGGCGGCGGTCAGCGTCGTTTGTTCTGCGAATGCCCATTCAAGCATTTGCAGAGCCTGCCCTTTTGCGCACAAAATGGCACGCGACACCAAGCAAGCGCCGGGATGTAAACTTTGGTCCGAGAGCATCCAATTGCAAGTATTGTCCAGGGGGAACAATGAAAGGGTCACGTCTAATCGTTCAAGCACACCTTCCCCGACCAAACGCTCGTGCAGCGCTTTGCAGGTCGGGCACAGCGGGTCTTCGAACAATAGGGCTGGTTGCACCGCCCGTGAACCACGGAACTTGACGAGAGCGCCTGAAGGCTCCTCGGGCTTTTTCAATTCACCGCATTTACCCAAATACGGGCGCTGATCGGGTGCCGAAGCCGCGTAAACAATTGTGGGAAGCAGCGTCACTACCCCAAGCATTACCAGCCAAAATACCGCAATCAACGGCTGACCTTCCGGGCGCTCGGTACCGTGGACAGATGGCCTAAGCGTTCGTAGCCCCATTAGACCGCCCGCAGCCAGCATTGCCGATGCGACATACGTACCGACGCAGGTTTTGCAAAGGGTACCAAGCTTGGTCACGGATATAGTGAACATGATTGCGGACACGATCAGAGGTGTCACGCTAACTGCCGCAAATAGGAGCACGTTGACGCGAGAGGCTTTCTGTCTCGCCAACAGCAAGTAGAGGGCAAAACTTGCGAAGAACGCGAATGCGCCCAACGCAAACACCGATATTGGGATTCCACCCCAAATGGAATCGCGCATTACAGCGGAATATGGGCTGTACATTGCGGCCCTACAGGCTTCGGCCTCCGATGTCGGCGGCGCACCGGGGATGAAACTGCAATGGACGTCGTGGAGACGCCGGTCTAAATGCGCCGCGTAATCGACGGTCGAGCTGTACGAGAACACCAACCCCAGCAGCGATCCGATCAGCGCAACTACCGCGGGGCCCTTTGAGTGGGGTTCGGACATCGGGGCGAAGCGTGGACCCAAGCAAGGTCCCGGTGCAAGCATTCAGCAACGATATTTCGGGTTTTTGCCAAACGCCGAGCTATTTCCAGGAGATCCTGGCGGGGATCAGTTTAGTGTGCGTGAAATTCGAGCGCAATTCTGCGCCGGGAACGGCCTTAAAGCCGCTCTAATTGGCACGACGGTGGCGTTTTCAATCCCCGTTGAGCTTATTCATGAGATGACCTCAAGTGCGCGTCGGTCACGAGCATAGTGATACAGGATTTGCGCTTCGGAGTAGCGCGCGGCGCGTCCAAAGGGGCAGCTGTCTCTAACACGGAGCCAGCTTTGCCAATGCAAAAGTAGCCGGTTTGCGCCCTGCGTATTTTCGGACTGACGCGACGCTTCTTCAAACGGGCGCAGGCAAGGCGCCTCGCAAGTTGAGCAAGGTTCAATTAGGTTTCTAGGGTGGGATGCGCAAGCATGAGTATCAACCACGACAATTGCGCGTATTGCGAGCCAGGGGCCCACATCGGATCGCACAGCTAGCTGGCAGGGAGCCATTGCCGCAAATCCGGCAGCAACGGCAATTCGAGTCATGGGCATCCAGCGGCCGTCAATTGTGCGATGCGACCAGAGGATCTGGCATTTTTCATGAAATTCTTGAATGATGCTTTCTAAAGTTTGTTCAAGCCACACATCAAGGGGATCGTTGGAATTTCTTATGTGGGGTTCCCCTTGGTAAGCGCAACAAAAGTGCGGCCAAAGACGGGCATCGTTGGCGATGACAAACGCCAAGACACTTGGGCGTGCCGGCAATGCAAAACCCGAACCTTGAACTAGATCACGGATGACCGCAGCGTCAAAAGGATGTGCCCAAAGGCCCGCCTTTGCTTCGCAACGCACAATGAACTCGTCAACGGGTAAGGATCGGCTCACCGCGCACAGCTGGATCAAGCCAGCTAGCTGGGTCGGGGCGGCTCGTTCGGCTTAGTCTCGCCAGGCGGCGGCGGCAACTTCTGGTGCTCGTCCTCCCCGCCCGATAGGCCCTGCTTGAGGCCGCGGATGGCCTCGCCAAGGTTCTTACCAATGGACGGCAGTCGCGCAGGCCCAAATAGGAGCATTACGACGATTATCAGGACGAGCCAATGAAACAGGCTAAAACTACCCATCGGCAGACGGTTTCCTTTCGAGGTCTCAAGTATGCCTGACACGGCTCGCCAACGCCCGAAGCATCGACTATGACACGGTCACTGGCGGCTTTGGCCAATCAGCCAAATTACTCAGATGAATTCGAAGGTGAGGCTATCGTGAGCTTTCTTTCCCAGTTTGTTGAAATCGTTCTCCATCTGAACAAATACCTACCGCAATGGGCGCATACCATGGGGCCGGCGCTTTACATCGTGCTCTTTCTCGTCATTTTCTGCGAGACCGGCTTAGTAGTCACGCCGTTCTTGCCCGGTGACTCCTTGCTATTTGCGGTCGGCGCGGTTTGCAGCATGGTGGATGTTTCAACAAATACAACCGCCCTGGATGTTCGCATAGTGATCCCCCTGCTACTATTTGCGGCGATTATGGGCGATCTTACTAACTACACAATTGGCCGTTTCGTTGGCACGCGCGTATTCGCAAGCGAAACGAGCCGTCTACTAAACAAGAAGTACTTGCTTCGGACGCAGGCCTTTTACGAACGCCACGGGGGCAAAGCGATTATTATTGCGCGCTTTGCGCCAATTTTGCGGACTTTTGCGCCTTTCGTGGCTGGGATCGGGCAGATGCGATTCCGCCGCTTTATTGGCTATAGCGTGACTGGCGGAAGCGCGTGGATTACGGCTTTCATTTTGGCTGGGTATTTCTTCGGTGAAAATGAAATTGTGAAGCGTAACTTTCACTTGGTGATAATTGCCATTGTGGGCATTTCCCTACTGCCCGCAATCATCGAGGTTTTGCGCAGTCGTCAGCATACTGCCGGACCAACAGTAACCTAGGGGGTTGCTTCGCGGGAATAGGTTCTACGGTGGCTGCGTTGGAAAAGGCGAGCAGCAAGAAGGAGGCTGCAAGCCAATCAGAATATCCGCATTTCTCCCATGATGTTTTTCGCGGCACTCGGACTCCCGTTAGCGAAATCCCACAAAATCCCTCCGTTAGGTCCACCCCGACCCCGTATCATTGCCAAGATACCAGGCGTGAGTGCGCTTGAAGGAGTCGCGCGAATTAGACATCGGCTGGTTCTCACTTGTACCAGTGAGAACCAGCTTTTTTTTATCTGTCGGCCGCGCCCGCATCTACGCTCGATCGTCGCCTTCGCATCCTGACCGGCTTTGGACTGTCGGGCGATTCTGATGCTTTCGTACTCCGTAATGGTTCCGGCAAGCCGCGGGCAATCCGACGAATCTCCAGAATTTGTCGAATCTCCTCCCAGATTGCAGCTCGACTGAGGCGTCCGACGCGACCAGACTCCAGACGAGGCATGACCGCGGCGACACGGCGCATCGAGTCGGCAACTCGTCGAGGCACATTCAGGCGATCAATAATGGGTTCTAGAAATTGTCCGGCGGCCGCCATACGCTCACGCGCGCCTTCGCAGGCCTCAAGCAATGGTTCTATGAGTAGAATCGAACACAGCACAACATCGGATAGACATTCATTACGTTCGAGGGCCCATTGATCGACTACGGACAACATCCGCCATGTTAGGCCACCTGCTTCGGGCTCGTCAGCGAGGTAAGATGCCAATTCCGGAAGCAGGACGTCTAGCACTCCGGATTCCCAGGCAAGCCAGAATGCACGATGAGCCGCTCCGGAACGCAACAAGCGCAAAAGTTCCTCAAATAAGCGAGGGCGAGCCGCCATCGCCAAGGCACCTCGGCATTGTACAATTGCATCATAGACGGAAGGTGACACGCCAAAATCTAGGCGGGCCGCAAATTTGATAGCACGCAAGATGCGCACCGGATCTTCATGAAAGCGAACGACCGGGGACCCAATGGTGTTGATGGTACGGCATTCGATGTCGGGCATACCGGCGACCCAATCTAGAACTTCGTGCCGCTGCATGTCGTAAAATAGGCCGTTTATAGTAAAGTCGCGCCGCACGGCATCTTCGTGCGCTTCACCAAATTCGTTATCACTTCGAATTAGAAGATCAACGGTGTCGCCATCTTCTCCCTGGCGCGGGGGGCGGCGAAAAGTAGCCGTTTCTATCACTTTGCCGCCACCGAACAGGACATGCGCCAAGCGAAAGCGTCGGCCAATGATGCGCGAGTTCTTAAACAGACGCCGGACATCGACAGGAAGTGCGTTCGTTGCAACGTCAAAATCTTTCGGCCGACGATTGAGCAACAAGTCGCGCACGCATCCACCAACCAAATAGGCCTCGTATCCGTGCCGCGTTAGCCGCCGAACGACTTTGGCCGCATCGTCATCAAGGCGCAATTCATCTAGAACTACAGAGTATCGGACGGGCTCTAACCTAAGTCCCCCAACAAGCGGCGCGCCATCGATTCCTGGCATCTCCGAGCCCGTTTCTATGCCAGGTTCCCGTGGCAGTTCGCCCACCTCAAACAAGGGCAGCTCTAAACCTGTCGCAAACTCGTCGCCTGAACCGTCGTCGTAATTCTCATCCCGCCTCGCCGCCCTTGGGCGCCGATGTTTGCGGGGACGTCCAATCGTAGGGGGCGTGACTGCGGTAAGGTCAGGGTCGCGGCTATCGCGAGACTGAGTATCTTCGGCCAAAGGACCGGATTCGGGGGGGGACGTCCAACCCATGGGAAAAGAGTAGTGATTCAGCTACTTCGGAGATTAGGGGATTCGCTTAGCAGGACCAGCGCAGGCGCACCAGCGTCAATGAGGCCTGGGCTGGTTTTGCGGTTCGGAAAAAACGGCTGGCAATTCGCCTCCGTTCGCTGAGAGACTTGTAAATCAAGGTGCAAACCTATTGGCTTCGATACCGGGGGACACGCTTTCCTGTACGCCGTGGCGAGTACATTCTCGGCCGAAGTCCGTATTGCAGTATCGTCGTTAGCAATGCACTAGCATCGAGGCAACATTGTGCGGTGCGTCTCAATGCATCTGTACTGACAATAGTCGATCTCGGAAGCAGAAATGGAACCAGCGTCAACGGGGAACGCTTGCGTGAGGAACGGCTGCTCAACCCGGGGGATATCATTCGCGTCGGCTCCGACGGAATTGAAATCATACTGACCGAAGGTCAGACAATGCGGCATACGCATCAACCAGGCTCCTTAGAACGTCATGATACCCAGCCGCGCTTGGAAGTCGGGTCTTCGCGACCACCTTCCGATGCTTCAAATGCGTTTGATCCTAATTACGAAGAATCGAGTACAACGGCTCATGCAACCCTCGATTTGGTTGTTGCTCTGGTTGAGGCCTACCAGCAACTGCCCACACGCTGTGAAAACGCCCCCACCGTGCGCCGAGCAATCGACATCCTAGTCGAAGCCCGACTACACAATGGCACAGGTTTTCAACCCACTGAAGTCCAGCAAATCACTCGTGCCGTTGGAGCGCTCAAGTCCTGGTACTCTGACGGATCTCTGGATCGCTGGGCGAGCGACACATTAGCCGCGATCGGAGCCATCGCATGACGGTGTTGCTCGTAACTCCGGATGAAGACGCGGGTGAATTATTGAGTGCAGCACTTCAACGGGCCAATCGTTCAGTAAAGTGGGTGGCCAACTCCGTTGAAGCCGCGATCGAATGCGAAAAGTGTACACCGGCCGTCCTCATAATTGACACTATCTTGGACAAATCAATTGAGCTGATCCAAGACGTCCGCAATAACGCGCCTTGGGTACGTGCGTATCTCATAGAAGACTCCAGCGCGCCGGTTTTTCGCTCCGGGCTTCCTGTCCTGCCAAAGCCTTTTGACGTCGCCGAAGTCGCACAACTCATTGGGCGGGAAGTCGAAGCTGCCGATATTGATCGCAGGCGTCACACGTTGGAAGCACGCACGGGAGAATTAGTAAAACAGCAACAAGGTCTGGAACGCGAGCTTGAACACGCTGAGCGACTTGCGGCATTGGGACGAATTGCAGCCAGCATGGCGCACGAAATCAACAATCCGTTGGCGGTAGTTCAGTCATCTGCCAGCTTCGTGCGCGACGTAGCTGAGCGATTGGGCGACTCCGAGCTCAGTGCATGTGCTGCGGATATTGAGCTCGCTGCCGATCGCATCAGTACGTTCGTCCAGCACGTGTGCGGCTTCGCTCGCCGGGAGCAACTGGTCTTATCCGATGTAGCCTTGGACAACGCGATTGAAATTGCCTTGCGCCTGGTCAGGCCTCGGGCAAAAAGCCGGGCCGTTACTATTGAAGTAGAGGCTATCGCATCAACTCCCGTTCCACATGATCCGCCACGCATTGCGCAAGGTTTGCTCAACCTACTGTCGAACGCGATTGATGCATCGAGTGGACATGGAAGTCGGGTGACATTGCGGCAGATCACCCAAGCGGATCACGTGATTATTCAAGTGGATGACACAGGACCAGGCATTGACCCGACAATTGCCGAGCGGCTCTTTGAGCCCTTTGCGACGACGAAGCCGCCGGGTGAAGGTACCGGGCTCGGTCTGGCAATTACACGCCGTATAATGCAAGACCATGGGGGCTATGTCCGCTTGCTGGCGTGCGAAGCGGGCGGGACCCGTGCGGAATTATGCCTCCCCTTACTCAACACGCAGGCTATACGTGTTCTTGTAATCGATCCGGATGCGCTGGTACAGCGCGCCCTAACCAGTGCCTTGCGTTCGGAAGGTTTCACGGTGACGGGAGCCGCCAACGTGGCGGAGGCGTTAAGAATGCCGGATCCACCACCGCGAATAGTGATCACTGATGCGCGATTGCCAGAGGCGCAGGGGGCGGAGTTGGTTTCAAAGATTCGTCGTCACTTCGTATCTTGCCAAGTCTTGGTGATCGCCGAGGGGCGTTCGGATATTCCCGAGGAAGCCGATGGGTCGCTACGCAAACCGTGGACTCGAGGGGAACTAGTTTCCGCGGTTCGAAATCTGTCCATGGGTGCGCAATCACTTCGACCTCTACCAATGCCCGAATCCACCGGCGATATCGCGCCATTCTGAATCAACGATCCTGATTCAGCAGTTGGACTCTGCTTTAGTTTTAGTCCAATCAGCCACGATCACGCAGGGCAATCAACGCTACCAATACGGGAGCGCCGAACGCTGCGGTGACAACCCCAACCGGTACTTCGTGTTTTGACCAAGCTAGGCGGCCCAGTGCGTCGCATAAAGATAGCAGCGCAGCCCCCGTAAAGAGCGAAAGGGGCAACACTACTCGCTGATTGCCACCCCACGCCAGCCGGACGATGGCCGGTACGATCAATCCAACGAATGCAATTGGACCACACCAGGCAACCGCCGTGGCTACCGCAAGTGCGCAGCCGCTGAGGCAGATAACCCGCGCTCTTCGCACATTTAGACCGCGAGCGTGCGCAACATCTTCGCCGAGCACTAGTAGCTGAAGCGCGCGGATCTGCGATAAGAGAAGAATCCAGCAGGACAGCAGAATGGGGGCCGCCATTCGAATCCGGTCATAACCTATTTGACTCAAATGACCAAGTGACCAACGACTTGCGGCGACCAGCGCAGGTGCGTCAGCGATGTCCTCTACGACAGTTGCCGCTGATGAAGCAGCAAGCGTCACGGCGATTCCAATCAGCAAGATATCTTGCGTTCGAAGTCGGCCGCTAGTAGAAGCGCCCAGCACAATGGCGCTGGTCGCTAGCGCTCCAGCGAATGCGCACAGCGCAATCCCTGGCATGCCGATGGAGGTCGAAGCAACGCCAAATACCAATGCCAGCAGTGCTCCCAGTGTAGCGCCAGCAAGTGTTCCAGTCGTGCTGGGAGTGGCCAGTGGATTTCTAAACAAGGCCTGTGTCACGGCGCCCGCCAGCCCCAAGCTAGCCCCAATGAGTAGACCCGCGATAACCCGTGGCACGCGCAGCTGCCAAAATACGAAAGATTCTACGTCATGGGACAAGCGCGGACCGAACAAACCTAGTATTGGACCAAGCCAGAAGGCGAACAGGGCGGCGCGTCCCACCCAACGTGACGTCAAGACTCGGCCCGTCACGTGCATCTCTCCCCAGGACCTCTCGGCACTATGACGCGACTGGCAGCCTGACCGTAGGCGAGCATCTCGATTCCGTACAACTCGCGCAATCGCTCCGGCAACGACGGCTCATTGGCTAGCACATCGAACACGAGCTGGCCGCGGTTGAGCGCAACTATGCGAGTCTGAGATACATCGCCCAGTAACGGAACCAAATTGATGTCGTGTGTGATAACCAATATTGTGCCTGCGCAAGCTGCCTGTCCAAGGAGCGTCCATGCACTGACTTGCTGCGCCGGGTCAAGGTGATTAGCGGGTTCATCGGCAAGCAATACGGTTGCCTCCTGAGCAAACAGAGCCGCCAGCGCCACGCGTTGTTGCTCGCCACCGGAAATCCTAGTTATTAGGCTATGTGCCCATGGTTCTGCCCCGGCTCTTTGCAGTGCGCGCCGGGCCGCTTCGCGGGCAATCTGATTCGGTTCTTGAAATCGATACCGAGCCGCTTGTACGAACTCAAGGGCAGTAATTGGCTCTTGTACAAGTGCCTGTTGGGGAAGCCAGGCTAACTTGGCGGCTCGCTCCAATGGACTCAAATTCCCGGTTGGCACGCCATCGAGCAAGATGCGTCCCTGCTGTACGGGGATAAGACCTAGAATCGCGCGCAATAGCGTCGTCTTTCCAGCACCGTTCGGCCCAATGACGGCAACCCGTTCTTGATAACCGACTCGAAGAGTTATACCGTCGAGCACACGACGCGTTCCTCGGGCAATTACCAGCTGATCAACAATTAATTCTGTCACACAGATTTCTTCCATGCCGCTGCGATGGGAGCAAGTCGCTTGGCTAGTTCTAGTAGGCGCGGCCCCGGAATGGCCACCTCGGGCGCGGCAATTACTCGAATTTGGTTGGTCTGGACCGCACGCAGGACAGAAAGTCTGCGCCAATCATCAATTAGCCGCACGTCAACTTCCGTTGCGGGTTGCAGAATCACAATACCATCCGGATTCTGTTGAATTACCTGTTCCAAACTCATGCGCGGCGCACCGCTAATATCCTCGCCCACAGCATTGCGAGCGCCAGCCGCTTCCAAAACACCTCCGTGTATGGAGTTTCTTCGGATGAATACAATTTCCTTCAATTCACCCGGAGAATGGGCCATGACAAGCAATACGCGCGGTGACTCGACCGTAACTCTGGATTTTAGCTGAGATTCATAGGCTTGTGCCAATTGCTCAGAGGCCAATCCGTGACCGACGATATTTCCCAATCTGCGTGTTGATCGGATTACGTCATCCAACGTGAGCCACGGCATAGATTCTACGTTAACAAACCGCGCTAGCGACTCGGTGTTTGCCGCGTTTACGCGTTCCACGAACACCGTCGTGGGGGCTAACGCGACGATGGCCTCGTAGCGTGGAGTGAATCCACTACCTACGTGGCTTATAGTTTCGACCTGCTTTGGATAGTGGCAATAATCGCTGACCCCGACCAATTGTGCGCCGACTCCCAGTGCAATCAAAGTTTCCGTAATTGCCGGAGAAAGGCTCACGTAGCGCCTGGTATTTGTCGAGACTAGCGGATGCGCCAGCTGACGCCATTCAACTAAACCAACCAGCGCGGATATGGCGGCGAATATGCCGACTGCCCAGAGCCACCTAACCTGACACAGGCCGCGCCTCATGAATTATCAAAGCCCCGTTTCATGAATTTCTATGTTGGCGGTGGCTGCCCGAAGCGGGCTCGCTCGTATTCAGGCAATTGCGCTGGTAGAGCAAATGTAACCCCTGAAGCGTAAGATCAAGATCCACAGTTTCGATTGTTTCAGCGTGTTTCGTCACCAAAGGGGCAAGCCCGCCCGTGGCGAGGGTCCGACACTGTCCACCCATTTCGATCCGGAGCCGCTGGACCAAACCGTCGACGAGTGACGCATAACCAAAGACTACGCCCGACTGCAACGCATGTGCCGTATTGCGCCCGAGCACTCGAGGTGGTTCCGCAATTTCGACGTGCGACAGTTTGGCAGCGTGCGCAAAAAGGCCGTCCAAACTAACCAGAATCCCCGGCACGATTACGCCGCCTAAGTATTCCCCATCGTGTGAGACGCAATCAAAGGTCGTGGCAGTGCCAAAATCCACAACGATGACCGCTTGGCGCACGCGGTCAAAGGCCGCTACGCTATTGACAATACGATCGGCGCCAATTTCACGCGGATTCTCATAATGAATCGGCATACCCGTCTTAAGACCGGGACCTACAATTAGCGGCTCCCGCGCGTACGCCGCACGAATTGCGTTGACGAATGTTTCCGTCAACGGCGGGACAACACTTGCGATAATGGCTCCCTGGACACGTCCCTCAACGACGCCCCGCAATGTGAGCATCTGATGAATCAAAATTGCGTATTCGTCAGCCGTTCGCGTGCGCACAGTTGACGCACGAAACGTGTGCAATAGTATTCCATTTTCCCATACACCAAAAGTTATGTTGGTATTCCCAATGTCAACCGCGAGCAGCATATCTTTCCGAGCGTAGTACCTGGGACAATTCAACGCGACTGGTTTTGCTGCAGCGCATATTTGGGCGCCATATTTGGGCTAGAAAAGCAACTCGACACGCTGAATGACATCACCAACGACCAACCGGTCCCAACCCGCATCAACCCGACCGACCCTCGTGTAGTCACCGTCCAAGTGGGGATGCGGACCGAGTACGACAAAGAACTGACTCGAACCAGTGTCGGGCCCGGACAGCGCCAAGCCCACGTCGCCGGCGCCAAAACTCAGCGGTGCCAATTCATCGCGCAGTGGCTCGCGTCCCGCAACCCCGTAGCCATCGCCCACCCTGTCACCCAATTGGACTACGAACCCCGATACGACTCGATGCACCGGCATATTGTCAAAATAGCCGCCTTTCGTAAGCTCAACCAGCCTCGCGACCGCGATCGGGGCAATTTGTGGCTCTAACCATAAGTCGAGGGATCCAATTTCCGAGTGAAACCTGAGATGAACCGGATCTTCGTTGTCCTGAGGGGCGGCATTTTCAGAGACAACCTTTGTTACGACGCACTGGCGCTTGGCCTCCCCAAAATGTCGAAGTGCCAGTTCCGCGTGCTTTCGCAACACACCGCTTTTTGACTGACATAACTCTTCGAGATATGGTTTTTCGCTCAAGGCACCCAAAGTTGCTACGGCATCAGCAAGCTGCACGCGCACGTCAACTGCATCTGCCTGCCAAGCTCGGTGCGTGGCTTGGGCCAATGCCAATAGTAATTCGGGCGTTGGATGTGGTGCACGGTCTGAAGTCTCGTGGTCGTGCGAATCCTCGTGGTCGTGCGAATCATCCGATGATGATGATTGTACCTTGGAAGTCTGAGGCAAGTTTTGTGCGCGTTCGGGATGCTCTGCCACGATGCCTGCAGCCGTTGCAACCACGCCGGGGAACTCTGCCCCTAACGCATCTGTCAATATTCGAGCGGATTCGCGAACCTCCGGATGCGAGCGGAGCCAGCGCAGCGCGCTTTCACGCACGACGAGGTCAGGTGAATGCGCAAGTCTGTCATATAGTTGCGCGCGACGTCCGCGGATAGGAGCTCGCCCAAGGACGTGGGATATTGCAAGTGCCCCCTGCCGCCCGTCTTTGTTGGGATCACAGGCGATCAACAAGGGCGCCGTGACTGTGCTGCCAGCCAGAATAGATGCGGCCTGGCAGCGCAGCGACAGAAGTCGACGTTGGACTGCCGCCGAATTCGTTTCTTGCACATTGATTTTTGCTAAATTTTCCAGCAGCGGTCGTAATTCGGCATCGCCGTAGTTCAAGCTATCCAATATCTCGGAGATTGGACCAAAGTCCGAAGACGTAAGCCACGTCGGATTAAGGGCGGAACCGCGTGGCAGCAACCGCACCAATGCGTGACCGAGTGATTGCTGCCCAGGATCGCCCAATCGTGACAGCCCGCGCGCCGCATCAGCGCGCAATTCGGGATCGTAGTTGGCGTTATCGCAAAGCGTGTGTTCGAGAATCGGAGCCGCGTTTTCCCCCGCCAGGGGTAGCGCCCGAATGCCGTAACGCTGAGCATCGGTCTTTGAGGATAACGCTCTTGTGGCGACCGACAGCAGCCGTTTCTGGACATTGGTCTCGACAGCAGCGAGGCGAGTCAGGGGAAATAGGGCTGTCGTCAAGTGATCTTTGGAATCGGCGGCCTCCAGTAGTGCCACAAGCGTGGTGTTCTCTAGCCGATGCTGCTTGCCCGCAATAGTCCCCAGGGCCAGGGCCGCGCGCTGCGCAAGACTCTTGTCAAGACGCAACCAGGTGCGCAATGTCGATTCAGCCAAAGTCGTGCCGCAGCGGCCAAGCGCGTCGGCAATTGCGGATATCGGCTGAATTGTAAACCGATCAACTACAGTCGGTGCGTGCTCGGCCGCGAACCAGGTGGCGGCTCGCAGTGCTAATTGAGCGACGGCCAAATCGGAGTCCTTGTCACAAGCGCGGCCAAGGCCGAAAGCCGCCCACGCTACGACTTGCCCGTCTTCGTCAGAGAGGCCACGTTCTAGGGCAGACCGCGCCGTTTGGTCGGCAACTCTTGCCAAGGCCTGCATAGCACGCCGTCGCACTTCGACGTCGCGACTCATCAAGTCATCGACCGTTACAACTCGGGAGTCGCGATTGATTTCAGCCGCCGCCAGCGCCGCTATCCGTTGCGAGTGGTGCTGCGAGACTGGGGGGTTTTTCTCAGCATGGGGTTTCTTGCGACACGCGCTGAAGGAGAGCGCAGCCGCGATAAAGGCCACCGCAGACCACGCACGGCAGACCCGCAGACACAGTGGCGCCGAAAGGAATAGCTTACCACGCACGTTGGGCGCCTCGACCATTCCAGCTCTTACCTTTGAACTTCCGGACGATATTCTACTTTTCGTAGATTTGGGCGGCCACAATGCCTTGCCCCGAGGGTACTTCCAGAATTACGCGCATTGGTGCTGGAATTGGGCCATTCTTCCAGCAATTGGGATTAGGACCAAGCGTTGCCTGTGGCCCAGTCGAGTTGTCTTGCGCTATTGGCGAGGGGATTATTGGCGCCATAAGTTTTATGTTCACTTCGCTAACGCCAGGAAGTCCCGCTGCGACGACCGTGTAACATTTGTTAGCCTGTAGTTGGATACTTTGCTCAAATGTCTGGCCCTGGGCAAAGTTGGCAACAATAAGATTGCCGAAAGCTTTTGCGCCAGGAGGAGCCTGTGTCCTGCCCAATTGTTGTATCGCAGGTTGCAAGGCGGCGGCCATGGATGCGTCAACGGGTTGTGCCGAAGCACCAGCGCCGGTCGCACCTGTTTGCGGCGCACCGCTCTGCGGAGGATAGCCTGGCTGCGCAGGTGCGGTTTGCTGCGGGTAACCTTGTTGTGGCGGGTAGCCTTGCTGCTGGGGGTAACCTTGTTGTTGCGGGTAGCCTTGCTGTTGCGGATAACCCTGTTGCTGCGGGTAGCCTTGTTGTTGCGGATAACCCTGCTGTTGCGGGTAACCTTGTTGCTGATTTAGAGCACTCTGGGGCTCTTGCGTGTTGCCCCCGCAACCCGTCGCAAAGACAGCGGTCAAGAAGCTTAGGAATACATAATTGTGAGCGGAACGATGCATGAGGTAGCTCCCTATTTGAATTGAAGTGGCGCACCCGGGGCGGCTTAGGTCGTGAGAAAAGTAACCTCAGCGTGGATTTCTCGTCAACGTCGGACGCTAGATCCCGGCTGGCCGAGCGTTTTCTCACCCCTGCGCCATTTTGGCCATGCCAAAGCAACGACCAGAATAGATGCCAGCGCGGCAATCTGCGACCAAGATCCAAGGGTTTTGGCCTGATGCGCATGGGAAATTGACACAAGCCCGCGTTCTGGATCACCGCGCAGGAATTCGAGCACAAAACGTCCGGCCCCGTATACGAGCACAGCCGAAAGAAACGTCATACCATGGACTAAACCACTTCGGAGTAGGACCCAGGCCAACAGCGCCGCAAGAAGCGCAAATGCCGATTCGTAAAGTTGCGTTGGGTGAACAGGCAACGATGCGGTGGCGTCAGGCGATAGTCCAAGAGTGGAGACATGATTGAGCCAAGCCGGTGAACCCCGGAATGTGTGCTCAAACACCGAGGTCCATCGAGGAAAAGTCCCCAAGGCAGCTACGAAAGCCGGAGCTTTGGGGCCAAGTGGATGTCCATAGTCGCAACCCTGCAAGTAGCATCCCAGCCGTGTTAGCCCGGTACTGATGAGAACGGCCGGGGTCGACAGGTCGACCCACTTTCGAAACGAATTGAAATCGCCCCGTGACGCAACAGCCGCGCCCAGCAGTCCACCAAAATAGGCCCCGTAGCCGAATAACCCTCCCTGGCTGAAGTCGAGAATGTCTCTCCAGAAAGACCAGCCGTTCGAATTGATTAGAACGTAACCGGCGCGAGCTCCAAGAATACCACCGATTAAGCTTAGGCCTAGCCAGCGCAGTACCTCAGGCCGTGCCATTCCGTTACCAATAGTCAGTCGGGCCAAAAACCAGCTTCCCACCGCGATGCTCAAGAACAACGATGTTCCAAACGAAGACACGTCCAACTCGATTGCCATCGACCCGTTTGCCCGAATCATGATTAACAGGGCTAGAGCACAGCACGCTGTCAGAAGGGCGAGAAGAACCATTCGTCTTGCTCGAACCAAGGCAGCGAGTCCAATTACGGTGAAGGCCACAGACAGCCCCAGCAGCAGTGAAAGGCGTGGCAAGGCGGCCGGCAGCGCAATGTGGAAAAGAATGGGGTGCATGCGAGCTGTGGTGAGCGCTGTGGTAGCATCAGCATCCGTGTCGATCGCCAGGTACTGCATATTCTTGGTGGCGGCCGCCGGATCGCTCTGCTGCGTTCCGAGTGAGCCCGCGCCCAAAGGAGACAAATCTAGGGATAATGACCTGGCTTATCGCCCGCGCGACATGTCATTCAGACAATCCGGAGCCCGGCCAAAAATTGGACCCGAGGCTGGGCCACCCGTGAGGCCAGCCCTGACCCCTAGTCAAGTGAAACGCCGAACCGAACTGCCCCCGTTGAATCAAGCGTATACTGAGCATTTTGATATGCAATCACTGAGCTCCGATTGGCGGCCAACAAGTTCTGTGTGGCGCATCGAGAACGGTCGTTTGTGCGGACGTGGGGCACACAATCACCCCGTGTGGCTGCAGCGCAGGTTACCCAAAAACGCCCGCATTACATTTTCCGCGGAAAGTGATTCGTCGGACGGCGATCTCAAGGTCGAGGTCTGGGGCGACGGTCGTAGTGAGGCTACAGCCGCGTCCTACACAAATGCGACAAGTTATCTTTTCATTTTCGGGGGATGGAAGAATCACTTCCACGTGCTGGCCCGCATTGATGAACATGCGCCAGACCGACTTGAACGCCGCGTCATCCCCTCCTCGTCGGACATCAGGGATCGTCCGGTGTTGCCGGGAGTAAAGTACCAGTTCGGCATCGAGCGGACTGACGGACGTACCGTCCGCTGGTCGATAAACGGAGTTGAGATGACAAGACTCAACGATTCCGCGCCGCTTTTCGGCCCCGGCCATGAGCACCTCGGATTCAATAACTGGGAAGTGCGTGCGTGCTTCGACGACCTGAACATCATCCCCTTGCCTGACTAATTATCGTGGAACCTCTCGAACTCGATACTGCGATCGAGGAGCTCGAAACTCGAGTTGAGCGGCTGCGCGCTCTCTACGAGCAGTATTTCATGGGTTTCGAGAAGATTCCACCGGCCGTAGTACACAAGGACGTCGAACGACGGATTTACACCCTGCGCCGTGAGCAAATCCGCAACACGGCAAAACGATTCAAACTTCAAACAATTATTCAACGCTACAATACGTTTCATCAGTACTGGCTACGGATACTGCGAGAAATCGAGAACGGAACTTACAGGCGACATGTTCTTAAGGCCGAGCGTAGCGCTAGTCTGGGGAGAGCTTCGAAAGTCCCCAGTCCAATCGCCAGTGACTCTGGGATGCAGGAATTGGCACCAGATAGCGAAAATGCCCCGTCGTCGCGCGCCCGCAAATCCATATCGCCAAACTCGCCGCGTCATTCAATGTCCGCGAACCCACGACATTCGACGATGCCACCACCGGAAAAGATTGAGGCATTTACGCGCGCCCTTGAGCGAGATCTCGCCGCCGCACTTGACGGTGATCTCGATTTTGGACAATCAAGCTCGAGACTCAGTGGCGATTCATTAGACCTCGATGAGAAATCTCCCCATTCGAAAAAACCACGAAAACCCCCACCTCGCCCGCTTGTGACTTCAGTTCAGGAGAATCTACCCGCGACGGCGGCGGGGCGACATGAGGGGCTCCCTACAGGTCATTTACGTCTGCCCGCACAGTCCGCAGTTGGCGGCCACGGGTTACCACCGCCCAAGTCAAGGCTTCCCGCCAAAGCGGTCAAAGATGCCTCGCCAGGGACCCCAATAGCACGTCCGGCGGCCGAGCCGCGACCAGCGCAAGCCTCAACCCTCGGACTGAGTGCCGACAGAGTGAGTCAATTACATCGCGACCTATTGGAGGCAAAAGCCAAGACGGCTGATGCCGGCACCGTATCGCTGAATGCCCTTGCCAAAAAACTCGAAGCTACGGTAAAGCAGCTCAGCGAGAAGCATGCAGGCAAGCGAATCGACTTTGCCGTCGTAATCAAGGAAGGCAAGGCGGTGGTGAAACCAATCGTCCGTTGAGTGTAAGTATTAGCGACTCATCGCGGGTCGCAAGCTTGGCACTGGTGTCAGTCGTCGTTCTTCGACTAGCACATCATCGTCGCAAAACAGAATTGCGCAATTGCAACGGCCGGTCTCACGCATTCGACCGCAAAGTATTGCCAAGTCCATGTCTGCGTCGACAACATCGCCCTCAAGTGGTTGACGTGTGTCAGGGTCGAAGCGACAATTGTCGAGGGCAACCCACATACCGGCAAACTTCGCCGAGCGACACAATTCAAGCCAAGATGACGGGCTACTCATGCGTTGACGTTCCTTGAATCGCGCATCGATGGTTGATCGTTGACTTGCCATTCATAATCCTTCGACAACGCTTTGCGGCCATCGCGGGCCCAAGTTAGACTCGTCAATGCAGTTTCGTCAAGTGATCCTCCCGTTTCAGCTTGGTCGAGCAACCGGACACTTTCACACTTGAAAGATCCTTCTTCGCAAATTGCAATCTTGGCGGTCAAAGTCCTGAATCTTGTTCGGCGTGGTGTTTCGATTTAACGCGCTGAGTCCGTACAGTGGGCCTGAAGGAACCAAGAATCACATCGACTCGATCAGCGTGACGCAGTCGAAGTCGCACAGCAGGATACGCGTTCGTGCGCGTACGCGCCCCCAGTGTATGCGTGGGCCCGTCGCGACACGACACGACAAGGTGATTCAATACTCGCGACCCGCGCCCTACTGGCATTTACTCGCAGCGTTGGTGAGCGCTGGGCTTCCCGCGCCCACACTTTCGGCTGCAACCTTAATGGCTCGAACCTTGGGGCAATCACCATTGCGCATTGCCGTTTGCGCCGAACGAATCGCACCCACACGACCTGCATTGACGCAACGCGCTTTGCCCGCAGAATCTGTGCAACCTGGCAAGGTTCGCACAACACCGCCAAAATCACCGTTGGATGCAAGGCTTGCGCAAGTGTCGCACGCAGCATTGTTTTGCGCTGCGGGCTGGGGATTCGGCGTCGGATTGGGTGTTACCGGCGGATTGGGTGTGGCAGGGGTCGAAGCTGGCGGTGCTGCAGCACTGGTGGCGGTTGAAGTGTGTGTTGCCGTCGTGGCTTTGTTAGCTGTCTTGCGTTGGTTGTTCTCGCGCGGAACTACTGGCTCGGGTTGCGGTGGATTTTGGACAGCTGCTTGACCCGCCGTATCCTGGGGGATATCTGGCGTCAATGTTGCTGGCGCTCCTGATGTGGATGATGGCGCAGTGCTGGGGCTGGTTACGCTCGGATCATCTGTGGGCTTGTTCGAGCGAACCAATACCACAACCATTATTGCGACAACCGCCAAGCCGGCCCCCGAAAGACCTACAACAAGTCCTGTCTTGCGACCGCCCTTGTTTCGGGGTGCGGCCATCATGGGTGCCGACATAGCAGGCGCGACGGCCGCGGTGGCCACCGTCGAGGCGACAGGAGTGCCCGGTCTTCCTTGGGCGGCAACAGGCGGCGCTACCGGTGACATTGGCGACGCACCCGCAAAGTTTGGCATCTCGGGCATTGCCGCGGTGGCTTGGTATGGTAGCGCGCCGGTTGCGGCAGCCGGAGGCGCGGCCTCAGGGGCCGCTTTGAGTCCGGCGGATAGTTCGGCGAAGAATTGCCCTGCCCCCGGTTGCCTCTGCTCCCGTTCCTTGGAGAGCGATCGCAATATGGCCTGACGCATACCTTCGGCGATGCGAAGTTGCGGCGCTGCCACGTCAAAAGGAGTGGGTTGCGCAGTCATGTGCTGAGTTGCCCATTGCCAAGGTGTATCGGCTTCAAAGGGCAATTTGCCTGTGAGCATCTCGTATACCATGACGCCTAACGAGTAAACATCGCTGCGGCGATCCAGCGGCTTTCCCGTGAACTGTTCCGGGCTCATGTACGGTGGCGTACCGAGAACGGTTCCCTGTTGCGTCAGCTTTTGCTCGTGAGCCGCGTCGGCAGACTCAGTCCTGGCCGCGATACCAAAATCGAGAACTTTTACGAAATCTTGCTCGCCGGCTCGTTGCGTTAGAATGATATTGTCCGGCTTCAAATCACGGTGAACTACGCCCATTTGATGAGCTTCATCCAGCGCACCGCAGATTTGACGCATAATTTGAATTACACGCTCGGGCGATAGCTTGCCTTCGGTTTGCAATACGTCGCTCAAAGGGCGCCCCGCCACGAACTCCATGGCAATGTAAAGTGTGCCGTCGGGAGTGGAACCAAAATCATAGACTTTGATGGTGTTGGGGTGTTCCAGTTGTGCCACCGTGCCGCATTCGCGGTGAAATCGTTTAAGTACGTTGCTGTCCTTTGACAGGTGCGGGTGCAAAGTCTTAACGGCCACTTTGCGGATAGTGGACCCCATCTGTTGCTCACCTACGTAGACGATGCCCATACCCCCTTCGCCGATGACACCGGTGATGCGATATCGACCGCCAATCACCTGCCCAATGAGTGGATCGTGTTGTGAATCGACAAGGGAGGGAAGAGCGGCACCACATGATGCGCAGAAGCGTGCTCCCTCAACATTTTCGTGACCGCATGCGTGACAATTCATTGCAAAGCTATCCTTTCACGACTAAGGCGCTGAACGCTACCGCTGCGAGCAGTCTTGCCAGTCGTTCATGAGCCCAACTGCTTGCTGGCCCCCGATACGAACCAGCGGCCGATATTGAAGTGATGTAGGGCTAGCAGCAATTATTGAGGCTTGCGGGGTATGGCGGAGGGTAGGTTCGGTGGCCAGGCGAGTGACGATCGCTTGCCCGTTCCACGGTCAACAAGTTCAGCTCGAGTCGCGCGCAAATTAAGAGGCACCATAACCGTACGAGCCAGATAAGCGTTTGCAGTCAATGACGGTTGTTCGTTTAAGGCATGTCGGGTGCCCGGGGGAGTCGGGCGCTCGGCTGCTTGTAACGGAAATCCGAATCGAACGCGATCAATTAGCTCACACCCTATCCAAAGTTCGACTGCGTAGCGTCCAACCACACGTGCGGTGTCTCGCGGCTTCTCGGTTCGCTCCAATTGGACTGAGTGGACTTCAACAGTGCCTTCGTTGAAAACAAACTCATAGTCGATCCATTCGCGAGTATGGAGCGGCTTCGGATCGGGGGGGTCAACGGTACAGATAATCGCGTCCGCCAGGGGCCCCGCATCAGAGCTTTGAGGCTGCCTTCCCACATCCGTCACGCCAGGCTGACTCGGCGCTGACTTCATTGATGTGGATTGTTGCGCAAATTGAGCTACGCCGGCATCATTCGGTGAAGCGGTATCAAACGTCAGAGCCTGGTTTCGCTGCGGGTCGAAATGCGCAGTTGCGCAACCACCTATTGTCCAAAGTACCAGGTAAGCCGCGCAATATCTTTCAACCTTTAGGTGGGCAAATACTATTTGAGGGGCAATCTTACATTTCATGGCAAACTTGGCTTGCTCTTGCAAATCGGGGCAATGACATTACTTCGAGCTCAGCATAGGCACAAATTGAACATCGAGAACAAAGCTGCGCTCGAAGGCCGATTCGTCACTACTCATGCTTTGACGTACCCACGTTTCAAGTTGCTGTACCCCGTCCCGCGGCCCAATTGGGACAACGAAGCGCCCATGGAGCGCCAATTGGCTGAGCAACTTCGAGGGCAGATGCTCGGGGGCTGCTGTGACCACTATTGCGTCAAAGGGCGCAACCTCCGGCCACCCGTAATGACCGTCAGCCGTTTTGCACTGAATTCGTGTGTCTGGATAACCCAAGGCTCGCAGTCGCGTTTCCGCGCCCGTCGCCAGATCGGGACGTATCTCAATCGTGAAAATCAGCGCGCCCATTTCGGCCAATATCGCTGTTTGATAACCGGATCCGGTTCCAATTTCTAAGCAACGTTCCCCAACCTTCAAATCAGCGAGGGACGTCATGAGGGCCACAATGTAGGGTTGACTGATAGTTTGACCGTCACCAATTGGCAAAGGTTGGTCGGCATAGGCCAATGATTGCAAGTGCTCCGGGACGAATTCATGACGCGGCACGCGTACTAAGGCGCCGAGAACACGTAGATCCTCGACACCACGCGCACGAATGGTTTCAGTAACCATCGTCACGCGCTCCTCGTGTCGTGCCGGGCGCGCTGTTCCTGTCTCGAAAGGAAGGCCCTTTTGAGCGAGGTCTGCGGGGACATTGCCATACATCTTGGAGCAGGACCTCCACATGCCGAGAAGTCTATCGAAAAAGCGAGGGAATGCCCATGTCCGAAGGCATTCTTCTCAAGTTTCCGGCCAACAATTTCTACCACCTAGGACGGCCCACATTTCGCGCATGTCGCTGGGAACTGGGCAAACCGTTGTCCAGTACTGACCCTCCCAAGGTATGTTTAGACGCCAGGCATGTAACATGGGTCTATGCAAAGGCTGCACGGTGCCATCGCTTCTTACAAAGTGCATCGCTCCTCCATATCTCCGATCGCCCAGCAAGGGACGTCCGCAACCGGCGGCGTGAATGCGGATTTGATGCCGACGACCCGTAATAGGAGTGATGCGCAGCAGTGATGCCGGAGCCTGCACGTGCGAGGCAAACTGCGCCAGACCGGACTCTGCAAGGGGGTGGATGAGGGTCAAAGCGCTGCGGCTGCCGTCGACAGGACTGTCCCAACGTTCGTCTTTTTCAACCTTGCCGATTACAACGGCAAGATACTCCTTCTTCATCTGACGAAGGGTTAGGAGCTTTACCGCATGGCGACACGCAGACTTACTCAGGGCGAGCAATACCAACCCACTTACTCCCGCATCCAAACGTGTTGCGACGTGCAATTCTCGAACACCCAGCAATCGAGCCGCTTGCTCTCGAAGGGACGTAGTACGACCGGTTCTATCCGGTTCGGACGACCATAAAGCTGGCTTAGCCGCGACAAGGAAATCATCGCGGCGGTCAAGAATTGAAAACTCCACGTCGCAAGCTTGCGCCACGCACAATCGCGGAGCATACCACGTCACCCTGGATCCTGGATTGACACGGTCTGCGCGTTGATCAACCCGCTTACCGTCGACAAAAACGCGCCCTTCTCTGAGCGCATTGGCGTCGCCCGGCGCTAATTTCTCGACAATAGCTGGGAGTGACGTTGGGTGGCCTGAAACAACGAAGCGACGTTCTCGGGATTGGCCACCCATACTCACCGTTGGCCAGTCAACGACGTGGCGCGTCGCGCCAGGTTGATGAGCAGCGGATCGGTACTTAGGCGTTCCCTCAACGTAGTTCTTATCAGGTCGACTTTCTCGGCGGGCAACTTACCAACTAGATGATGAACGGCTTGATCGGCCCGAATATCCAAATACTGCTCATGCGTTATCTGCCCCGACTCCAATTGACTTGCTAAGCTCGATTCAACCGGGCCAGCCGCTGCTGGCGCCTCTGACTGAGTAGCCGATTTTATAGCGAACTCGGTGCTGGGCGCCACACCGGGTAGGTCGACGCCTCCCAGCGGGGTGCCCACGCCGGAAACGGGAGGTTTACCGATACCGTCAATCGCCATGTCTTCTCGCAGTTTAGCGCAGCTCGAAATCAACTACTGCCAATAAGTTTGACTTCGGGCAGGCCACCGGCCCAGTTGCGAGAAATCTTACCCTTTAGGCGTCGGCAAACCGAGACTTCGACGAAAGGCCCGGGACAAGGCGTTCGCGATGCGCCTTCTCATCCTATCTGGGTGGAAATAATGCTGGGGAACGTTGTCAAAGAGCGCGCTGGGTTCCTGGGGCGGACGCCGGGCCATTTCAATCCCGCGATACACAGCCAACAGAGAGTCCAGAGTCCCGTCGTTTCGGATGAGCGGTAGCCAATCCGGATTCACGGCTCCCGGTGCCCGCTCCACTAGCAGCTGTGTAACGTTCTCTTGGAGGAAACACCAATTGGCCTCTCGGCGCCGGTAATATCCCCCCCTAGCTGAGCGCCGGTGCCACCGGTGCAGCGTTGCAACACCATCCAGAAACACTGGCAAGCTCAACAGGTTCAGGACAGACCGGAAACCACTACTAAATGCCGGCGACTGATGCGTAACGTCCGTAAGCAGATCTGTTGGAATTGGCAGGGTGGTATCTCTCAATGCCATTCGCAGCAAGAAATCAAAGTCCTCAAGACCATGGTCGAGATAACGCTCATCAAAACCGCCCAACATTGCATAATGTTCGCGCCTGACAGCTACCGTTGACGTGTTCAATGCGAGATGGCTTATGAGATCCCGTCGATGTTCGAAGAAGGCGGATACAGCACGGTTAATATCGAGAACGCCATTTTCGACGAGCTGACCCGTACCTAACGAGGTTGCGTATAGACACGGTATGATGGCGAAGTCTTGACTACCAGCCTTAAACCACTGTTCCAGGCGTTGCAAGAAATCCCATGAAACCGCCAGATCTACGTCGAAGAACAGAACATACTCGCCCGTAGCAATCTGCGCGCCTCGATTGCGGAGCAATCCCAAGGGAACATGCGTCGATTCAAGGGGCGTCAGTGCTACTTTAGTACAAGTTTGCTCAAGTGCTCGGCAAAATTGCGTATCCTCAGTGCGCGAGTAAGATCCATGAGAAATTATCAATTCGCACTCAGAAAAGACCCCCGAGCGAATTAGCGCCAAGGCACGGGACGCTATATCGCGTCCGCCGACACGAAATGCCGTCGGTACGATTACGCTATAACGGACCTCGTGTGCCATGCGCGCGGCACGCTATTCAAGTGCCGGTTGATGCGCAGACGGGCCCGGTGATTCTCTCGCTGCTTCCGCGAATGTAAGCGTCAAAAAGCTTGCCCCAGTGCGTTTCAGACTTCCAGGTTTCAAACGTTTGCTTATCTTTACGCGGCCAACGATAGTAATCGTGGTAAAATTCACTGCCCATGATAAATGCATTGACGAGGGGGGTGTGAAAGAAAAGCTTCTGAAATCGTTTCATGGGGCCAAACCACATCAGGTCCCCTATAACGCTTGCCCCATTGTCACCCACCTGGAAACCCCAGTTTTCGCCTGAGATATCCGCCCCCACGATTTCGATTTCCCTTGGGTCGCCTACGCCAAGGCCATCGTCATGCGCCACGCGAATGAATTCGAGGCTAAGTGGATCAAAGCCCATCATTTTTGCGGCTACCGCATCAATGGCTACCTGGTCACTGCTAGCGAGCATGTAGTCCTTGATCACAGGAAACATGGTACGCGGACCGGGCCCGTTACCAGCAGTGGTGCCGTCCATTATTGCAAAAATCCCGGAATGAATCTCTTTTTGTATGGCCAATAGATCTACGAGCGTGCGATGGATCCAGGTGTGGGTGTAGTGCCGTTTGGTGCTTAGTAACCCACCAAAGGCGTTCTTCATGGCGCCGGTAGTCGTTGTGTAGATGTGGCATTTAGCCGTCGGCAAATGTACAATATTCTTACCTACGAAATAGTCAGGTATCTTGATGCCTTCTGGAAAGATCTTGTGCAGTACATGCAGTTTTGCCTTGGGCCTGTACTCGATCCACTTCATGTCCTCATTGCGAAAATTGTAAAGAACGGGGATAACGTATTTCTTGAACAGGGGCAGGTAATTGTTTAGGTCCTCACCTTTGAAGGCATTGGTAACGACCGTCTTGTTCTGGACGCACGTGACGTCTTGATACCCTGCATTTCGCAGCGCAAGTATTGTACCCTCTAACTGCCAGGGTGTGGTGTTGGCGCCAGGAAATGGGTAGTGCCAGGATATGTTGTCCTTGAGAATTGTCGTTGTACCCTGTTCAAGTGCCTGCTTCATGCCGGCGAGCTCACAGAGCTTCTCAATGTCGGTTAATATGGATTCCGGCGTGACTTTGAGAACGGCAACTTTCGCCTTTGACATTCGAATTCCTCGGTATTGCAAGGTAGCGGTCAAAATTGACCGGCGCAAGCCACAGCCCTTTACCAGCCATCGGGGTAGGCAAATGCCGGCATTCCCCCAAGGGAAGCCGGCATTATCAATTCTCTGGTAGCCCGTGAGTCGACTCACGCGCGCTTGAAAACTGTCTTGCCCGCATATTCTTGGCCTTTGCCCAATTCGTCGGCGATTCGAAGCAACTGATTGTACTTTGCAATTCGATCGCTGCGGGAAAGGCTGCCGGTTTTGATTTGCCCGGCGTTGGTGGCTACGGCCAAATCGGCGATGAACGCATCTTCCGTCTCGCCGGAACGGTGCGATATGACCGTTGTGTAAGCGGAACGTTGTGCGAGTCGGATGGTATCGAGCGTTTCGGTGATCGAACCGATTTGATTGACCTTTACGAGAATCGAATTGGCAATCCCCTTGTCAATGCCCGTGGCCAATCGCTCCTTGTTGGTCACGAACAGATCATCGCCCACCAGCTGGATCTTCGAGCCCATTTTGTCGGTGAGCAATTTCCAACCCTCCCAATCATCTTCCGCAAGGCCGTCCTCAATCGTGATTATTGGGTATTTTGAGCACAGTCCTTCGTATATCCCAATCAGTTCTTCTTTGGTGCGCTTCTGTTTATCAAAAGTGTACTTTCCGTCCTCAAAGAACTCGCTGGATGCGCAATCCAATCCCAAAGCAATCTGCTCGCCTGCCTTGTAGCCAGCCTTTTCAATCGCCTGCACTATCTTCTGTAGGGCCTGTTCATTCGACCCAAGACGAGGAGCGAACCCTCCCTCGTCGCCCACCGCTGTAGTTAGACCCTCAGCGGCAAGGATCTTCTTTAGCGAGTGGAATACCTCGGTGCCTGCCCGGAGGGCCTCCGCAAAAGTCGGCAAGCCCCAAGGCACAATCATGAACTCCTGAATCTCGAGACCGTTGTCGGCATGCTTACCGCCGTTCAGAATATTCATATGGGGCGTTGGCAGTACACGGGCCTGCACACCACCTAGATAGCGCCAGAGGGGCAAGCCAACGGTGTCAGCTGCGGCACGCGCCGTAGCCATGGAAATTGCAAGAATAGCATTGGCGCCCAGTTTGCCCTTGTTGGAAGTACCGTCAAGCTCTAGGAGCCGTTCATCAACTAGGGCTTGGTCGAAGGCCGTAAGACCGCAAATAGCGGGACCCAATTTGTCGTTCACGTTTGCCACGGCCTTGGTAACGCCCTTGCCCATGTAGCGAGCCTTGTCACCATCGCGAAGCTCGACAGCTTCGTGCACACCGGTTGAAGCACCGCTGGGTACGGCAGCGCGCCCCGTACCACTGACTGTCTCTACCTCTGCTTCCACGGTGGGGTTGCCACGGGAATCCAGGATTTCTCGACCTATTACTTGAATGATCTCAGGCATGGCGCGCGCAATAACACGAACTGGGCTCGCCTGCGAGTGGCCAATCATTGCAGGCAAGTTACGCAAGACTTGCGCGACTGGGCAATTACCCTAACGGGCGAGCAGTGTTCGCGGAACGGGGCCTGATTTTTGACTAGTCGGGCACAACAACGTCACGCCTGGCAAACGCCTATCGTGGTGGGAGCCTGGCTGAGTCCAGCCGCTAGATCCCAGCTGGGCACGAATAGCTGATTCGCCAATTGTTGAGAACCGGTGATTGACTGCCATCTGATGTAGGATTGATGGAGACAGTCAGTCTCAATACGGCGCTATTCGTGTTCCCACGGGGGAGTAATGCCGCATAAAGGTCGATCGGACAATTCTTGGACGCAGGTCCGGAGAGGCTGCATTGCTCGTTGCCGGCAGCGTGAGTCACGGTCGCCAGGGATATCGCCGGCTCCGCCGCCAATTGATCGACTGTCGGAGCTACCTGTGCCGTGAAGATTATAGACGAATCACCCGGAGTGATGGAGTCAAACGTCAGGAAGCTCCACTGCGGAATCTGATCACCGTTTGGGCATAGCCCCGAGTAATCGAAATTCTGGGTCTTGCTCGCAAAACAGGCACCCGCGCCGGCTGCACTTAGACATTGAGCCGCACCGCAGACAACATTGGGGTCGCTGTAGCCCCAATTGTCAGTAACGTTAAAATCTTGGTAACCAGCGGGTGCCATGACCCATAGCGCCGCCGCTTGCGTAGCGAGTGTATTCGTACAGTCCGGTATTGTTAGGCACGAACCCGCGTTGATAGCAGCACCAGTCGTGCAAGGTGTTAGCCCATTTGTATTGACCGTTGGGCTGCCAAATTGGCCAACTGGTAACACGTACACGGGAATGTTGGCCGGTGCCGTTGTCGTTCCGTGATTGCAGACGGTGATCTGTCCATTGCAGGGCGTCCCGAGGCCAAGATCGAAGTGGTTCTGGCTATTGGGGTAGGTCTCCTGTTCACCGGGTTGCCAGGCAACGCAGGAGCCCGTCTGATTGGTGCCGCACGTCGCATCGCACACACTGGCAACTGCGTTAACGCAATCAGGCGACCAACTCCCAGCGCCTATTGCCGGGCCTTCACACCAAGACTGAAGATTGAAGTTTGTGCAGTTCAGATCGTTCCAGAGACCGCTTATTGGAAGGATCTCGGTGCAATTCTCAGTGCCACCTGAGTTGTTAGGTTCATTGGTATTCCAAGGTGGACCCGAGGGAACACCGCTGTTCAGCGTTTGTTCGCCATTAACGCAGGCGAAAGGGGATTGAGTCATGTTATCCGTGAGGCGTTTTAGACCCGTCCACGATTCGGTGTTATTACGGTTCCTAATGAGAGTCTCATCCGAGGTATTGCCGATACAAATCAAGTCCCAACCCGTGCCGTGAGCTTGGCAGGCGCTACGAGCGCGATCCCAGCTCATGGATTGAGTTTCCTGGTGGTAGCATCGACTGCCGTCGGCACTGAGAGTGTCGCCGGGGTTACACGACGTTTGTCCGTTGGACTGGCAGCAATTAGGGTGCAAAACGCAGATACTGGCCACGCATGTATCATTGCACGTGCCCCCAAAAGCCTGACCCGTCTGGCACTTATTTTGTGGCGCGCAGGTGGCATCGGTGGCGACGTTGACGCAGTGTTGATTCTGCTGACAATTGGTGGCCGTTTGGCACGGCGTTTTAGATACGATGCTTTGGACCGCCGGCGGCAAGCTCGTTAGCGAGCCCGTGAGCCACGATGTAATGCCGTTGAGTTGTGCTGTCAGCCCCGCGTTAGACGGCACTTCGACGTATTTCTGGCAACTTGGGTCGCAGAGATTATCTCTGCCACAAGGTTGGTGTGTCGCTATGGCAATTTGCCGATTGCCTCTCGGTGGAACCGATTGCAACACAACATTGCCCTGCCCGCAATCAGACCAAACACCGCCAGTGCACGTTTCCGTGCCGTAATAACAAGACAGTACCGACCCCTGCTGCGACAATGGATTCGAACAGGATCGTTTATCACCGTCCACGCAAGGTTGGGGGTTGGCAGTGCCGTCATTGGTCGGATTGATTCGGGTTACCGTGCCCTTGGCAAGCGGTGGTAAGTCAGGGTTTGACGAACAACCGAACAGCGAAGCGGCCGCGAGCAAGTTCAATAGGCTTGTGCGACTCAAAGCTAACCATAGGGAAGTTGCAACCATTCAATTCTCCGCTGAACCGGCCCCGGACGATTCGGTGCGATGGTCCGCGCAAATCGACTCCCAAAGAAGTACCGGATTTTGACTCCTTGCTCGCCGAAGCGCAACCTATTCGAACAGGAGTCAGGACTGGCTAGGGGCCGACTTGGGGGATGCGACTCACATAAAGCCCCTCCCAGGCTCGTGAATCAACAAACAATCGGACCAATTCGGCGTCCAAATGACCATCTTTGACTTCCAGGCCGAGAATGTCGAGGGCTTTGTCTGTGGGAACCGCACGCTTGTACGGGCGATCACTCGCGGTTAGAGCATCGAATATGTCTGCGATGCTCATCATTTTTGACTGCAAAGGGATATCATTGCAAGTAAGTCGATTGGGATAGCCAGTTCCGTCAAGTCGTTCGTGGTGCGCCCCTGCGATTAGGGGTACGCGAGCGAAAGTTCTACCCCAGGGGGATACGCGACAAAAAACGAAACGTGTGCGACACATGACTGCGTATCTCGTCAAATTCATTTGAATTGAGGGAACCACGTTTGACACTCAGGCTAGTGATTTCGTCCTCCGTAAGCCATGCCTGCATGCTGCCGCTAAAGGTCTGATAGGCGTTTTTACTGATAGCCTGGATTCGACTAAAATCCCCCGACGATAGGACAGTCGGTTCATTCGCTTGTTCCACGATTGTCCACGTCTGGTCGAGCTGCGCCAACTGCTGCACCCATTCCGCGTCAATCAGAGCGATGTCCTCAGGACTCGCACCGCGCTTCAATGCATCGTACTTGCGCGACCATGAAATGGCCTCGAGAGACTTAGCAATGAAATCAAACCGCCGGCGAATCCGGTCCAACTCGAAGCCATAGAGCTTTTTCGCTTTGGTCAAGACTCGCTCTTTTACGCCTATCTTACCGAAGTCGTGCAAGAGTGAAGCATACTCGAGTTCTCGAAGATCTTCCTCACGCCATTGAGTTGTCGCGTATTCACCCGTGTCGCAGCGTGCAACGGCAGAGGCGAGCTGCAAAGTGAGTGAAGCCACGCGCCGAGAGTGACCGCTCGTGGTCGGGTCCCGAGACTCGATTGCGTCCACTGACGCACGCACGAATCCGTCAAACAGCCCCCGTATCTCATCATACAAAAGGGCATTTTCCAGGGCAATGCCGGCCTGGGCGGCAACGGCGGTAAGTAACTGTTCACTTCGTTCATCGAAGGGCACCACATGTTCTTCGACGTCGGAGGGATTCGACAAGCGCGACCCGGGGGAGCGTTTCTTGTTAATGAGTTGCAACACGCCGAGCACATCGCCTCGATTGGTAACCAGCGGCGTGCAAATCATGCTCTTGGTGCGGTAACCTGCGCGTTCATCAAAAGAGCGGTCGAAACTAAAGGAGGCACCTTGGGACAGTTGATAGGCGTCATCGATTCGAATCGTCTGACGTTCCAGCGCGACCCAGCCAGCCATACTGTTGCGATCCACAGGCATCGTGAACTCGCGCCAATCGAAGCGAACCGAATCGTTTTGACACAGCTTGAAGTGAAGACTGCGTCCTTCAGTGTACCCCGGAGTTCCCTCGACCACGTACAGACTTCCGGCGTCCGCCCCGGTTACAATTCGGCTTTTTTCTAGGATCAATCCGAGTAGTCGATCAATATCTCGCTCAGTTGTCAGCGCTCGCGCGATCTCTGACAACTCACCGAATTCGTACTCGTAACGAGTCAACGACGCGGCGCGATTTTGTTGGCCGGTTTTGGATCTCATTGAATCGAAAGCCTGTTCGATATTCAGCAACAATTCGGCATCACTGGGGTTGCTCCGGAGTAGCCCGTGCACTCCCCAATTGCGTGCATCAGAAACCTGGTGTCGTTCGAGTTGACCCACTAACAGAATTGTTGTCGTTTCCCGCTCGCGAGAGTCGCGCCATGTTTCAAGTAGCTCAGGTACGTTTGACCAAAGCAGAGCAGGTGTTAGCAATACCGAATAATCACTTTGGCGAACAAGAATAACCCCGGGGTGCGGCCGCAGAACGCTGCGGTCCACATTAAGAGCCTTCAGCCGATTATAAAGCTCGCTAAAGGTTTCGGTCGCGGTTCTCGCTAGGGAATGTTCCCCGGACAGTGGAGCTTCTGCCAACTCTCCGTTTTGGGTGGTTCCTGTAGGCATGGCTATGTCTTCAAGTCCAAAAG